>Ga0308003_1000590_pt1 | contig 16332 bp, 3 predicted proteins | sample Neamet36_FD_203159 | JGI IMG/M metagenome (GOLD analysis project Ga0308003, IMG submission 203159) | Marine microbial communities from water near the shore, Antarctic Ocean - #36 | ecosystem: Environmental > Aquatic > Marine > Unclassified | place: Southern Ocean | collected 2014-06-06
CCATGCGACCTGAGCATCGGACAGTTCCTGTACGTGGTGCGCAAGCGCCTCAAGCTGCCGGCCGAGCAAGCCATCTTCCTCTTCGTAAACGGCACTATCCCGCCCTCATCGCGCATGATCAGTCAGATCTACGAAGAGCACCGCGACCCTGACGGGTTCCTCTATCTGCAGGTACATCATACGTGGTGACACGCCCTCCATTACCAGCACTCTCTCACACCTCCGCCCACACCCACACCCACGCTCACACCCGCACTAGTATTCGGGCGAGAATACGTTTGGCTCGGTGGGTCCGATGTTGGTGCTGGTCAAGTTCCTGGCAATCTGTGCTGCCGCCTCGGGCAGCACATGAAGGTCGTTGGAAGGCTCAGGGGGGCGCGTCAGTGCCGCCCGCTGCCCACTGCCGCACTGCCTCTGCCGCCGTACTGTGTGTGACCGTGTCTATGGCCGTGTCTACGTCCATGTCTGTGACTGTAAGCCAGAAGCGTCACACACGAGACATCGTCGTCGTCATCGTCCGCGCTCAAGTCCTCTGCCCTCACCTTCGCGGCGACGCCGCTGCAGTGCACCAAGAGAACACAACGTGCACCGTCCGAAAGCTCCCCGTAAGCGGGAGCACACGCTCGTGCCCTTTATTCCCACATATTACTAAAATGTACGGCATCCATCGTCCATTACCTCTTCGTGCTCTTAAACTCTAAAAACTGTCTTGTCTCCCTGCACCAACGTAAAGGAATACCATCTCCACTCTGTATCACACTCATCGTACGCTTTACACAACACTTACACTACGAAGATACACCCATTGTTGTATCTCAGGTGGTGGTAATGCAATGAAGAGCTTATTCTACTCTATGATCTATATCACACTCACTCATCACATGCATTACATATAACCCTCACCTACAACCCTCACGAACGAACAACAGACACCCATCGGCCACTCTCACTAGCGACACCTACAAGACCCTCTTGCTCTTGGCGCCCTGCTTGCTGGCCCACATCGCGTACTTGAGGAAGCGCGCGTCGGCCAGCAGCAAGTCCACGCTGTACAAGTCCTCGGCCAGCTGCCTGTTGGTGAAAAACTTGTGCACCGTGCTGTGACACATGTGGCACATATTTGCGGCGGTGTTGAGCTCGCTCGGCGACAGGCCCTTCTTGCCTATGTGGTTGTGCGTCTCGCGCGGGTACACGTGGTGCCGCGTCAGACCCTTCACTTTGCGCTCGCACACCTCACAGCAGCCGGGCGGGAGCAGCTCCTCGTCAGCGGTCTCTGGTTCTTGCGGTGTACTGCTGAACTTCTCCAGAAATACCTCCTCCAAAAACCCACTATCCCCATCATCTCCTCCGCCAGTCAGCTCACACAAGGCCGCAAGGACCTCTGGGGGCAGCATACTCTCTACGAAGGCCACAAACACCCCAATACTTGTACAAGCCGAGTCCTCTTGCGCCATTTCCAGCGTCTCTTCAAACAGCTCCACGAGAAAAGTGGCGTCCATCCCACTACAGATCTTCAGTGTGCACCAAGGGCGTCTCTTCCCACATCCTCGAGCCACTTGAGGCACTTTCCCCGCTCGTAGTAGGGAAGTCGAGGTGCGGGTCGCGCGCGGGAAATCAGCTCAGAAGTTTGGAGCAGAAGAGGCATTTCCCAGTACAATATGTTTAATCAAAACTGAACCTAGGTCCTGAAGTTTACAGTTTTCTACACGTGATGGTGTCAGCGATAGCGTAACACACATTCACCGGCCTGCGATCAGGATGGCAATTCTGCGTGCTTGCAGACCGGTCATGGTAAACCATGGCCCGTGTTAGTGACCCCCGGGTCGCTCCCTAGGGGGCGGGTCGTGCACACTGCCTCCATAACACCGTCGACCGAGTCGCTTGGTTCTCACGTCCTCGGTCCCGGGGTTCACACGGAGGTACAGGGGGCAGCGGCGCGACCCCCTAGGGTCAACTGCAGGGTCGCTGTTGATCAAGTAGGAGGGAGGGGGGGGGTATGTACGGGGGCCGAGCTGCCACCCGGAGGGTGTGGCCCCCAAGATCATTTATGTTATGAAACTGCAGTGGACGGGGGTGCGGACGATGCTGTCCGCCCCCCTGGGTCACGAAAAGCCGCCGCCGTGCAATCTACTGCCTCCACGTCATTGTTGCACGGTAAGTCACAAAGTGCACTGCCCTACGGCGTGAGGCTGTACACCCCGGTACGGCCGGCACCTGAGGAGGCGTTGGTACCCGGCCGCTCTACGCTGGAGGCGCTAGGCCGGTCTCCTCTCGTGTGGTTGCCACGCGTTCAGAAGTGAGTACACACTAATAATAGTAACTTGAGAAACATCCAAGCACGCGAGGCCCTTCCTCCAGCTCTGTTCAGAACACAAGATGAGCAGAGTATGTATAGATCCATGCGTACCATCAAGGCAGACAAGCAGTGGACAGCCAATATTAGGCTTAAATTACAAAAGAACAAATATGTCACACTCAAGTAATAGTAACTGATCTCGTCGGCCGGCCTTCAGCCAAGGCGGCGTCGCCGGCCGGCTTTTTGGCGTTCGGCCCGGAACCCTGCGTAGACGAGAAGAATCAAATTGAGGTGGACTTAGAGGGCGTAGTGATCCAGACACTATTGATCTACAAGCCTACATTGGGAGTTAGGGTTGTCGATCGTCGTTTGGATGTCGAATTTCATCTTCCCGCACGCTGCAGGTACGGCGTTGCGGCAGGCGAACATCCCCGAGCTGAGCCGTGTTCTTTGCGGCGCGCAGGATGCCTCAGAGGAGTTAGACGTGTGTCGAAAGCAGATGGAGACGAGCTTTGAGCAAGACCCGTCGCATGTGGATGTGATGGACTGGACGGGCTTCTTGGACAAGCTCAACGAGTTCGCCTTCTCGAAAGCTTCTAATCTTCTGGGGCCGGGTAGCGCTTGGGCCAGCTACAAGGCTGCCGGTGCATGGGAGTGCGATGCGGACTACTTTGATGCGAGACAGGAGCTGCTGGACGGCCCCATGGATGCGCAGGCGGCCACCGTTGTCGCTGGTCTGCGCGTCGTGGTCACGCTATTGCGACATGGACGCAATAAGCGCTACTTCTTGAGCACACGCACAGTAGGCGCCTTCATCCGCTGCAACAACATGGATGTCGTGCAGCTGGCGGTGGAGGTGCTCTTCCTGTATGCGGTGCATGGCAACACCGTCCTGGGCGCGAGCTGGGGCGAGCGAGAGGGCCAGGACGGCGCGGCAGTGCCACAGGAGGTCGGCGAGGTGGTCTTGGATCTTTTCGATGGCATCAGTGCCTTCAGCACGGGTTACGGCATGCTCGACTTCATTCGCGGACACGACCCTGGGCAGATGCGCAGTGGTAAGTTCTCTGTGCAGTTCCCTGCCGTCACGCGCAAGAGTGGTGCTAGCAGCAGCGGCTCCAGCAGCAGCAGCAACAGCAGCGGAGAGGGAAAAGATGTGAAGGAGGGGGGTGATAATCAGAAGGATGAGGAAGAGGAGGCTGTCCCTGCACACGAAGTGGTGATCGACATCTCCGGTCCCGATGCTGATGTGGAGAACCTGTCGCACTATCTGTGGCCGTCGCGGTCGGAAGATGACAACCACGACGTTGCCATGCTGGGTCTGATGCGAACTATGAGCGGGCTACGACAGGACATGGATGCGCGGATCCGACTCACGGAGATGCGGCTGCGCGTCTTCGCCATTGTGCTGCAGAACGTGCACATGCCCACGGACAAGCTAAAGGGCTACTTGTCCGGCAATAGCAAGCTAGTGAAGGACCTCGTGGCTCTATCCGACAGAAGCTCCGAGGCGGTGCTGGACATCGGCGTGGACCGCACCGTCACCCTCTCGTGCCTGGCGACGCGCTGTACTCTGGCGCTCATGGAAGCAGCCTTGCATCGGCGCGGGTCCTTGCGTCAGCTGGGCGTGCTGCAGCAGCTTGGCATGTCCAAAGCTGGTGAGCAGAACGTTGTGAGCGGGGATGGTGCGTGGCTAACGGTCGTACAGTCAGCCTGCACAGCTGCCAGCTCTATGTGGCGGGAGGGCGGGCCTGGTCCCTCTGATCGCCCAGATGTGGTGGAAGCCACGACCACGCAAGTGCTTGCCGCACTCGATGTCTTCTCTACCGCGCTGACCAACCGTGACATGTCTGTGGACACCGTGAACTCCAACGCGGTGCATACCGTGACCAGATTACTCAAGGTAGTAAGCCAGGCGTTACCCGCCGTGCTTCAGCGGTACCCCGACCCGTCTTCCACGCAAGTGCCTTCCCCGACGGACCAGGCCTGTCTCAACGTCACTGCCAAGGTCCTCCAGAGCCTCGAGTCAGTGTTACCGTGTCACCACGCTGCTACTTTCCGTGAGTGCGATGGGATGGCTTCCCTGGAGGCAATTCTGTCGAGTCTATCTGCGCACGATGTGCTGCGTCCACTGCCTCTGCTTGTCATGCAGCGTGCGCTGGCCATGCTCACAGCCAGCATTGGGTGCAATCGCCGCGGGGCTTTGAACACCACACAGTCTGGCGTACAGATCCTCTACAGCATGCATTTCAAGGCTCTGTGTGCGCGGTTCTACGCGCGACCCGCCAGCCTCGAGCGTGAGCGCGAGACACTCTACAGACACTCTACCGCACTGGAACTGGTGTCTGTCTTTTTGCAGACCATTTCCAGCGAACCGGCGTACCTTGGCTACTTCCTGGCCGAACCCGAAGACGAGGAGGCGGAGGCGGAGGCGGAGGCGGGCACACCGGACGCGCCACTCAAGGCCAAGTCGCAGGCGCAAGCGCTCGTGGATTTCTTCGTGAATCCCGCCGATGGCCCCAGCTGGCTCAAGTTGAGCTGCCTGCAGTACAATAACGCGCTCGTGAGCGAGTTGATGGGGCTGGCCAAGCACATGAGCATCACGCGCGCGGGCAAGGAGTGGCTTGGAACGAGTGGGCTGGTGACGGGTACCTTGTCGGCGGTGCTGCACCAGTCGAACATGCTGCCCAACAACGAGGGGTTCAGTCACGAAGCTCTCTCGTCCATGGGTAAGATGGTGGGCAGTCTCATGAAGGACTGTCCAAACATGTACGACAGTCTCGTGGAGTGGCTGCGCGACTCGCTCTTCAGCACCTGTGCTGCGGCGGAGAAGGCATGGTTGGAGATGAGTGGCAATCTGAGCGAGCAGAGCGGTCTGATAGAAGAGATGGACTCGGATCGCATGCAAGCCCTTCAGAAAGTGGCCAACCTGTGCACCATCGTGGGCACCATTGGCAACGACCGCCGCGCCGTGCATGAGTGCATGCACCAGATCCTCACGCGCGATGTGACGGAGAAGCTCCTCAAGTGCTACCGCTACACGTTACCTATGCCGCGTCAGCTCTTCGCGCAAGTGAGCAAGCAGGACAAGCCTTTCAACGCCCACTGGGGCTATCACCCCACCACGTCGTCTATCACTACACTGCTGCGCGACGCGGCCGGCATTCCTGGCTTGCCACTCTTAGGCCTCATCTTTAAGCAGATCGATGAGAGCCTCGGCGACATCAGTGCTGCGAAGCAGATACTGCGTGCTCTATCCAAGCAGCCTCGCGCTGCGCCTATGTCGGAAGGCGGCAGCGGCGGCGGCGAGAAGGTGTCCAGCGCAGGCGCGGGTGCTGGTGCTGGCGGCATGGACGCTGTGGACGACAGAGCAGCGGAGATGCCTCAGCCGTCACGCCGGCGCCGCTCGCGTGGATCGAGTCTGGGCAGCGGAGCCGCCGTACTCATTCTTGGCGTGCTCGATTGCATCCCTGACATATACGTGTTCGACGATGATGTAGCAACCGAGCACCGGTTGCTGGAGCTGGAGCCGCATATCTGGCGCTTCCTCGTGTCCACCATCATGCTCGCGTGGCTGCCGGGCATGGTCATGTCCTGTCTGCGCGTGAACCGTGGGCCCAACCCCAACTCGGCCGCCACAGTGATGGAGAATAAAGACATCCTGAGACGCCTCTTCGCCTTCCATCGGTCGTCGCTGCTGGAGACATGTCGGTTCTTCGCAGAGAAGAAGTGGAGCAAGTCTGTGCAGTCGGATGAGTACCAGTTGACCACCGGATGCGACACGCAACCCAATGATGCAGAGGTCGAGGCTCGGCGCAAGCCTAGCTTCTACGTGGTGCGTGTCGTGAACCACACGGGTGCGCTTCTGCGCGATGGACCCAACATCGACGGCAGCCGTGTGGTGGTCCTCGTGCCAGCGGGCACCGTGCTCGTCGCGTGGGACCGAACATACATCCACGGCGGGGTGATGCGTTATCGCACCGACTACGGCTGGCTCAGCGAGTGTCGGCAGTACCACCGGCGCGAGCCCATCGTGGAGGTGCTCGACATCTCGCTCACAGAGCACCCGCTCTTCAGCGCCAGCACCCGCTCGCCCACCCCGCGTGAACGTCTGCCAGTGACGGACGCCACTATTTGGGCCATGACGTTGCGGGAGTCTATGGCCTACGTCATGGAGAAGGTTCACGCGAACCTGACCGTCGTGGCGATCTTCCTCGCACGCTCCGCGGGAGGCGACCTCGCGCGAGGACACGGCTTCGGAGGCTCGCCTACTGCGCTGCCGCACTATGCGCCGGCGCTGTCATCGTCGCTGGCGAACATTTTCTGCGGCTTCGTGGGACATCCCCTGCGCTGCCTGGCCGATTCAGACCGGCCCAAGAACATCGCAGCGCTTGAGGCGAGTGTGAGTGCGCTCCTGGACCCTCCTACTCCTACCAATGAAGGGGGCGTAAAGGCACTCGTCTCCGGCTCGTCTCACTCTCAGTCATCTCAGTCATCTCAGTCGTCTTCGGGGGGAGGTGGAGGGAAGCGCAGGAAGAGTCGCAGCACTGGCGACAAAGACGGGGGGCGAGAGAAGGATGGGAGCGGCGCTGAGAAACGTGATGGCGGCGGCGGTGGCGGTGGTAGTGACTACGACGACGGTGTGGCGCGGGAGTCCATTAGTGTCGACGCTGCGACGGTGTGCCTCTACATGTCCACTTTCATCCGCAATGTGCTGGCCTTCGCCGTGTCCGACAAGCCAGGCAAGATCAACATATACCTCATGCACGCACTGCACGGCACCAACACGATCGATAAGGTGGCGGAGTCCTTCTTATTCGTGCTTGCCACGCTGCTTGAGGCGCTCCAGATGGCCAAGGCGGAGGCGCTCGCCGAGGGCAAGACGTCGGGGTCTGTGGCGCTCGGCAAAGCTGCGCGCTGTGCCCTGCACGCTCTACCACGCTTCTTCCTCTTCTTCACCAAACTGCTGAACGTGAACGTCTACTTGTCCGACGAACGCCCCGCCTTGCAGGCCATGACCTCACTCAACCCCTCGATGATGCCGAACGGCAAGAAATTCGAGCTCTTCTCATTCGTTCACCGCACGGTGGTGCCTGTGGCTCGGCGCATGCTCGCCTTGCGCCACGACATGTTATTCTCGCTCCCTCCCGACATGCAAGATGAGGTGCTCGGGCTTTTCGACATGCTCCATAGCACTCTCGTGCGCAGTGCGCCGGAGACTTATGGCTTGCGCGAGGCGGGTGACGAAGAGAAGGAGAAGGACGACGGGACGGACGCACTCCCACCGCCGCCGGCGCGGCCGCAGCTCTTGCTGCGTAGCGGTGGTGAGCCTGAGCCGTTACTGGTCACTGGCGAGGCTGTGCCGCGCTTGCCGCCACTGCCGCCTGCTGCGACCCCGCCCTCGTCTGCGAATGTTGACAGAGGCGACAACGACGACGACGATGAGGACGTGGGGAGCGGGCGCAGCAGTCTCTTACAGCAGATCCGAGCAGCGGTGGCGGCGGTGGCTGAGGGAATCGTGCCACCGATTGAAGGTGTGGATGTGCTGGGTGGCGGCTGGCCGCCCATAGGCGACACAGACGCATTGCTGCCTCCCGGTAGCGTACTGTCCGCTGCGGACATGAGCGCTGCCGTCGCTGCGTCGAGAATGATCGATGACGCTGTGCGCGGGGCATCGAGACTGATAGAGGACCAGGCTTCAGTACCAGTGCCTATCCCCGCGGCCTCCCTCGACCTCCCTTTGCCCGACGCTGCCGCCACCCCCGTGGCCAACGCGCACGCAAACCCTTCTACGCTGCTAGTGCATACGAGGGAGGAGCGCATGGGCAATCAGCTCATGGTTCTCAATGACCAACGCTCGCCACCTGTGCCCGACCTGTCCACCCTCTCCCTCTCCGTCACCAGTAACGTGGCGGAGGCGCCGCTGCGACCGACGCCGGCTGTCTACTCGGGGGACAGAGGACAGGACAAGGGCGACAACAAGGCAAGGGGTGACCGGCGCCGCCATACGGCGGAGCTGCTCGATTCGTCAGGCAAGACTGCGGATCGCCGCGCCAAGGCAACCAGCTGGGGCGAGTTGACAGCAGTGTACAAAGACCTGACGGCTCTCAGCCGCAGCGTCGCGCGCAACGCATTCGTGGATGGAGCCTGGGGGGCTGCCGGCCGCAACAAACTGGTGGCCAGCGCATGTAAGTTCATGAAGAACATGCACCTCCGCGTCGATGGTAGCACAAAGCCACACGTGCCTGTCACCACCGTCTTCGACGCGCTAGTGGAGGACATGGAGCGCTACCACCTCCGTCGGGATGGGGCGGCGTGCACAGCCGAGGGGGGGCAAGAGGTGCAGAAGGAGCACCACGAGCAGCACGGTCAGCTCAACCTGCTGCTGTGCATGCTATGGGACGCGGACATGCGAGGCGCTCTGCGCCGGCACCTAGTGAGCAAGGAGGTCAGCAGTGGGCATACGCAGAGCAAGCTGATGATCACACGCCTCAGCGCGGTGCTGGTGTCCTTCATCCAAGAGAGTCTGGAGCTCTTCTATGCGACTGGTGTGTGGCCCGACGCACTCTGCACAGCTGTCACTATGCTACACGACTTGGCGTCTTTCGTCGACATGCACTCCCTCGATCTAGAGAGAACGCTCACGAAGTCTCTGTCCAAGGCCGAGCCCGATGCATTACTTCGCGCTCTCACGGAACGGATTACTAGCGCCAAGCGCATGTCTGACGCCACGCGCGCGTCCGTGTTGGAGGCCATCATGGCGGTGGTGCGCGCGACCAACGCGCGCGCAGACGTACCCCTCCCGGAAAGCACGTGCCACAGCCTGCTGCTGCTGCTGTCGGCGCTGTTGGTGCACCAAGACACTATGGAAGCATTTGTTCAGTCTGGCTTGTCCGACGTGCTCGCCATGCCCACTCCCAGTTTCGCCGAGTGCAGTGCCGCCTTCTCTCTCATTGTGCGGCGGTGTCTTGAGACCGGTCCCATGATGCGCCTGTCGATGATCCACGAGATGAAGGCCCTCAAGCGGCCGCTGGAGGCCATGGGCAAGGCAGACACTCGGACCAAGTATGTGCGCGTGCCCGTGAGCCTCTTCCTCGCCCAGACGGGGCCACTGCTGGTGCGTGCCCCAACTGCCTTCGCGGCGGCCTGTGAGGCGTGCGTGTCCTTCAGGCGCCTCCCCGCCGACAATGGCGCGCACGTGACTTGGAACTCCACCCTGAAGGTACCGTCTGGCGATGATGATGCGGACAGCAAGGCACGAGTGCGCGCTGCGAGCGCTCACGTCTGTACCGTCTTGTCTATGCTCGTTGCACATGCCAAGGGCCATCTCAACGGCACGGGACTCGTGCTGGCACACCACGTCATCCACGCGCTCGCTGATGCGCTTGTCGCGCTCAAGTACCTCATCCCGGTGCTGGCACGGCGCCACTTCGGCGTCGTCTCGTCCGGTGCCAGTGATGAGGACGATGGGACGAACGACCTGAGCGACTTCCTGTTCGATGATGTGCTGCGACGAGGGGCCAAGGAGTCCGTTGCCGTCGACGGCGCCATTCGCGGCGCGCTGCGCCTGTTCGTGGCCCTATGCTCACAGCGCGGTGCCGCGCGCAGGGCAGTGCTTGATGCATGTGTGCGCTACCTGCGTGCCCACACCAGCGCCGACGCTGGCGGAAACGGAAGCGCCCAGGAGGCGCGCGCACTCTTCCTCGCCCGCCTCGGCAAGATCCTAGTGATGCTCATTTTCCCCGCCAAGTCCAGTCGGCAGGACAAACAGACCATCTGTGTGGAGGCCGTGCAGCAACTCACCAGTGCGCAGCTGGCAGACGTGCTCACCAAAGCCATCCTTAGCCTGCCGCTGCAGGTGCATGGGTCTCGGGCGGCCATCAACGCCTTGGTGCTGGCTCTGGAGATTGTCACACGGCCCAAGTTGCTCGCATCTCTCGCGGGTCTGCCGCCGCTGCCCTCTTCGGTCACGGCCACCGGCGGGAGCCCCGCCGCTGCCGAGACCGTAGTTTCCGGGACATATGCAGCACCCACGAGTGGTGCTGGTAACGGGGATGACGGGGCAGTCGCGGTCGTCGGCTCTACATCTGCCGCTGACCCCTTGTCACCAAATGCAGTTCAGTTCGGCACTTCGCAAGAGCTCTTCATCCCTCTCGAGATCAATCCTGGCGGCGACGACAGACGTGCGGGTCCCCTGGAGGTGGAGTTTACGATCGAGGACGATGGCGAAGACGAAGAAGACGAAGAAAACTATGGGGATGAGGATGAGGATGAGGATGAGGATGAGGATGAGGATGAGGATGAGGATGAGGATGAGGATGAGGATGAGGACGAGGACGAGGATGAAGAACAGTCGATCGGCTCTGGAGACGACTCGGAGGAAGACGACGACGACGAGGATATGGAAGATATGCACGACCTCATGGACGAGGACGAGTTGAACCGCGGCGTCGCCACACCCGGACTGCACTCGTGGTTCGCGGCGGTGCGAGGCGACACTGGCATGGGGGATGACAGCAATCCTATGCAGGCCATGACGGAGATGCTGACCAACGTGGGCATGGATGAGGAGGATATGGAGCCCATGAACGAGATGCTGGAGCGACTGGGCGCGAGCGGTAGGCCGGGCCACCGCGGCGGGCTGGGGCTGGACCGCTTCGGCCCCAGCCCCACCATCTTCTCCACGCCTCCAGACCAGGTGCGGCACGGCAGCGACCCCATCGATGACATGATCCGCATATTCCTCACTGAAAACTCCGGCGCGGGGGGTGGCGACACCATCGAGAACCTCACCTTCGGTGATGAGGAGCTGCATGTGACAGTGAACGCCTCGGGTGGTGGCGGTGGCATTGGTGCGCATCCCGGGGCGAGCGACAGTGAGAGCGGCGACGCGCTTCTGCCCGGCAGCGAGGACAATCGTCTGCTTGTACAACAGCCTGCCATGCATGCACTACTCATAGCCGCTTCTGCTGGTTCAGGACCTGACTCAACGGTCGGTAGTGGTCGTGAGCGCGATGCCGACGAGGGCAACGTCCTCCGCCGCGGCGATACAGGCTCACCGCTGCTGGGAGGCCCACTCGACTCCCCCTACGCAGACACGGGAATGGGCACTGCCAATCTCTTTGACATTTCCGGTGGTCTGGGCGGGACGGGAGCCGCGCGCGCCGCTCGTGGGTTCTCCCGCTTTGGCAGCGGCATGGCGGGGGGTGGCGACGAGACGGGCGGGCGCCCGCGCCATCGCGGCGGCCGACCGCCCGTGCCCGCCAATGGGCTCGTGCTGAGCCCTGGTCCGGCGTCGTTCGTGAGTGGCATGCCTATCGCGATGCAGAACGGCCCTCATACGGCGGCGTCTCTCCTACCCGTGTGGCTCAGTGGCCTGTCCCAGGAAGCAGTGGATCCGATCGTGAGCTTCCTCACATCTTCCTTCGAGAACGACATGACTGAAATGGTGCCCGAACCCGAACCCGAACCTGAGGCTGAGGCTGAACCCACACCTGAGGCTGAGGCTGAGGTAGAGGCAGGGGCCGGAGTAGATGCTGAAGGGCGGGCGGTGGTAACCTTTTCTGGGTCGGATGCAGGAGCTGACGGAGGTGAGGGCGAGGGACAGAGCGGGGCGAGCGTGACGTCTGGGGGTGCCATGTCCGCCATGTCTGCGCAGGGCGACGACCTGGACGGCGGTGACGACGGCGGCGGCCCAGAGGGTCAGGACGGGAACGCATTAGAGATGAGCTCACATGGCAGCGTGTCCACTCTAGACGTGGACTCCCGCTCCGTGTCCACGGCAGTCACCATGGAGACGGGTGGCGGGGACATGCTGCTGCATCTACCCGGGTCGGTGATGGTCATGGAGGCTCCGGACGAAGGCGCTGACGACGACGCTGACGACGACGCTGACGAGAACGAGGAAGAAGACACTTCTGGTACTGGTACTGGTACTGGTACTGGCATTGGTGCTGGTGCTGGCGGCGACTTTCACGCGCCGTCGGATGACACCGAGGCGCTGGTGCTGGTGCTCAGCATGTCGATGCAGCGGCACCTTGACGACGTGCCGTCCGAGCCGCGCGCGGCGGCCGATGCGCTTCTGGGTCAGGTGCTGACCGACGCAGCGGCCGACGGAGTGGCGTCTATGACAGCGGACGGAGAGACATCGTTCGTGGCTGAGCCGGACGCGGTGTCGGAGTCCGTAGAGACTACCTTTGACGAGGATGCTGCTGCCACGGGTGAGGGCGAGGGCGAGGGCTCTGCTGAGGCGGTGGAGGCGACACAGGCGACACAGTCGGAAGCCGCGCCTGGTGCCGAGGAGGCGCAAGCCGAGGAGGCGCAAGCCGACACGTCCTCCGCCACACCCTCATGCCCCGCAGGCTACGACCAGGAGATCTGGGATCAGCTCCCTGAGGAGCTGCAGCAGGAGATCCTCGACCAGCAGCCGACACCCGCGGATGACAACGACGAGGCGGAGCTGGCGGCGTATGCGGGGCTGGACCTGGAGACGCTGCAGGCGCTGCCGGCTATGATTCGACAAGAAGTGCTTGACCAGGCCCAACGCGATCGTGACCGCGACAACGCTGTGGAGACGACGGCAGACACGAGTAATGCGGAGGAGATGGACAACGCGTCCTTCCTGGCGTCTCTCACGGGCGATTTACGGGAGGAGGTGCTTATGCAGGCCGACGAGGCCACGCTCGCCACCTTGCCGCCGGACATAGTGGCGGAGGCGCAGGTACTGCGCGAGCGTGCCATTGCGCGGCAATGGGCGGACCAGTACGCGCAGGAGCAGCAGGAGCGCCAGGCACGCCCCTCGCAGCCGAGGACACTGCGTGCGTCGTCTGTGGCCGGCCGCGGAGCTGGCGCTGGTGCTGGCACTGGCGTGCGGCGCACTGTTCGAGACCGCAGCGCACGCACCGAGGGAGCGGACGAGGAGGACGAAGAGGACATCGTCGTGGGCGGCAGCCGTGTGCTGTTCCCTTCCCGTGGGGCCATGATGCTTCCGCGCTCGGAGACCGATGCTGCTGCTGCCGCTGACGGCGTGCCGGCGCGTGGCTTGGACCTGCCCGTGGACCTGTGCTCAGTTATTCTATGCCTGAGCCACATGGCAAACCTCCCCGTGTCAGAGCGCCTGCTCCATCAGTTCTTGCTGAACGTATGCGGGAACCCCAAGCTGAGAGACGTGATGCTTCGCAGTCTAATGAGTGTGCTGGTGGGCCGCCGCGCCCTTGTGAACGATGCGCTCCAGTCGGTGGGCGCTGCCACTGCCTGCATCCCTGCCGAGGAGGTGGCGGACGTGGACACTGGTCGCCCTGTGGTGTCTGCACACGCGTCTGTGGGTGCGGTTACGGGCCTACCAACCACCACCCTCTGTCGGCGCGTGTGGAAGGGTCTGGGATTCCTGGCCACCACTTCGCCTGCAGTTATATTCGACATTGTGCGCCCACGCGAAGCGAGCGCCGGCGCACCCACGGGCCCGCCACGCCGCTGCTCTGACGCGACGCATGCCGCGGGGGATGCAACGCAGTCCACCGGGGCCGAGCCGCAGTCCACCAACAGTCTCCTGGAGATGCTAATTGGATGGTGCTCCGACCTGGGGCTTGTCGACAACCCTTCTGACCTCAGCGAAGTGGTGGAGCTGATAGACACGGCGTGTGGACCGCTCGACGCCTACAACGACACCCTCGACTCCCAACAGCAGGAGAATGACGACGCTACGGCGCTGCTGGAGGGCGAAGAGGAGGACGATCTCGTCGTCGTGCCGCGTGTGGGCATGTCCCGTGAGGCGCTGCAGGCACTGTGCGACATCTTGCTCACCGATGTGTGCAGTCGATCTATCTTCGACCACGTCATTTCGGCCATTAGCCGACTGGCAAAGGTTGTGGATAACCGCCGCATCCTCACCGAGGTGATGGTGGAGGTGACGACGGATCTGGGTACCCAGTGCCGGGATGACCTCGTTGACCTCTTGGACCAGTGTCGAATTGTGCTCGACGCGAGCGTGAGTGCGGACGAGACTGCCGCCGCCGCCGCCGCTGCTGCTGCTACTACTACTGCTGCCGCCGGGCCTGGCTCTGTGTCTGATGCTTCAACGCCCGTTGCGCCAGGGAACGCAGAGGCCTCGACGTCCGCAGGAGCAGCGGTGGTAGCCGCACTGGGCACAGTGGGCGCACGTGCCTTCGACCGAGTGCTTCGCGCATTGCAAACACTGGATTCTTTGGCTCTCAAGATCAACAAACGACTCACAGAAGTGGCGCCGCTTGACGACATTGCTCCGCTCTGGGATGCTCTAGACGCGTTGCTGGGGTTCCTGGCACGGTTCATGGGCGATCCCAATGCACCTGTGGCGGACGATGCAGCTGGCGCGCAGACGGGCCTCAACAACTCTCTTGGACGACTGTTGCCCATCGTAGAGGCTTTTTTCCTGGTACACGCGACGGACATCGTCACTGCACGACAGGCTACTGGGTCCAGCGAGGCGGGCGACTCGGCTCCGGGCTCCCCCACGCGCACAGGCCCCGGCGGTCTAGAGCTACCTGGCTCGCCCCTCAATGCCTCCACCGACAGTGGCTCCGAGTCTCCGAGTCGCCCCAGTCAGGGAGCTCTGATGCGTACCACAAGTCTGGCCATAAAGCGCGCCACACGCCTCCCTGGCGAGGAGTACCGCAACACTGATGCATTCAAGTTCCTCAACCTGCCACTGCTGGCCGAGGATGCTGACGACTTGAACGGGCTGGGCACGCGCACAGCCTCTACGCTGCGCCGTATGCACTCGTTGCGGTCCCAGGGCAGTGATTACGCCAAACTGGCCACGGGCCCGCGCAGACTGCTCAGCTTCGTGCAGCAGCACGGCCCACTGCTGAACTTGCTGGTGCGCACTCGACCGCAGCTTCTGGATGGCTCTCTGAGCTCCCTGTTGCGCGTGCCGCTGCTGCGGTCGCAGTTGGACTTCGAGAACAAGCGCGCTTTCTTCTTCGCACAGCTACGCAAGCGGCGGCCTGCACGACCCTCCCGTCGCAGCATGCATATCCAGATCCGCCGCAACATGATCTTTGAGGACAGCTACCATCAGCTGCGTATGCGTAACGCCGAGGAGATGCGGTCGCGCCTCGTGGTGAACTTCCAGGGTGAAGAGGGTATCGACGCAGGCGGCGTCAGTCGTGAGTGGTTTGTCATGCTGGCTCGCGAGATGTTCAACCCGAACTACGCTCTCTTCATGGCTGCTAATGATGGGTCGACTTTCCAGCCTAACCCGCTGAGCAGCATTAACAGCAACCACAAGGACTACTTCAAGTTCGTGGGTCGCGTGGTAGGCAAGGCCATGGTGGACGGCCAACTGATCGATGCCCACTTCACGCAGAGCTTCTATAAGCACCTGCTGGGTGTACCTGTGGACATGACCGACCTGGAGATAATGGAGCCCGACTACTTTAAGAGCCTCAAGAGCATGCTCGATTACGACCTCGAGCTGTTGGGGCTGGAACTGAACTTTACGGCGGAGACTGTGGAGTTTGGGAAACACACCATCAATGACCTGATCGAGAACGGCAGCAAGATTGCGGTGACGGAGGATAACAAGGCGGACTACGTGCGTCTCATGGCCTATCACCGCATGACCACCGCCATCCGTGATCAGATCGAGGCCTTCCTGGAGGGCTTCTACGACCTGGTGCCTGCCGACCTGGTGTCGATCTTCTCGCCGCCGGAGCTGGAGTTGCTCATTTGCGGCCTGCCCGACGTGGACGTCACTGAGCTAAAGATCCACACCGAGTACCACCAGTACCGACCCACGGACCCGCTCATCCTGTGGTTCTGGGAAACCCTCAATGCTTTCAGCCGTGAAGAAAAGGCGCTGTTTCTGCAATTCGTCACAGGCACGTCAAAGGTACCCCTTGACGGATTCGCGAACCTACAGGGCATGCGCGGCGTACAGCGCTTCTCCATCCACCGCATCCATGCAGAAGGATCGCACGCACTACCTACCGCCCACACATGCTTCAACCAGCTCGACCTGCCTCCCTACGCCTCGCAGGAGGAGCTCAAGGAGAAGCTCC
>Ga0308003_1000599_pt1 | contig 16251 bp, 12 predicted proteins | sample Neamet36_FD_203159 | JGI IMG/M metagenome (GOLD analysis project Ga0308003, IMG submission 203159) | Marine microbial communities from water near the shore, Antarctic Ocean - #36 | ecosystem: Environmental > Aquatic > Marine > Unclassified | place: Southern Ocean | collected 2014-06-06
TTCTAACTACGGAGTATTTTACCCTTTACAAACTTTCAATAAAGAAGTTGATCTAAATATTTCAGAAATTCCATTTTGTATAGAAGGAAATTCATTGGAATTTGAAAATCAACTAATTAAAATCGCAAAAACACTTTCCAACAATGTAGTTAAAATGAATTCTCAACAGAGAAAAAAATTACATATTGCTGCTGTATTTGCTTGTAATTTTAGCAATCACATGTATAGTCTTGCTGATGAATTGCTAGAGAAAAACGACATTGATTTTAAAATTTTATTACCTCTAATAAAAAACACTATTACTAACCTTGAAAAAAATAAGCCTAAAGAAGTACAAACAGGTCCGGCAAAAAGAAATGATAAAGATATAATTCAAGAACATATAGATACAATTAAAGAAAAAGAAATTAGAGAACTATATCAAAAAATTAGCGCCAATATTATGAAATTCCATGAGTAAAATAATTTCTTTTTTAAAATTAATTAGATTAAAGAATTTAATAATTGTTGCCCTTACACAATTTCTAGTCAAGTTTAGTTTAATTAATCCTTTTGTAGAGAATTTCATGCTTTCTGACAACCAGTTTTACCTTTTAGTTCTCTCCACTGTATTCATTACTGCATCAGGTTACATTATCAATGATATCTATGACGTAAAAACAGATAAAGTAAATAAAGAAGAAAGCAGAATTATTGGTAAATTAATAACATCAAGAAATGCTATTAGATGGTATATTATTTTTAATTTTTTAGGGTTAGGGTTAGGCATTTATATTGCATATATTGTTAAACAACCATATTATAGTTTAGTTTTTATTTATTGTATTTTTAGTCTTTGGACCTATTCAAAGCGCATGAAAACTTCTTTTCTTCTTGGCAACCTACAAGTTTCATTATTAACTGCACTTAGCATTTTCAATGTTGCTTTGTTTGATATAATTTCAAATGGAATAAATAAAAATAATGGAGAAATGATGATTTTTAAAATCATCTTATTTTATACTGCTTTTGCTTTTATCACCACATTTATTCGTGAAATAATAAAAGATTTAGAAGATATGGAAGGAGATAAAAAAATACAAGCAAAAACACTAGCAATAACTTACGGAATTGAAAAAACAAAATGGGTTTCACTAATTTTTACAATTTTCACTTTCTTAGGAATTGCTTATTTTCAATACTTTCAATACAGTATAGCTAAAAGTAAATTTGAATTTGATATTTCTATTTGGGGTATAAATAAAATGGCTATTATATATGTCATTTTTATTCAACTCCTATTCTTATTTTTAGGTTTTAAAATTTATAATTCTAAAGTAAAGAAAGACTTTTACTTTATTAGCCAACTTAGTAAAATTATTATGATAGCAGGCATATTATCTATCCCCCTTTTCACATATATACACCTTAAATAAATGTTAAAAAAATTATCTAAAAAATATAACATAATTCTAGGTTCAGCTTCTCCTAGAAGAAAAGAACTTTTATCAGATATTAACTTAAAATTTAGTATTCAAACTAGTAATGAAGAAGAAACTTTCTCTTGTTCACTGATTGAAGAAGAAATAGCAGAGTTTTTAGCCAAACAAAAATCAAAATTTCTGTCAGAAAAATTACAACAAAATGACTTATTAATAACAGCAGACACCATAGTTTCTTTCAACAATGAACTATTAAACAAACCAAAAAACAAAAAGGAAGCATTTGAAACACTAAGCAAACTTTCAAAAAATACTCATAAAGTAATAACAGGCGTTTGCTTAAAATCCAAAAATAAAGAGATTATTTTTTCAGTCACTACAATGGTGACTTTTAAAGAATTATCAGAAAATGAAATATATCATTACATAAACAAATACAACCCTTATGATAAAGCAGGAGCTTATGGAATTCAGGACTGGATTGGGAAAATTGGAATTAATAACATTAATGGTTCCTACACAAATGTAGTTGGGTTACCTATTTCAGAGCTATACCAACACTTAAAATTATTTATTTAGAAAGTAAATTTCTTATCTTTGCACCAAAACCAATTAAATGTCAACATCAAAAATTGTATTTTTCCTAAAAATATTACTAATATCATTAGTAATACAAAGTTGCACCCCTATAAGTAAAATTACTTACCTAAATGATAGTCAACTTGGTGAATGGGATGTTTCTCCAGTACCACCCAAGCATCACTTAGAAATTGGGGATATTTTAATGGTTAAAGTAATCAGTAGAAATGAAGAATCAAATGATTTATTTAACATAGAAAACAATACTAATAGTGCGAACCCAACTCTTACTGCGGCTAATTTATATTTAAATGGATTTAGTATAAGTCAAGAAGGAACTATTGACATACCAAATGTTGGAAAGATTTTTATCCTTAATCAAAGCTTAGAAGAAGCAAAAGAAACAATATTAGAAAAAGCGGAGGAATACCTTATCAACCCTTTTGTAGTTGTAAAACTAGCAAATTTTGAATTTACTATTTTAGGAGAAATAAATATTCCAGGTAATTACCCTGTTCATAAAGAGGGTTTAACTATTTATGATGCCATTGCAATGGCTGGAGATATAACTGATTATGGTAATTTATCAAAAGTTAAGGTTATTCGTTCTTACAAGAACAAAAAACAAGTCTACCATATAAACTTAACAAATACTAATGTGCTAGCTTCTGATTTTTACTATTTAAGAAACAATGATTTAATCTATGTGCAACCCTTACGATTCAAAGGATTTAGAAAATCACAATCGCAAGTACTACTATCAACATTAACAACTATAGCAGTACTGTTTAATGTTTACTTAAAAATATCTGAATAAAAATGCAGGAAAACAATTCACCTCAAGAAGAAACAATTGACATAAAAGCACTCATATTAAAATATGCTCAGTATTGGTATGTATTTATAATATCTATTTTATTTTTTGGCGGAATTGCTTTTTTAAACAACCGATATACAGTCCCTGAATACAGTGTGTCAACGACTCTTTTAATAAGAGACGATAACAATACTCAATTGGGTGCTGAAAACTTACTTGAAGGATTAGAGTTGTTCAGTGGAAAAAAGAATTTAAAAAATGAAATTGTAATTCTTAGATCATATAGTCTTTTTGATAAAGTAATAGAGGAACTTAATCTTGGTATTTCATACTACCAACACGGTTTTCTGCAAACAAATGAGCTATTTGGCACATCGCCATTTGAAGTAGAGGTTGACTCTTCTCACATTCAGCTTACTGGAATTAATTTTGAAATTATTTCTTTTAACAATGAAGAATTTACACTTTCTGTATCAGCAAATGACCTGTATCCTTACAACATTTTAAGTGAAAGACTTGAAAAATCTTTAACAGCAGATATAGATATTGAAAAAAAATATGCTTTTAACTCAGTTATAGAAACAGAATTTTTCTCTTTTAAGGTAAATAAATCAGTTCACTTCAATTTAGAAAAAATTATTGCTAGTGAGAAATATTTTTCTTTTAAATTTCATCAAATAGATAAACTAGCAAACAAACTCATTGAAGAAGTAATTATTAACCCTATAAATAAAGAAACCTCAATACTTAAACTAAATTTAAGAGAAAGAAATCCAAGAAAAAGTATTCATATTTTAAATAAAATTACTGAGATTTATATTAGAGGTGGATTAAATGAGAAAAACTTAATGGCTATAAATACCATTCATTTTATTGATGATCAATTGACAATTATTCAAGATTCTTTATCTCAAATCGAAAGAAAATTAGAGTTATTTAAAACTAAACATCCAAATTTAGAAATAGTTGACAAAGAATATGGAACTTATTTTCAAAAACAAAAGTTAGACAATTCATTATCAGAGCAGTCAGTAAATATTAAGTACTATAAATCACTACTCTCCTATTTGAAAAATGAGAAAAATACAAATAGTATTGTTTCACCTACATCTATGGGCATAAGTAACCCTGAACTAAATAACCTAATTAACCAATTATTACAATTGTATGCTAAGAAAGGGGAATTGCAACTAACAACTACTGATAAAAACCCTAACTATATAGCTATTTTATCACAAATAAATCATACTAAAAAAACAATTATAGAAAATGTAAATAATCTTATCTCATCAGCCTCAATTTATGAAGTAGATCTAATAGATAGGATCACTACTTTTGATAAAAAAATCAACAAACTACCAGAAGCTGAAAAGGATTACCTTATTCTAAGAAGGGAGTACGAATACAATGAACAAACTGCTATTTATTTGCAACAAAAAAGATATGAAGCATCATTAGCCAGAGCAGGTACCGAATCAGACCATAAAGTAATTGACTTTGCAAGGCTAGATAGTGAAGAGCCAATAAGTCCAAGAAAAAGTTTAACTTATTTTATTTCAATACTTATTGGTTTACTATTACCTCTTACCTTTATATCATTAAGAGATTTTTTTAGTGATACCATAAAAAGCAAATCTGATTTAATAAACAGTACAAATATCCCTATTCTTGGACTTGTGGGGCATAGTGATAATGCTAGAAGCTTAGTTGTTCCAAATGCATCCAAATCAATTATTGCAGAGTCTTTCCGAGCTCTAAGAACAAACATTCAGTATTTAGCTGCTGATAAACAAAAAAAAATAATTACAGTTACTTCTTCAATTGGTGGAGAAGGCAAAACATTTACTACTATGAATTTAGCAGCTATTTTTGCTCTTTCTGGTCACAAAACAGTCCTTATTGGAGGAGATTTAAGAAAACCAAAACTGCATGAGGACTTTAAAGTTAACACTTCAAAAGGACTAAGTAGTTACCTTATCAATAAATCAGATTTGTCGGAAGTAATTGAAAAAACTGAAATTGATACACTTGATGTTATTGCTTCAGGACCTACTCCACCTAATCCAGCTGAACTTTTAGATAGCAAGAAAATGAAAGATCTAATAATAGATTTAAACAAAACATATGATTATGTAATTATTGATACCCCTCCTATTGGTTTAGTTACTGACGGAGTTATACTGATGCAAAATGCTGACGTAAACCTTTATGTAGTAAGGCATAATTATTCAAAATCAGGGGCACTTAATGTAATCAATAACTTATTTCAACAAAAGCAAGTAAAAAATGTCCACATTATTATAAATGACTTTAAACACACCTCTTCAGGTTATGGATATGGATACGGATATGGATATGGATCTTCGGGATACGGTTATTATGAAAATGAGGAGGATTAACACTTAAAAAACAATCAAAACTAGAGTGAAAAATAATTGGTATTATTCTTTTTATAATTATTTTATTTTTTATCAGTTTTGCAAAAAATATAATAATGAGCAATAAAAAAGGAAAACCAGCAAATAAAATACAAGATCTACAGTTTTTTGGTGAATATGGAGGTGTAAATCCATCTATAGCAGATTCATCAACATTTACCTATTTAGCAGGTAAAACTATGGGAGATGTTTTTGAGGGGATACAAGAAGGATGTTATCTTTATTCTCGTCATACAAACCCGTCTACATCATATTTAGGGCAAGCAATTGCAGAAATGGAGTATACTAAAGGTGCTATCCTTTCAGCATCAGGAATGGGAGCTATTACTACAACTCTTTTACAATTATGTAGTTCAGGAGATGAAATAATTAGTAGCCGTACAATTTATGGTGGTACTTACGCTTTTATGAAAAACTATTTACCAAAATTTAACATTAAAACAACTTTTGTAAATACAACAAAGCTTGAAGAAATTGAAGCTGCAATTACTAAAAACACAAAAGTAATTTATTGCGAAACTATGAGTAACCCTTTACTTGAGGTTTCTGATATTAATGCAATTTCAGAAGTTGCCAAGAAAAATGGAATTAAATTTGTGGTTGACAACACTTTTACTCCTATGATTTTTTCTCCTTCAAAAATGGGTGCTGATATTGTCATTCATTCTTTAACAAAGTTTATTAATGGCACTTCTGATACAGTTGGTGGAGTTGTTTGTTCTGATGAAGAGTTTATTGCTAGCATGATTGATGTAAATTCAGGAAGCGCTATGTTACTTGGTCCTGTAATGGATTCTATTCGTGCTTCAAGCATCCTTAAAAACATACGTACATTACACTTAAGAATGAAAAAACATTCTGAAAATGCTATGTACTTATCAAATGCTTTCAAAAAAGAAGGGCTCAGAATAATTTACCCTGGATTAGAAGAGCATCCTCAACATGAAATGATGAAGAATTGCATGAACGATGGATTTGGTTTTGGCGGCATGCTTGTTATAGACACTAAAACTAAAGAAAAAGGTAATGCACTTATGGAAGAAATGCAAAATAATAACTTAGGTTATTTAGCTGTAAGTTTAGGGTTCTACAAAACATTATTCTCAGCACCTGGCTTATCTACTTCATCTGAAATTCCAGAAGAAGAAAGAAAAACAATGGGGCTTTCTGATGGCTTAGTACGTATCTCAATTGGATTGGATAATGATATTGAAAGAACCTATAATACAATGGTTGACTGTATGAAAAAAGTAGGTATCCTCTAACAAATACTTTTTTATCTTTACCATCCTAATTCTAAACTTTTCAGATGACTGATAACAAGATTCCTTATTTACTAGCATTATCCCCAATTCTACTGCTTATAATATTACTTAGTGTTAATGTAGTTATATATGATAATGCTATAGGAGGATCTAATCAGTTAGCTTTATTGTTTTCAGGATCATTAGCAGCTATAATTGGAATTCTCTATGGAAGTAAATGGAAATGCATTATTGAAGGAATTAGCAACAGTATTAAATCCATAGTACCTGCTATTATTATGTTACTACTTATTGGTTCATTAGCTGGTACTTGGTTAATATCTGGAGTTATTCCAACAATGATTTATTATGGTTTAAAAATTCTAAATCCCACAATTTTTCTATTTGCTACAGCAATAATAACAGCTATTGTATCACTTTCAACAGGAAGTTCCTGGAGCACTATAGCAACTGTAGGAATAGCTCTTTTAGGCATTGGAACAGCTATAGGATTACCATTAGGATTAATTGGTGGAGCTATTATTTCTGGGGCATACTTTGGAGATAAAATGTCTCCATTATCTGAAACAACTAATATGGCTGCTGCAATAAGTGGGGTAGATTTATTTGATCACATAAAATATATGATGTATACCACCATTCCCTCATTTATAATCACTTTAATTTTATTTTTAGGAATAGGATTATATTTCCCAACTAATGTCTCATCAGAACAAATTGAACAAGCCTTAGCTATTATTTCTAATAAATTTGTCATTAGTCCATGGTTATTTTCCGTTCCAATTTTAGTAATCGCAATGATCATAAAAAAGGTGCAAGCTATTCCTGCACTATTTTTTGGCACTTTATTAGGCGGCATATTTGCAATATTATTTCAGCCAGAAATAGTTTTAGAAGTATCAGGATCATCAATAGACAGCATCAGCTCTTATTATATGGGTGTTATAAATGCTATGATTGGAGACATTAATTTCTCTGATGTAAATGCAAGCATAAATGATATATTTAACGTGGCAGCAGCAGATAGATCTGACTTACTAAAATCAGGTGGAATGTATGGAATGCTAAATACACTACTACTTATATTTTGCGCTATGACATTTAGTGGATCAGTGGAGTCAACTGGATTATTATCAAGAATAGCTGAACCAATTGTAAAATATGCGCAAAATACAGGAAGTCTAATAGCAACTACAGCTTGTACGTGTATTTTCTTTAACGTAACTACTTCCGATCAATATATGAGCCTTGTAGTACCTGGACGTATGTTTGCTGATACTTATAAAGAAAAAGGGTTAGCTGCTGAAAACCTTAGTAGAACATTAGAGGATAGTGGAACTGTAACCTCAGTTCTGATCCCATGGAATTCTTGTGGCGCTACACAATCAGCAATATTAGGTGTAGCAACCTTAACATATTTACCTTTCTGTTTTTTTAATCTTATTTCGCCATTAATGACAATTGCTTATGGTTATTTTGGAATTAAAATTAAGAAAACTTATTCTGCGTAAAAAACAAGACTTAATTAAAAAGACCTTTTAGCTTTTCAATTACGTAATCAATTTCATCCTTTGTGTTATATTTACTAAAAGAAAAACGAACTCCTGGACGTTTACTATCAGGTGCAATAGCAAAAAGAACATGAGATCCTTTATCACTACCTGAAGAACAAGCAGAACCACTACTACAAGCAATACCCATAATATCTAGATTAAATAATAGCATTTCTGCCATATCAGTTTCTGGAAAGCTACAACTTAACACTGTATATAAACTGTTATCTAAATCAGTACACTTTCCATAAAACTGAACATCTTTAATTGCTGACTGCAATTGCTCTATCATATACTGCTTTAATCCTTTGATAAATATAACTTCTTTTTCCAAATCCTTATAAGCCATTTCCATAGCCATAGCCATAGCAGAAATTCCGTAAACATTTTCAGTCCCTGCACGCATATTTCTTTCTTGACCACCACCTCTTAAAAAAGGCTTTACTTGCATGTCTTCTGATACATATATAAAACCCACACCTTTTGGACCATGAAATTTATGTGCTGAAGCAGCTATAAAATCAACATTTAACTCTTGCATGTTAAAAGGAAAGTGGGCAATAGTCTGTACAGTATCTGAATGAAAAATCGCATTATAATGCTTGCAAATATCTCCAATCTGTTTGATATCCTGTATAGTTCCAATTTCATTATTCGCATGCATTATAGACACAAATGTCCTCTCGTTATCTTTTAACAACTCTTTTAAGTGAGCAATCGATATCTCTCCATTTTTATCAATATTAACATAAGACAGCTTTATCTTTCCTGCAGCTGCTAAGTCTTCCAAAGGCAACAAAACAGCCAGATGAGAGATTTTTGAAGTAATTGCGTGCCTAATCTTATTATCATTTATTCCACACTTAATTGCCATGTTGTCAGCTTCAGTTCCTCCTGAAGTAAAAAATATTGATCCAGGAGATGTATTAAGTAAATTAGCAATAGTTTTACGTGCATTTTCAACTACTATTTTTGCCTCTCTGCCAAAAGAATGTAAAGATGACGGATTAGCATAAGTTGTCTTCATCATTTCGGTCATCATTTCAATAACCTCTGGCGCTATTGGTGTAGTTGAAGCATTATCTAAATAAACTCTTTTCATTAAATCAATTTCTTAATTTCTTTAATCATATTTTCCGCTAAAGCATTTGCTTTATCTTCTCCTTTACTTTCTGCATATACCCTAATGATAGGCTCAGTATTCGATTTTCTAAGATGAACCCAACCTTCTTTAAAATCAATTTTCAACCCATCAATACTAGTGATTTTTTCTTTCTTATATTTATCTTCCAAATCTGATAAAATTTTATCAACATTTATTTCAGAAGTTAATTGAATTTTATTTTTTGAAATAAAATAATTAGGATAAGAATTTCTCAATTCTCTGACTGATATCTTTCGTTCAGCTAATTGTGTTAGGAATAAAGCAATTCCTACAAGGGCATCTCTTCCATAATGCAACTCAGGATAAATAACCCCTCCATTTCCTTCTCCTCCAATAACGGAATTAGTTGCTTTCATCATTTCCACTACATTTACCTCTCCAACTGCTGAAGCCTGATAACCTCCATTATGCTTATTTGTTATATCACTTAAAGCTCTAGTTGATGAAAGATTAGAGACTGTATTACCTGGCGTTTTACTTAGAACGTAATCTGCCACTGCAACTAAAGTATATTCTTCTCCAAACATTGTCCCATCTTCACATACCATAGCTAACCTATCTACATCAGGATCCACCACTATTCCAAAATCAGCACCTTCACGAACAACCAACTTTGATATTTCTGTCAAATTCTCTGGTAAGGGCTCAGGATTATGCGGAAAGTGTCCGTTAGGATCACAAAATAATTTAATACACTCCACTCCCATTTTCTCTAGTAAATTAGGAACCATAAAACCTCCTGTTGAATTTACTGCATCTACAACAACTTTAAAACCTACTGATTTAATCAAATCAACATCTACTAGATCCAATTTCAGAACTTCTTCAATATGTTTATCATTAAAGCTATCATCAAAAGTGTAATTTCCTAAATCATCTACTTGAGAAAATGTAAAATCATCTTTCTCAGCTAAAGTTAAAATATACTCTCCATCGTCTGCTGATAAAAATTCGCCTTTAGCGTTCAATAATTTCAAAGCATTCCATTGTTTAGGGTTATGGCTAGCTGTTAGTATAATTCCACCTGCACTTTTATTCAATTGAACTGCAACCTCAATGCTAGGAGTTGTCGAAAGGCCTACATCCAAAACATCAAAACCACACCCCATTAAAGTACCTGAAACAATATTACTTACCATCTCGCCAGAAATACGAGCATCACGACCAATAATTATCGTATTAGAGCTAGAGCGTTCATTTCTTATAAAAGAAGCATAAGATGCGGTAAAACGCACAATATCCAAAGGAGTAAGTCCATCTCCAGCTTTACCTCCAATTGTTCCTCTAATACCTGAAATTGATTTGATTAATGTCATTTATTTTATTTTTGAGGAACAAAACTACATAATTAAATTAGTGTTCACTTAAGGATTACTATCTTTGTTTTTGATTTTATAAGCCATGAAAGAAATATTAAAAAAAATTCCTGAGAGAAGTCCAAAACCAAGAGAAAAAGGATTAACAATGATGATGGATAAAGGACTTAGCATAAGAGAGGCTGAAAATTTCCTTGAAACATGCTATGAACATACCGATATCGTTAAACTAGGATTTGGAACAAGTATCCTTACTCCAAATGTTGCTGATAAAATTAAATTGTATAAAGATAATGGAATGCTTGTTTATACAGGTGGGACGCTATTTGAGGCCTTTGCAATAAGAAATCAATTAGTAGATTATAAAAAATATCTTAACAAAATTGGATTAAATATGCTTGAGATATCAGACGGATCTATGTTTATGGACCACGAATTAAAATGTAGTTATATCCAGGAATTTGCCAAAGACTTTAAAGTAATTAGTGAAGTTGGCTCAAAAGATGCCAGTGTAGAAATAAGTTCTGAAAATTGGATAAAATGGATGAAAAATGAACTTGAGGCTGGTAGCTGGAAAGTAATTGCTGAGGCAAGAGAAGGAGGAAATGTTGGTATTTTTGATGGAGATGGAGGGATAAAATCAGAACTAATTCAAGAGATCACACAACATATTTCCGATTCAGATATATTATGGGAAGCCCCAAATAAGAATCAGCAAATTTGGTTTATTAAACAGTTTGGAGTAAATGTAAACTTAGGTAATATTGCTCCTAATAGTGTTATTCCTTTGGAATGCTTACGCCTTGGACTAAGAGGAGATACATTTCATACCTTCTTAAAAAAATAAAAAATGAAACACTTTCTTATACTTTTTATAAAAGGAATGAGCATGGGAATCGCCAATGTAATTCCGGGAGTTTCTGGAGGGACAATTGCCTTAATAACTGGCATATATGAAGATTTAATAAATTCTCTTAAATCATTCGACAAGAAGGCTTTAAATCTAATTATATTAATTGATATTAAAGGTTTTATAAAACATACCAACTTATACTTTTTACTAGCAATTTTTGGAGGAAGTATTGTCAGTGTATTCAGTATTGCTAGCCTATTTAAATATTTATTTATTCACTATCCAATTCTAATTTGGGCTTTCTTTTTCGGACTTATTATTGCATCAATCTATTTTGTGGGGAAACGAATTACTGAATGGAATACTTCCACTATCTTCAGCTTAACATTAGGCGCCATAATTGCGATATCTCTAAGTTTTATAACACCAGCTAGTGAAAATGACAATCTATTTTTTGTATTTATCTGTGGTATTATAGGTATAAGTGGAATGATGTTGCCAGGGCTTTCAGGGTCTTTTATATTGATTCTAATGGGTAATTATGAATTACTCATGGTTACAGCGGTAACAGAACTTAATATTATTTTATTGAGTATTTTCTTTATAGGATCAGCGTTTGGGCTAATTAGCTTTTCTCATATACTTTCCTGGGTATTTAAGAACTACAAAAACCAAACTCTTGCCCTACTTACAGGATTTATACTAGGATCATTAAGTGTAATTTGGCCATGGAAAGAGGTAGCCGAAAGCATCATTATAAAAGGAAAAGAAAAAATTATCACCTACAACTGGTACTTTCCAAATGAACTAGATACGGAAACTATACTAGCCATTTTTCTTATCTTAGCAGGAATATTAAGCGTATACAGCCTAGAGAATTTTGCTGAACAAAAAAAATAGATGAATACCTTCGGATTAATAGGAAAAAGCCTTTCACACTCATTTTCAGAAAAATATTTTAATAAAAAATTCTATAACGAAGATATTAAAAACTGTGAATACAAAAATTTTGAGTTAAACGATATCTCAGAAATTAAAGATTTGATTAGTCAAGTTAATCTCTCAGGACTAAATGTAACCATTCCATACAAGAAAAGTGTTATTCCTTTTTTGGATGAACTAACTCCAGAAGCAAAAGCTATAGGAGCAGTAAACACAATAGAATTTAAAGGCAATAAATTAATAGGACATAATACTGATACAATAGGTTTTTTACAAAGTATATACCCGATACTAAATGGAAGAAAAAAAGCCCTAATTTTAGGTAATGGTGGAGCTTCAAAAGCTATTCAAAATGCATTAAAAAAACTAAATATTGAATATAAAATAGTTAGCAGAAATTCATCATTTGATTATTTAGATATAAGCAATCAATTAATTGGTTATTATAAAATTATAATAAACACAACACCTTTAGGGACATATCCTGATATTGCTGATTACCCACAAATACCATACAAAAAATTAAATGAAAGTCATTTACTCTTTGACCTCATTTATAATCCGGTAGAAAGTCAATTTCTACGATTTGGAAAAACAAGAAATTGCATCATTAAAAACGGATTAGAAATGCTAGAAATTCAAGCTGAATCATCTTGGAACATTTGGAATAGTTAAATCGTTAAATATTATTAAATTTGCAACTAAATACAAGAAACGTGAACGAAAAGAAAGAAATAGAAACTATTGAAGAAGTAATCTCAACTTCATCTTCTAAGGAATCAATAGTTAACAATACTGATTTAGAGATTGAACAAGTAATTGAAAAAATTGATTTACTTTCTCAAAATCAAAACCCCTATTCAGTTTCAAAAGAAATAGAAGAATTAAAATCTATTTTTTACATTAAACTTAAAGAAAAAACAAAAACTCAGAAAATAATAATTCTTGAAGAAACACCAAGTTTGGAGAAAAGTGATTCTTCTTTAGAAAAAAACAAAGAAAATACGTTACACCCTCTAGAAGTTAATTTCAAGGTATATTACGGAAAATTCAAAAAATTAAAATTTGAATATCGTAAGAAAAGAGATTTACAGGAATTAGATAACCTTAAAACTAAGCAGCAAATAATTGCTGACATTGATAAATTAACACAGGAAGATGAGTCCGTTAAAAAAACATTTGAGCACTTTACAATCCTTCAAGAACAATGGAGAAAAACAGGACATGTCCCTCAAAATGAAAACAATAACTTATGGCAATCATATCACCATCATGTTGAATTATTTTACGACTACATAAAACTAAATAATGAATTAAGAGATTTAGATTTCACAAGAAACCTAGAAGAGAAAACAATTATTTACGAAAAAGCTGAAGCACTATTAAATGAAAAATCATTTAATAAAATGCACAGCACCTTACAAGAGCTTCATGAGCATTGGAAAAATGTTGGGCCTGTAAAGAGAGAATTACGAGAAGAAATATGGGAGCGCTTTCAAAACATAAGTAAAAGGCTAAACAAAAAACGTAATGATTACTTCTTAAAAGAGAAAGAAAAAGACCAAAAAAAGCTTATTATGAAGGAAGAGATCTGCAGAAAAATTACTGCTTTAACTTCAGAAACATTAACCTCACATAAATCATGGGAAGAAAACACTAATCAATGCTCTATTCTTGAAAAAGAATGGAAAAATATAGGCCGATTAAACAAAACTGAAAACAGCATCGCATGGAAAAGCTTAAGAACAGTTTTGAATAGTTTTTATGATAAAAAGAATACTTATTATAAACAGAAAAAAGAAGAAGCTAAAGTTGTATTAAAAGTAAAAATTATCATTTGTGAAAAGTCAGAAGAATTACAAAATAGTACAGATTGGCAGGAAACAGGAAAGCAATTAATTACGCTTCAAAACGATTGGAAAAATGCAGGTTTTTCTCATGCAGATCAATCAAATAAAATATGGAAGCGATTTAAGACTGCTTGTGACACTTTCTTTAATGCAAGGAAAGAATATTATAAAGCTTTGGACAAAGACAAAGAAATGGCTTTAAAAGATAAAGAAGAAATTCTTCTCAAACTTAAAGAATTTAAATCTTCTGCAAATACAAAAGACGATATTAAACATCTTAAGGAATTTTCTAATAAATGGAAAAAAGTAGGGCATATTGCTAGAGAAAAAATGAAAATAAATGATGAGTTTTTTAATATCATTAATTCTAAATTTGAAGAACTTGGTCTAAGCAAAAAAGTATTAGCAGAAGAACAATATAAAAACAAAGTTAGCTCTATTAAGGGAAATGATAAAGCAATCAATAGCGAAAAACAGTTCTTAAGATTAAAAATAGATACCCTTAAAAAGGAAATTTCTCAATACGAGAACAATATATCATTCTTTGGTAAAAATAAAGGCACTGAACCCCTAAGAAAGCAAGTTGAGGGGAAAATTACTAAAGCAAATACTGAAACTGAAGCTCTAAAACAAAAACTTCAAATCCTTAATAAAGGGTAAATGCAATTTAAACTTGAATCTGAATTTTTACCTACAGGCGATCAACCATCAGCAATAAAACAATTAGTTGACGGACTAAATGATGGAGAGGATTTTCAGACTTTGTTAGGAGTAACGGGATCAGGGAAAACATTTACGATTGCAAATGTGATTAAAGAGGTTAATCGCCCTACTCTTGTATTAAGCCATAATAAAACACTTGCAGCCCAACTCTTTAGTGAATTTAAGCAATTCTTTCCTGATAATGCAGTGGAGTATTTTGTTTCTTACTACGATTACTATCAACCAGAGGCTTATATTCCTAGCACAGGAACTTATATTGAAAAAGATTTATCCATAAATGAAGAAATTGAAAAATACAGACTGAATACAACTTCCTCACTACTTTCTGGAAGAAAAGATGTGATTGTAGTTGCCTCTGTAAGTTGTATTTACGGAATTGGAAATCCTGAAGATTTTCATAATGGAATAATTGATATTGCTGAAGGAGATATTATTAGTCGAGATCAGTTTTTACAAAAACTTGTCCTTGCACTTTACAGCCGCACAACTGCAGAATTTACTAGAGGAAATTTCAGAGTAAAAGGAGATACAGTTGATGTGTTTTTAGCACATAATGATATTGCTTATCGTTTTCATTTCTTTGGAAATGAAATTGAGGAAATTGAGAGCTTTAATCCTGAAAACGGAAAGATAATTGATTCCCTTGAAGAAGTCAGAGTTTTTCCTGCCAGCATCTTTGTTGCCTCAAAAGAAAAAATACATGGTGCCATCGCAGCTATACAAGATGACTTAAGAAAACAAGTCGATTATCTTCAAGAAATCGGGCTTTCTACCGAAGCAAAACGATTAGATGAACGCACCAACTTTGATCTAGAAATGATTAAAGAACTAGGTTATTGCTCAGGAATTGAAAACTACTCAAGGTATTTTGATGGCAGAAATGAAGGAAGCAGACCTTTCTGTTTATTAGATTATTTTCCAGCTGATTTTATTACTGTGATTGATGAAAGCCATGTAACCCTCCCACAAATTCGTGCTATGTATGGCGGAGATAAAGCAAGAAAAATTAACTTAGTAGAACACGGATTTCGTTTACCGGCAGCGATGGATAACAGACCACTTAAGTTTGAAGAATTTGAAACGATAAACAATCAAACTATCTATGTAAGTGCTACTCCTGCAGATTATGAACTAGAAAAATCTGAAGGCATAATAGCGGAACAAATTATTCGTCCCACAGGATTACTTGAACCTATCATTGACGTTCGACCTTCAAAAAATCAAATAGATGACCTTTTAGAAGAGATTAGAATACGAATTGAGAAAAGAGAACGAATACTAGTGACTACACTTACCAAAAGAATGGCTGAAGAATTCAGTAAATACTTA
>Ga0308003_1000601_pt1 | contig 16240 bp, 24 predicted proteins | sample Neamet36_FD_203159 | JGI IMG/M metagenome (GOLD analysis project Ga0308003, IMG submission 203159) | Marine microbial communities from water near the shore, Antarctic Ocean - #36 | ecosystem: Environmental > Aquatic > Marine > Unclassified | place: Southern Ocean | collected 2014-06-06
GCTCACAGAGACTTGTCTGGCGAATGGTTACATCTTTAAAGCGATCAAGGTTAAGTAACTTACACGGCCACGGATGGCCATCCCGCTTCGGCGGGTTTTTTATTTTTTGCTTGTCTACTATCATCGCTACAAGCTCTACTATCATCGCTACAAGCTCTACTATCATCGGGCTCAGATGGGCAGGGCTAGATGAGATAATCCCATGGGATTAGATAACTGAACGCTATGCCTGTCAGTAGAAGTGTAGATTGGGATTATCGTTAAGAATCAATGACTTAGCCTAGATTAGTTTGGATGATCTTGGCCAATCTACACTTGCTGTGAACTCTATGTTTGTGACGAGAATAAACTGTAATGAAATCAACGACTTACCGCACATCATGGCACCCTAAAAGCAGCTATTATTATATTTAGATAATAGATGAGATATATATACAGGCTACCCTTGAGAATCTGGGCGCTCGAAGGCCACCAAGCCCTCTTCGCCGCATGAAGGTTTGGCCGTTATAATTTCCTGACTATTCATCTAAAACGAGGTATTTCAGGCACTTACGAGATTTGGGCAATCTACGATTCAAACTAATCCTTATATATCAAGCACTTACAGCCGCCCCTCAATCTACGATTCAATCTAATCTTTATTAATCAATGACTTGCGCGGATAATCCCATGGGATTAGCTTAGACGGTTGCACACTGGGGCTTAGATAGCCACGCTAATTATCTATATCTACACAACACGTCACAGCGTAATTCTGACGTAATCACAGAACAGACAAGACAGTCACGCCTTTAGTAATTCAGCGTCTATTTCAGGGCTCCAATCTATTTTCATGTGAGGATGATGTTATGGCGTTGGTTTGACCCACATTCTTATAGGCGTATAATAGTTATATGTCTGGGGGGTTTAGCTCCGGTTTAGTCATTAGACTATTCCTCTCAGGCTTTTACTTACTTACTAATCCCATGGGATTAAGGACTTCATTATGAACGATAACGAAGCGATGGCCATATTGCGGAGAGCAGCGTATGAGTTGAAATGCTCACTTGAGATCGCAAAGATCACAGGGCTTGAGTCAGTCAATGGCATAACGATAGACAGTTACCACTACCACACCCGAACTGGACATGACCTGTTCATGTTAGATATGCAGGATATTGAAAAGGCACTTTTGCACACGATAGCGAACGATGATACACCGGACGCGGAGCGTGCTTACAGTAATCAAATTAATTTTGGATGGATGGACTAAGACGATGGACATTCTGATGGATGGCACGATCTACGCAGTACTAGCGAACCTGTATTTCTGGGGTTTAATTCTTTTATATAAAGGAGAACGAAATGTTAAATAATAATGAAGCTATAGCGATTATCCGTAACGCGGCGAAAGAGTTGAAAGCTACACTCGAAGCCATACACCAATCTAGTGGTTTGGACGCTGTAAATCACGTCACGCAAGGCGACATGTTTTGGAACGAAGACTCAGGCGAGCGAGGATTCGAGAATGACATGGCCGACTTAGACGAAGCGTTAAGAAAAACCATTCCTACCTTTATAGGGCATGACCTGAATATATTACCCAGTGCAGAGCCCATCGCCATAAATAATATTAGCCAGTTCCCGTTACATAACGTGGCCACTGATCACCTACTAAATAGAGCCATTGCCGTTGACGTGGTTTGTGACATTACTGGGCTACCAATGCCAGAGCCACAAGAAGAGATGGATTTCGGGGACGTAGCGGATGAACTGCCGCTAGGAGAGCAGATGAAATTCAAGTTGCAGCTACTGGTGCAGATGAATAACGCATGTAGGCATGATATGGCCAACGATTGTGTTAATCAGTTGTTTGATATGTTTGAGAAAGCCATTGTTCAGGAAAATATGAATCGGGCACTCATACGCGGATCACTTAATGACTTAATATAATCCCATGGGATTAAGGAGAACGACATGAAAATCAAAGATTGGAGGGAAGAGTATTACGAAGTCGAGGTATTTACTCGCGTACAGTATCGTCACAAGATGCTGATAAGAGTAAGCGGTGGCCGACATGATAACGTGGAGACCGAGGCGAAAAAGATTCTCGTATCCTACCCGATAGAGTACTGGGCAGACCCTAATAACATTGAGGGTGTGGGTGATGATAATGACATAGAGATTGCCGAAGATAGGTTCGAGATTTGCATGATCAATGATGTAAACGAAGATGGGTGTGGGCACGGATTTAAAAACACCATCAAGGATTTATCGGATGCAATGACATTTGCTGTGGAGGTGAACCGTGGACAAAGCTAAGAAGAAAAAGTTGGTTGATTCCCTTGAACACTGGGCGCATATGTTTAGGTATGGGTATGTATCTGACGAACTGGCTGATGATATTGCTTACATACTCGAAGATAAAGCGCATGACATTAGAGCAGAACTGGAGGTGAACCATGAACCACATGAGAGAGAAATGGGCTGAAGAAATAGCGGCCTGTAATACTAAAAACTGGCCTGAAAACGAACACCACGACCATTACTCTACGGAGTTGGGTTGGGAGTTCTTGGGTAAGGATGATAAGTACGATTACTACATAAACCATGACTGGGAGTACATCAGTATCGTTTATGGTTCTCAGGATTGGGAGTATGCAAGCCCGGATTACGGCAGTGTTACAGGTATGTTTGAGAAGTCGGAACTAGCATCTCCCCACAAACATAATATTGCATGGCGAGACAAACTAAAAACTTTAATTAAGGAGAACGGTAATGATTACAGTACAAGTAAAAAACCTGAATAGTTTCCTAGCTTGGCTAGGTACCTGCGAACATAAATACACCATATCTTCTATGCAAGGAGGGTTTGTGCATATCAAATTCTTTATAGAAGAATTACCTATAGAGGAGAACGGTGATGACTAATTCAGAGTTTATTGGTAATTGGATGAAAGAGGCTGGCAATGTAGTTTCTGGTGGGGCACGCAAGCACCGACAAGGCTTGCATAAGCGTTACGGCAACCTATCTGCCACTTGGTTTACCGCACCGAGAATTTCTAACTCTAATGGGGCGTACGACCAATGGGGTGAGCTTGAATCCTATAATGCTAGGCTTGCGCTACTGGTGAGAGATAGACACACTGGAATTTTTGAGCTGCTTTTGAATGCGCAGATATACAGCAAAACCACTGCCGCCCATATGTGGGAGACTAAGTGGGCACTGGATGGCGAAACTAGAGTTAGAAGTATCGGGCTCTATGAGATACCGCTAGGCGAGACGCAAGCGAACGGTGTTACCCACAGGTTTCACGAGAGGGTGAGCCAGTTTGTACTGGATGGCGCTAAATTAAAATTAGCGCATATGCGTGCATGGAAGAAAGGCATACACTTCACAACCATTGAAGGGTTTATGCTACACACTAATCGTATGGGTAAGCAGATGATCGGGACTATCGAGCGTCCAGACATGGCACCAACAGCGGAAAAAGCTGTGGCCGAGTGGAAATACCTCATGCTTATAGCTGATCAAGTATTAGCCGTAAGTGATAAATCGAAAGTAAAAAATATGCTAAATGCACACTTAGCATTAATTTGACACACAACCTGTGCATGAGATAATAGATACACGGTTGAGACATACCGTTTACTTACTAACTAATCCCATGGGATTAAGGACTTTATGATGAAAAACACCGCTAGAAAGACGCTAGGGCTAAACGCCATGCTTGTGTCACTAACAGTGGGTAAGCCACAGATGACTAAGACTGACGTTAGGGCAACAGGAATTGCTCAAACCGCACTGCATGCTAAGAAAGACGCAGGGCATTTTAGGAAAGACTTGTACCCTAAACATTTGATGCAACCTATAAAAAGTGTAGAGACTGCCGCTAGAAGTTACATGAGTACGGTGGCATACAAGTGGGATAGAGGCCACAACCTGCTACCCAACGCTAGGTTTATGGTATTCGCAGAGGAAATGGCCAAGTTTGAGCTACAGTTTGAGCAGTGTACTACTGCTTTCCTACAAAACTGGGTCAATGTACTATCACATGCCGAAGACACGCAGGGCGATATGTTTGACGCAGGAGATTACCCCGATGTATCAGAGTTACGGCGACGGTTTAGGTTTGTTGTGGATTACAAACCTGTCACTGATTTTGCAGACTTCCGTATAAAACTGCGTGACGAAGAAGAAGCCCTGTTAAAACAGGCAGTTTCTAACCAGATGACGGAAAAAGTAGACAATCTGATGCGCGAACCACTAGAGAGACTACATGAGGTAGTATCTAGGCTACACCAGACCGCCGGAAAGGAAGAGCGTGCCGTACTGAACCCCAGAACAGGTAAAACTGAGGTAAAACCACCGATATTCCGCGATACTGTGTGTGAGAATATCATCCACGAGATTAACCTACTTGCTGATTTTGCAGACATTATGCCTAGTGGTATAGTAGAACTCGCCGCAACAACCGCCGCTAAAATTCCTAGCGCAGATATACTTCGCAATTCTCAGGCCGTCAGAGAGAAAACGGTAGAGAATACCACTGGTTTACTTAGTGCTATCGACGCACTTCTAGGAGCATAGCAATGAGCTATTTTATATTAAGAGCAGACGATTTAGTATTTCCGGCTGAAATGGCCACAGAAATTATGGAACTGCTAGAAAAAGGTACGCCAGTTAATAAGCACTGGAAGACCAAAGAATTTACCGTTCAAGATATGAGCAATTCAAACGCGTCGCTGAGTCCATTTTCAGCGTCATCATATGCACAAGCCGTGCTTAACAGAGCCAACGAAGACGAAGAGGCTCGAAACTCTTAATCCCATGGGATTAGGCATTCACTTATATACTGGAGTATACATTATGCGTATTCAACACGTTAAACCTATGTTAGCAAAGCGTTACCTAAATCCTAAGACTCGTAAGCGAGTTGTATACCTGAGAGGCAAAGCAGGTGTAGGTAAATCAGATGTAGTTTCCCAAACTTCGGAGTTTCTATCCGATCATGTAAAAAACTGGCGTGGCGTTATCGACTTACGCCTAGCTCAGTGTGACCCAACAGACCTTCGAGGTATACCTTTTGTAGTAGATGGCCAGACCGTATGGGCTCAGCCTAGCTTTTTACCCCAAGAGGGCGCAGGATTTATATTCTTAGACGAATTATCGTCCGCACCTCCGGCAGTACAGGCGGCGGCGTACCAGATCACCCAGTCACCACAGGATTTTGGTATACCTCCAGAGTGGATGATCATCGCGGCAGGTAATAGCAAGTCAGACCGAGGCGTGACATTCAACCTTGCAGCTCCCTTACAGAATAGAATGTGCGACATTACCGTGCAGACTACCCTTGAGGATTTCACCAACTACGCCATAACTCAGGACGTAGCACCCCAGATACTGGCGTTTCTACAAGACCGCCCAGATATGCTCCATAAGTTTGAGGGCGGTAGTGAGATTAAGCCGTTCCCTTCCCCTAGATCATGGTTCGCGGTGTCCGATGTGCTAGACCTAGACTTACCTCTACAAGATCGCATTGAGATGATTCGTGGTGATGTCGGTGACGAAGCCGCGTTAATATTCGAGACCCACCTACGAATCTGGGAAACTATGCCTCGCATTGATGACATACTAAAGGGTAAGAATATCCCTGTTCCAACGGAACTCAGTGTAAATTATTGTATTGCTATGGGTCTGGCCACACGAATAGACGCAGAAAATTTTGACGATGCGTGGAAATTCCTAAAGCAGATGAAGGGCGACATTCAAACTCTAGTGATGAAGTTAGCATACAAGAGAGACCCGGCTATTAGCAGATCACCTGCGTTTAGCGAGTGGGCTACGGAAAATGCAGGGGCTTTTAGTAATGTGTAAGTTCCATAAGTTATTTTCTGGAGGTAGTGGGTGCTTTTATTTTGCCCATGTTATTAACCCTAAGCAAAAGTTTCTTACCGAGCCATCGTCTGCCAACATAGGCGACCTCATAGGAACTATAAAGCGAGTGGAGGGTGGTAATGACTATGTATTACAGGAGTCTAACTTTGGCATGACCTTAACATTTAACTCACTTACTAAAGCAGAGTCTCATATGGCTATGCTTATCGAACTGCGGGAGTAGGATCATGGGGTATAGATCAGACGTAAAAATTGTTGTCGGTTGTGACAATGCATACTGGTTCAAAAAGTTCTTAATACACTTAGAGCTTATGGTTGGAGATAATATGCACTACAAAGAAATAATGTCAGACGCGACTGAGTTTGCAGACCCTGATATTACAGGCGACGGTACCAACAGCCAGAGAACTATGTACTGGCACTACGACCATGTTAAATGGTATCCCTCGTTTGATTTTGTACAGCTACACAATAGGATAATGCAGGAAGTTCAGGACTTTAAGGGTGGGTATGCTTTCGTTAGGGTTGGTGAGGAAGAAGGCGACGTGGAAGCTCACCATAGAGAGTACGACTCCAACTGCGTGTTCGAGGGAGTTATAATGATACAAACGACCTCAGACTTTCAGATAGACGAGATCGAAGTTATTGAGCCTTACATTAGTCCTAGGTTAAAGAAACGCTATGGAGTCACGGCTTAATCCCATGGGATTAACTTACTTACTTACTGGAGATACATCATGGAACAAGCACTAGATACAGCGTACAGCAAATTAGGACTTAAAGAGCCCTTCATTGCCGCAGTTATGACTCGCGTAAAGCGAGAGATCAGCGACAAAGTACCAACGGCGGCTACAGATGGCGCTTGCGTATGGTACAACCCTGCTTTTATGTCTGAGCAATCACCTGCCAAGCTATTCGGCTTGGTGTTACATGAATCCTTGCATGTAGTATTGATGCATATGTGGCGACGTGGCGATAGAGAACCGGAGCTTTGGAACTACGCCAACGATGCCATTATAAATGCGTACGTCCTTAGCAGGGGCTACGAACTCCCAGACGGAGGGGTGTATGTAGCATGGGTTACAGATAGCATGTCATCAGAGTATGTCTACCGCCGTATGAAGCAAGAACGCGACGAAGAAGAAAAAGATGGGCAGGGCGAGGGCGGCGAGGGCGGCGAGGGCGGCGAACCTAAGAAAAACGCAGGTGGTTTTGACGGCAAGGGTGATTTAATCGACGCTCCAAATGACGCAGGGAAAGCTGACCTAGAGGCTACCATTGCAGCATCAGCACAGATGGCTAAGGATTGTGGGCATGGCAGTGCTATTATAGATAGCATACTCAATACAACAGGCAAGTCTACGGTAGATTGGGGTACAGAGACACGAGCTATGCTAACTTCCGCCGCCGCTAATGACTACACATACCAAAGGCCGTCCAGACGTTTCATAGGACAAGGCTTGTACTTGCCCAGTCTACATAGCGAGGCATTGGGTGGCGTTCTGTTCGGCATTGATTCCTCCGGCTCTATGACGCAGGGGGAACTATCACAAATAGCCACGGAAGCTACGCAGATCATAGAAGATTTACAGCCACTGTTCGTCGAAGTAGTGTACTGTGATACTAGGATACAGAATGTAGAGCGGTTCGAGAAAGGCGACGAAGTAGTATTCCATTGTAAAGGTGGTGGCGGTACTGACTTTAAGCCTGTATTCGATCACTTGGCCAATATGGATGACCCAGTTGTTGGGCTTATTTACTTTACAGATATGGAGGCTCCTATTAATAAAGATATGGAGCCCCACGTCCCTGTTATCTGGGCACACACTGGCACCGGAACATATAAACCACCCTTTGGAGTAGTAGCAAATGTCGAAGTATAATAATCAGGAAAATATTACCTCTCGCCTAGTTCGCCTAGAAAGCAAGCTAGTGCGAGGGTTTGAGGAACTGGGCGTAAGTCTGGACGTAAACAGAGATTGGCTAACAGTAGATAACGCGAGTAAAATTATATATCTGTCTACTACTGGAAGGTCGATTACTGTAATGATGCAAGAGATGAAAGCGCAGGGCGCGACAAAAGAGGGAGAGTTTTACGAGGTAGTTCACGGCGGCGTTCTAGTCGCAAATATACTGTACAACCCAAAATATTAGGGTAGTATTAGATTACTTAAAGGAGATTGTTTATGAAACTTCAAGAAGCGGGAAAACTAATAACTACACCCAGATTCTGGGACTGCGAATGCGAAGAAGATTTTATCAAACCTAAATCAATACCATACTGTGACATGTGTGGCACTCACAAGAACGACCAACCCGACTCAAGACTAGACGAAGCTAGATTAATGCTAGAACGCTTAGCTAATGCTGTCGAAAGTAACTGTCCAGAGGCATATATGGATAGCGTTCTAAGTCATGCCATAGATGAGGCATGGATATTCCTAGAAGATAATTAATTGGGGTAACTTATGATATTACAATTTTTTGTAAGTGTAGCTATTTTAGCAGCGTTAGGCGCTTTGCTTCATGGGGCGTACTTAATAGTACAAGACAAAGACCGAGAGTTTAAGGAGAAGAAACTATCTGAAAAAAACTTTAATAATTTTCTCAAGGAGAATGATTACAAAGTATTAGGTAAATTGACCGGGGTAAAGAAAGATGACTGACTTTGAAAAAGCTATGAAAGAAGCGCATGACTTCGCGGATGACGCACTAAAGAAATCTGAGTACGACAGAATTTTTAGGGTGTACCTATTCTATGGTATCGCCATGGCCGCTAGCATAATCCTGTTCGTTATAGGGTTGTATGTTTAGATGTCGTGCGAGGAGACAGAAGACGAGATCGTGTATGGGGAAATAGCCGCCCATGTGATGGACGATGTAGTGCCTGCGTTTATGGCAAACGCGTTAGTAATCGCTAGAGAAACTTATAAGGACAAGAAGTTTGATGTAGAAGACCTTCGAGGAATCCTAGAAATTACATATAGGGAAACCTTTATATCAGATAACTTTGATAGCACACTCCACTAAAAAACCCCCGCCGAAGCGGGGTAAGGGGAGAGGGTCTATCCGGTAATCAATTAGAACATTACTTAACTACTTATACAATCTTAATCCCATGGGATTAAAGGAATCAATATGAAAACAGTAACGCTCGACTTCGAGACTTACTACGACAAAGACTACTCTTTGCGAAAGATGCAGACAGACGCATACATACTAGATGATCGGTTCGAGGCCATAATGGTCTGCGTTAGACGCGATGGGGAAGCTAAAATATTTTCAGGATGCGAACTTACTATTGCAGGAAAACTACATAACTATTGTGACTGGTCTAAGGTAGCTGTTCGCTGTCATAACACCCTATTTGATGGATTCATATTAGCCGAAAGGTTTGGCGTTGTTCCTGCCCTGTGGAAAGATACATTGTCACAAGCCCGTATGGTATGGCCGTACCTCCCGTCGCATAGTCTAGCTAACATAGCCAAGCACATGGGGCTAGAAGATAAGGGCGATGCTGTACACAATATGATGGGCAAGAACTTAGCTGACATGAGTAATGGGGAACTTATAGAGTACGCCGCATATTGTCGGCAGGACACAAGATTATGTGAGCAGATGGGTGAGTACCTAGATAAGTTTACTCCGCCCTTAGAAATGAAGCTCATTGATATGACCATCCGAATGTTTACAGAACCCACCTTAGTAGGCGACCTGCCTATGATGAACAAGCTACTCAGCGATGAGATCACCCGCAAAAAAGGTCTAATGGCCTTAGCTGATTTAGATAAAGAAGAGCTTATGTCTAACAATAAGTTCGCTGAGCGCCTGAAAGCACACAACGTACACCCCCCAACTAAAGTTAGTCTAAAGACTGGCAAGATTGCTTACGCCTTCGCCAAAACAGATAAAGATTTCTTAGACATGCAAGAGCATGAAGACCCGAACGTCGCTGCTTTAGTATCTGCTAGATTAGGTGCGAAGACTACGATTGCCGAGACTAGGGCTCAACGCTTTATAGAGATGACTGAGCGTGGCCCACTACCAGTCTACCTAAATTTCTGGGGTGCCAAGACTACAGGGCGTTACTCAGGGGGAAACAAGGTTAACTGGCAGAACCTACCTGCTCGTGGTATAGCCGCCGGACTTCGCAAAGCACTCAAAGCACCAGAGGGGTACGCAGTTCTTGTGGGTGACTCATCCAATATTGAGCTACGAGTAGTTATGGCATTGGCAGGGCAACGCGACGTACTAACTAAATTAGATAGCGGAGTTGATATGTACTGTGACTTCGCCACCACTCTCTTCCATCGTACTATCACTAAAGCTGACAAAGCCGAGAGGTTCTTGGGTAAGACCGCCATGCTAGGCTTGCAATACGGTGCAGGAGGGCCGAGGTTTCAGGACATGGTAAGGCAAGCAGCAAACACTATTTCTGGCGTAGAGCCAATTACATTAGACCGTGCCTATGAGATTGTAAACTTATATAGGGAAATACACCCTGAAGTTGTAGCACTTTGGAGACACTGTGAGAAAGTTATAATTCCTGACATAGCTAATGGGTGTGGACTAACTGCGGTAGATGTTAATGGGTGGTTTATCACTCAGTGGGATGGCTTTGGCAGGCCCGGTGAACCCGGAGTTGTGTATCACGATCTAAAGTATGACGGAGAGGAATGGACTTACCAAATGGGAAGGCAACGTGTTAAGATATATGGAGCAAAGGTAGTAGAGAATCTGTGCCAACACGCGGCAATGAAAATTGTTATGTGGCAAACGGCTAGGATTAATCAGCGTTATCCCGTACGTTTATCCGTACATGACGAAGCTGTCTGCGTACCACTCTCCTCAGAGATTACTGAAGCCAAATTATATATGGAGGAGTGCTTAGATATGACACCTAAATGGTGTCGTGGGCACATACCTGTTGCCTGCGAAGTTGAAGTTGGTTCTTCGTATGGTGACGCTAAGTGAGGAATTACTATGTCAGATGTTGCATTATCTTACAGTAGGTTATCTACTTTTGAGCAGTGCCAAGCTAAGTTTGATTACTTATATGTAACTAAGTCAGTTAAAGATAAGGGAAACGAGGTAAGTGAGTACGGCAGTAGGGTACATGAAGTACTTGAGCTGTATGGTACAGGTGAGCTAGACCTAGATAATTTAGGTTTGGAAGGTAAACAGACCCTTGAAAAATGGGGCGGCATAGTAGACATGATTAACAGGAAGAAGGGGGATAAGTACTATGAGTTCAAGATGGCGATTGATGTGGGGCGGGTTCCTACTGGGTGGTATGATTCTGATGTGTATTTCCGTAGTATTGCCGATGTCCTTGTTGTGGATGGTGCTACGGCTTACTGCCTTGACTACAAGACTGGTAAAGTTAAAGATAATCCAACCCAGTTACAACTGTTTGCAGCAATGGTATTCGCGCATTTCCCAGAGGTGCAGAAAGTTAAAACAACATTTATCTGGCTAAAGTTTAAGAAAGTAGATAACACCATATATAAAAGGGATCACTTAGAGGCATTATGGAATGGCCTTCAGCCTAGATTAGATATGGTTAAAGAAGTAGTAGAACTTGGGTTTTTTAAAACCAAACCGTCAGGCTTATGTCCTTGGTGTCCTGCACAAGATATTTGCCCAGATGCTAATTTACGGGGTCGTAGAAGATGAAGAATGAGAAAGATGTTAAGAAAGCTGTTAAGAAAATACTGGATGAATATAAAGGGGCAGGTATGTGGTACTTCATGCCACCTGCTAATGGGTACGGTAGGTCAGGCATACCAGATTTTATAGGATGTTATAAAGGTAACATGTTTGGCATAGAGACTAAGTTCGGTACGAACACTCCTACGGCTAACCAGATACGGGAGATAGAACAGATAATACAAGCAAAAGCGCAATGCTGGATTGTAAGGGATATAAACATTACTCCGTGGTCAGATGAGTTTAGAGGGTGGGCTGCTTTGTGCTAGTGCTACCTGACAAGAAACGCATTGTAATAAAAAGTTCACACAACGAAGCAGTAGCCCAGATAATACCGCACGCAAAAAGATTTACTCATAATGGCGAAGATCACATAGCCATACCATACGGCGTAGAAGAGTCTATCGTGTTGCGTAACATGGGGTTTAGCGTACCAGAACCGATCAAGCAGTATTACGATTGGCCTGCACGTTTCACCCCTATGGATCACCAGAAGGATACTGCCGCGTTCTTAACTACGCACAAGAAAGCGTTGTGCTTGAATGCTCCGGGAACTGGTAAATCTATTAGTGCTTTGTGGGCTGCGGATTTTTTACTGACTGAGGGTATATGTACTAAGATTCTGATCATAGCACCGCTATCTACGTTGAAGGTAGTGTGGGGGGCTGAGATAAAAGCACACTTACCACATAGGCAGTTCTCAATAATAACAGGAACAAAGAAGAAGCGTACAGATTTGCTAGAGACTCCGGGATTACAGTACGCCATCATTAACCACGATGGCTTTACTAACATGCAGGAACACCTAAACGATTTTGATGTTGTTATTTACGACGAAGCTACGGCACTTAAATCGCCTGCCTCCCAGAGATATAAAGCGTTCTCTAAGTGGATGACAAAGAATCAGCCGTGGTTGTGGATGTTAACTGGTACACCTATATCACAGACTCCGGCAGATGCTTGGACTCTTGCTAGGTTAGTTGACTCCCCCAACGTGGCTAGGAGTTTTACCGCCTTTAAAGACACAGTGATGAAGAAAGTAACACAGTTTAAGTGGATACCTCGTGAGGACGCGCTAGAGACCTGCAAGCATGTACTGCAACCATCTATAAGGTTCTCACTAGATGAGTGTAAAGATTTGCCTAGTACTAACTTTGTGGGGCGTAAGACAGAGCTTACTACTCAGCAAGTAAAAGCATTTAAGGACATGCAGGAAAAGGCTGTCACAATATTTGCAGAGGGAGAAGTAACTGCGCCTAACACTGCGGTCATGTTATCTAAGCTGCTACAGATATGTTGCGGAGTAGTGTACAGCGAGGATGACTCGATTGTCATAGATTGCGATGCGCGGTATAATACACTTACTGAATTATTAGGGGAGATCGGGGGCAAAGTTATTATCTTTGTTCCGCTAAAAGGCGTGCAACGATGGTTGTTAGAGCAGCTACGCAAGAGCGGACATAGCGTTGAGCTTGTTAATGGTGACGTTACTACCAAAGCAAGGAACGAGATATTTAATAACTTTCAGCACACCGACGAGCCGACTATATTATTGGCTCACCCGAAGGTAGCGGCGCATGGTCTGACGTTGACCGCTGCTAAAGATATTATATGGTACGCTCCGATTTACTCACTTGAGCAATACGAGCAAGCCAACGCTAGGATACGAAGACTGACTACAGAAGGTAAAACTTCAGTCTGGCATATCTGGGCAACAAACTTTGAAGCGGAGTTGTATAGAAGACTTCGTGCAAAGCAGAACACGTTAGCTGAATTTTTAGATTTGGTGCGTGGGGTAAACAGTACTAACTGATAAACTTGAGGGATAAGATATGAACTATGAGCAAGCGGCTGACCGCTATCTAAAGTGTCGGCAAGATATAGACGTACTCGATAGAGAGTACAAAGAACGTAAGTCAAAAATCAAGGAGCGAATGGTTACACTTGAGAACTGGTTTACAGTAAAGTCACAGGAAGACGGATTATCGTCAATAAAAACTGAGGCAGGCACAGCCTATTGGTCAACACACCACTCAGCAACTGTAGCGTCACGCGAAGACTTATTTGATTTTTGTAAGAAGAATGAAGCTTGGGATTTATTAGAATCTCGTGCATCTAAAACGGCTGTAAGAAGCTACATCGACGCAGTTGGAGAACCACCACCGGGTGTTAACTTCAGCTCAATTAGTGTGTTCAACTTTCGTAAAAACCAGTAGGAGTAAACTATGAGTAATAACATGAGTGTACCTGCGCACATTGCAGCTAGAATTGCAGAGCGCAACAAGACAAACAAGAATACTTTAGCCAACTCAATCGTGAGTGATTCAGGCCCAAGTATACCAAGGATTAGTATTCGCGCAGGGCGTTTCCGGCTTGTAGAGAGCGGGGTGGAAACAACGGTAGGAACTAACCTCGACGTAATTATTGTCGGCGTTAATCCTAGAGTCAGTAAAGTATTTTATGGCCGTCCGTTTGATGCTTCCGCCGAGAACCAAAGACCTGATTGTTTCTCTAACGATGGGCTTCGTCCAGATGCTCAAATAGAGTCACCCGTAAATGCCTCCTGCGCTAACTGCCCAAACAATGTACTAGGTTCTAAGATTCTGCCTTCCGGCGCTAAGTCGAAGATGTGTGCAGACCAACGGCACCTTGCAGTGGTTCCGGCAGCTGACCCGCAGAAAGTTTATAGCTTGACTGTACCTGTTAGCGCCATGCGTGCATTGCGTGAGTACTTCACTGAGTTGGCTAATTACAACATTGGCCCCGAAGAGGCGATCACCGAGCTTGGCTTTGACGAGCAAGCAAGTTATCCTAGACTAATATTCAAGCAAAAAGGCTACGTACCAGAAAAAGCACTCCCGCTTGTTGATACTCTGCTAGAGTCGGATGATACTAAAGTAGCTACGAGAATGATGGCTCCGGTAGCTAAAGAACCTGCGCTAACTGCCCCTGAGTTTAAGGCTAAAATAGAGCCACCTAAGACAACTCCGGCAGATGATGAAGCCAGTGCGTATGACGAGCCAGAGCCAGTGCAGGTAAGCACTAAGAAAGAGCCACCAAAGGTTGAGCCAGTAAAGCAGTCCGAAGAACTGGAGGCACAACTAGACAGTCTGTTCGACTAGGGAACAAAATATGAGCCTTTCGGGGCTCATTTTCATCTTAGGAGAGGAACGTGAATACGACAGAATTTTTAAAGCGAGTAGTCCCAGATAGGGATTCAATCGTGGTAACACAATATAATCATAAGAAAGATATTTTTTGGAACAGGGAAACATTTTCGTACGATGACTTAGAGACTGCGGCTGCTAACATGCAGCTTTGGGATAAGAACCCAGAAGTAACTATATACTATAGCGTTGGTGCATTTGACGGTAACATTGTCACTGACGAGAACGGCAAGAGTAAGGTAAGGCGCACGCAAGAGTTCGCTACGTTTTTTAAGAGTTTGTGTTTTGATTTAGACTGTGGCGAAGATAAGCCCTACAAGACACAGCGCGACGGAATACTGAAGCTAGTAGAAGTTGTTAAAGAGCTAGACATGCCTAAGCCGCTTATTGTTTCGTCCGGTATTGGGGCGCATGTTTATTGGGTACTAGACTCATGCATTTCTAAGGAGCAGTGGGTTACGGTTTCTGTAGCTCTGAGACTAGCGTTAGCAGAGAAGGGTCTAGAGATTGATAACTCTAAGATACATGACCCCTCAATGGTACTGCGCCCAGTAGGTACGTTTCATAAGAAGACCGAGGACTGGAAAGAAGTTAAGGTACTGCTAGACGATGGTAAGTCGCACGACATAATGCTACTTGCGGGGAAGCTAACTGAGTGGATGGATAAGACCCCACAGCGCCCGGCGAACACCCCACGTAAACGTAGTAATATGTTAGACGCGGTGTTGGGTACAGACGAAGAGAACAACGATTTAGACATAGAAGCTATAGGCCAACATTGCCAACAGGTGAAAGCCATACTAGACAGTGGTGGCGTTACTAACGCGGCAGGTGAACCAGTAGAAGAACCTTTGTGGCGTGCTTCGTTAGGCTTAGCTAAGTTTACTCCAGACCCCGAACTTACTATCATAAAAATAGCAGGGCAACACCCAGACTTCGACCTATCAAAGAATCTAGAAAAGCTAGAGGGTTGGAATGCAACTGGGCCAACTACTTGTGCTACGTTTGAGCAGCTAAGCCCACAGGGTTGCGAGGGTTGCCCGTACAAGGGGAATAAGACTTCACCTGCCCAACTGAGTGGCACGACCACGCAAGTCGTAGTAGAGATACAAAACGGCGAGGAGAAGGAGGTAGAAATATCTGTTCCTGATGGTTATGTAATACGCAACGAACAAATCTACCACGAGATCGTTACTAAAGACGAGGATGGCAATGAGATAAAAGACTGGGAGTTAACTAGTAAGTATCTCATGTATATTAAGTCTATTTTCTTTTGTCCTGAAGATAGAGAAACATCGTTTACTTTGTGTATTAAGAAGCCTATAACTATGTGGGAGCAAAACGATCACATTGCCGCTGTCATATCTGGTGTAGGTAAAGACTTCTCCACGTTCCTAGTCAACAACCAACTGTTCGGGTTCAAATCAATGAACCAACAAGAAAAATTAAGAGGATTCCTTATGGACTATTTGCAAATGGTTCAGAG
>Ga0308003_1000606_pt1 | contig 16192 bp, 14 predicted proteins | sample Neamet36_FD_203159 | JGI IMG/M metagenome (GOLD analysis project Ga0308003, IMG submission 203159) | Marine microbial communities from water near the shore, Antarctic Ocean - #36 | ecosystem: Environmental > Aquatic > Marine > Unclassified | place: Southern Ocean | collected 2014-06-06
GGTATTTAAAATTAGACACTTACGATAAAAAATATTTTGTAACCAAAGGTTATTATGCCGATTTAAATTTTAAATGTTATCTAAATTCTTCTAACTACAATAATAACTTTACAAGTTTTGCTCAAGCGAAAGGAGTTTTAGGTTTTGCGACGACTATTGCTGATAAAGTAACTTTTCAAATGACAAATGAAGCTGGTTTTTCTTTGAATCCTTCTGATTCGGATGTGTTCGATTTTTATTTAGGAGGATACAATCAAAACTACATAAATACTTTTGTTTCTTTATATGGATATGATTTTGCAGAATTATCTGACAATTCTTTTTTGAAATCAGAATTTAAGTTTAGCTATAATTTTACAGAAAAACAGTACGCAAGTTTTATTGCTAACTATGCCCGTTTAGACGACAATGTTTTTAAAAATATGGAGGTTTTTGATGGGATTAAATCTGGTTACGCTCTTGGCTATAGTTACAATAGTTTAATTGGACCTTTAGAGATTAAATATAGTTGGTCTCCTGACTCAAATCAAAATCACTGGTTGTTTAATTTAGGATTTTGGTTTTAATCAAAAAAACCATGAATTAAATTCATGGTTTTTTATAAAGTGATAAAGTTGTTTTCTACTTTACTTGTTTAGTACTTAAGTAAAATTCCTCATAAGTTTGCATTAAGCTCATTAAAGCAGAAATTAAATCTTTAGTTTCTAGTAAAACACTAAAATATAAAGTAGTATTCTTTGGACTTGTTTCGTCTGTTCTAATTCTAGCTACTTGTTTTTCTATAGATAAAGAAACACTTTTTAATAATTGATTCTTCTCTACTAACAGCGCATTAAGATCATCTAAATCTCTGTTTTCAAAAATAGCAGCTTCTTTTGTTAGTAAGCTAGATAATGCATTATCTATTGTTTTTAAATCTTTAATTTGTCCTTTCTTTAAATTTTTATGATTGTTATTTACGTGCTTATAACTTGCTCTAGAAATATAACTAATAGATTGTGCTACGTCTTGTAGATACCCTAAAACCATAATATAAAATCTACTTCCTTGTACAGAAGTTTCATCTAAAGATTTAATAAAGTAGAAAACACCGTCTTTTAATTCATCTATTTCATCATTTAATTTTTCTACGTGTTTATCAGTTTTACGTAATTTATTTAAATCATGATTTGCTAAATCATTTACAACATTTGTATATAATTTATTTACACGATTTATAACTTCAGAAATATGATCTGCACTTTCTTCAATTACACCATTAATGGTAATTAATTCAGCTCTTTCGATATATACTTGTTTTTTTACTTCTTTCTTTTTCTTTCTGTGAATTAATGTATTTCTTCCTATTAGAAGTGCAACAACTACTAACAAAATAGGAATCATTACCATATGCCAGCTAATTAGGTATGCAACAACTGCAGCTGCTAAAAAGGCTATAAAGGCTGTTAAAAACCAACCACCAATAACATTAATTACACCAGCAACTCTATACACTGCACTTTCTCTTCCCCAAGCTCTATCTGCTAAAGAGGTACCCATTGCTACCATAAATGTTACATACGTTGTAGATAAAGGTAATTTCATAGAAGTTGCAATAGAGATTAAGATTCCTGCTACAATTAAGTTTACAGAAGCTCTTACTAAATCAAAAGCAGGTAATTCATAGGTTTTATCTTTTGGTAATTCGATTACTGGTTTTTGAAATTTAGCATCTACAAAATCCAATGTTTTTTTTGGAATTACATAACGAATACCAATATTTAACACCATTGCAAATCTAACAGCAACTCTAGATAAAGGGTTTGGTTGAAATTTTTCATGACCTTCTCCTTGACGAGATAAATCAATACCAGTTTTTATTACATTTTGTGCCTTGCTAGAAGTCCATAAAGTAACGACCATAATCGCACCAGCAAATAATAATAAATAAACATTTGAAGGTACTTTTTTCGCTAAAATCCCCATAGAAAATGCATCCGCAGAAACCCCAGAAACACTCCATGCTTCATAAGAATTCCATGCTGCAATTGGCACTCCGACAAAGTTCACCAAATCATTTCCAGAAAAAGCCATTGCTAAAGAAAATGTACCAATTCCAATAATTAATTTTAAAACATTTACTTTTAAAAACTGTATTAGTAATTGAGAAATAATAGACCAAGTAACAAAACTTCCGGCTATAATTACGAGTGTATTTCCTTCAATTAAGCCTTTTACATTGCTATAAAAAGGAGTTCCTTTCATCCCTTTTATGATAATAAAATAAGTAATTGCAGTAATTGCAAATCCACCAAATAATGCATTAATATAAGTAGCTCTTTTTTCAAAATTGAAAGAGTAAATTAGTCTAGAGAAAAATTGAACAAGGGCTCCTACAGAAAATGCCACAACAACAGAGAGTAGGATTCCGTTAATAATTTGTAATGCTTTTTTATGGTTGATGTAATTCCAAATATCTGAGAATGATTGAGAATCGTTTGCAGATATTTTAATTAATGAAATACAAACTGCAGCTCCTAAAAGCTCAAATACAATAGAAACTGTAGTTGATGTTGGCATTCCGAGTGAATTAAAAATGTCTAACAAAAGAATGTCAGTAATCATTACAGCCATAAAAATGAACATAATGTCTTGAAACATAAACATGCTAGGATTAAAAATTCCTTTACGGGCAACTTCCATCATTCCACTAGATGTAATTGCGCCAAAGAATACACCAAGACTTGCAATGATCATTATGTTTCTTACGGATATTGCTTTAGAGCCAATCGCTGAGTTTAAAAAATTTACAGCATCATTACTAACTCCTACAACTAAGTCAACGATAGCTAAAACAGCTAAGGCAACAAGCATTAAAATATATGGATCTCCCATTTTGTTTGATTAATTATTTTTTACAAATTTATAGACATAAAATGATGTCTATGTTAGGTTTGTGTTATGTTTTTATTAAAAATGAATATCTACTTGCAATCTATATAATAATTGATTTGTTTTAAAACCAATATCAGTATAACTTAAATCTGTTTGAACTTTTAATTTATGTCCTGCAATATATTTAGACAACCCTAAAGTATATTGATTTTCTGCGCTTTTTCCAGTAATATTTTTATCTAATGAAATATTGGTATAACGTGCAGAAACTTCTACTGTTTTAGAAAGTAAATATCCTGTTTGTAGGTTTAATCCATTACCAATTTGTACTTCATCACCTGTTAAAGAACCATCAGAATTTTTTGCTAAAGGATCTTTTGCGTCTCTATTTGCATATTCTGCCATAAAAGAAAATCCTTTATATTTATACATTGCATCAATAAAAAGTGTAGAAATGTTTGTTGAATAGAAGCCCGTGTCATTTAACATATAAGAACCTTGATTACTTCTTGTTTTGGATGCATTATTGTTAAAATCATAAGCAAAACCAAGCGCTAACTTTGGGTTTTGTTCAAACTTTAAATCACTTCCTTTATAATCTCCTTTGCTGGTGAAGTTCCCAAAGGGTAATAATTCGATTCTAGTGGTGTATTGATGTCCACCAATATTTCCAGTAGTAATATTTCTTCCTTCACCTTGTGCTATAGAAAATATTTCTTTTACTAAAAAAGTATTTGTAAGGTTAAAGTGGTGTCTTAATTGAAACCCCATATCTCTATCAATCGTAAATCTACTATTTAATAAAGAGCGATCTACTTGTTGCAAATTTGCAGATGAAATTACACGTTCTCTATTGCCTGGTAATTTGGTTTGTCCGGCCCATAAAACAAAGTTTCCTGAGAAATTCCATTTTAAAACAGCATCTAAAATATATCTAGGAGCGTTACTTGTGTATTGAGAAGCGCCAGATTGATCTCTATTAGATAAACCTAGTTCTACTTTGTATTTTAATTTTGGAGAATATGCAAAACCATCAAATTTTAAACGAGATCTTCTTATTAAAAAAGAAGCAGCAGGATTAGAAAGACCGTTGCTAGCATCCCAAGAAGAAGTAGCAAGACTTTGGAATCTTAAACCAACTTTCATAGACCAGGTACTATCCTGTCCTATTAAATTAAATAATCCTTTTCCAAATTTAGGTGCATTGGGCTTTTGGGCATTCGTGTTTAAGAACACAAACATACAGATTACTGTTACTACTCTTTGTAGTAATGGAAATTTCATAATTATTAGTTTTGTCGCTACAAATAACCAACAAGTATGTTAAGTAAATGTTAATGGAACATTAAAAAAAAAATAAAACTGCCTTACTCAGAGGTAGTAAGGCATATAAAATAGTTGATAAAAAAATGGATTTATGAGGAAGTTTAATTTCTACATATTTTCAAAAATATGTAGAAATTAGTAGCGTTAATCAAAGTTCTAGAAATGTATCTTAAACTTTAAATAATAGATTAAATGGGTGTTTTATTTAACTTTTCTTATCAGTACAACAAGCCATTTTACAGTCTTTTTTACATGCTGTTTTCTCAGTTTTCATTTCGCAACTTTCTTTACAAGTATCAGAACAAACATGCTCTTTTTTAGAAATATCAACTTTAAGGGAAGCTTCAGAAGCTTTGTATAATTCACCTCCAGCAATTCCGCTTACAAAAGCAATTAAATCTTTTTTAGAAGTTGTGTTTGCGTCAAACTCAATGTTAGCAATACTATCAGTAAAAACAACTTTGGCATTTAAAACACCTTCTTTTTTAGATAATTTTGATTGAATCGTTTTTGCACAGCCAATTTCGCAAGTCATTCCAGAAATTGCTAAAGACACATTTTCTTTTTTTACTTCTTTCATTTCTGTTTTACATCCTATTAAAACAAAGCATACAATAGCTATCGAGAATATTATTTTTTGAACTTTCATTGGATTATATTAATATTGTACAAATTTATAAATATTTAGACTTGTATCTAAATAATTATCACATTTTTGTTTAAAATTTAATCAAATTCATGAATAATCAACAAAAAAAGTGGTTGTACTTTGCCTTGCTTTCTTTGGTTTGGGGAAGCTCATTTATATTAATGAAAAAAGCATTACTGGGCGTTACACCTATTCAATTAGGGGCTTTAAGAATGATTTTTACGGCAATTTTTCTACTTTCAGTTGCGTCTCCGTCATTAAAAAAAATAGAAAAAAAACATTATAAATACATCGTTTATACTGCTATTGCAGGTACTTTTATTCCAGGGTTTTTATTTGCATTTGCAATTACGAACATAGACAGTTCTGTTGTTTCTATTTTAAACTCGTTAACACCTCTTAATACGTTGATTCTTGGTGCAATGGTATTTGGTTTTACTTTTAATAGAACTCAATTATACGGAATTTTAATTGGTTTAGTAGGAACTTTAATTTTGATATTAAATGGTGCTGCTTTACATCCGAATCAGAATTATTGGTATGCTTTATTAATCATTATAGCTTCTGTGGGATATGCATTTAATGCAAATACGATTAAAAAACATTTAAACGATTTAAATGCACTTTCAATTGTAACTGGTAATTTTTTGATACTATTAGTTCCTGCGATTATCGTTTTAAGTTTTACAGATTTCTTTGTTACGTTTGATTTAAAAGATGAGGTTTTAATGAAATCGTTAGGGTATTTAGCGATTTTATCAATCGTAGGAACAGGAATCGCAAAAACTATTTATAATAAATTAGTTCATATTTCAGATCCTGTTTTCGCGTCTTCTGTAACGTATTTAATCCCTTTGGTGGCAATATTTTGGGGGATTTTAGATGGTGAAAAGTTAAGTCTACTCCAAATTTTTTCAGGGATGATTATTTTATTGGGTGTGTATTTGGTTAATAAAAAGAAATAGTAAGGCTATCAAGAAAGGTGATTAATCACTCAATAGATGTTGAAGTTTTTTGAACCATTCTTTCATAAAAAAAGAGCCAAAACTTAAAGTTTTGACTCTTTTAAAATTTGGTTCTTTTTAAAGAATATTATTTAAAATCTGCATCAGAAACGCCTTCATTTATTTTTATTTCTTTTACAATGAAATCTAAATTCATTGGACCCGCTTTAATTCCAATTGAATGTGGAAATTTAATTCCGTTTACTTCTTTGTAATCAGAAAATACAGTTGGAGTTTTTACTTCTTTTCCGTCTGGAGTTTTTACTGTTTTTACTTCTTTTACTTTTAAACCAGAAGTCATATCGTAATAAATTTCAATATCATTATACTTTAAAACAATTGCATTTTTCCCTTCTAAAGGTTCGATTCTCACCAATTCACCAGAGGTGTATGCTAAATCGTTAAAAAGAGCATTCCCAGCTTTTGCTTCCGTGATTTCTTCTACAGTTAAGTCTTTTGTTTGACCTCTTGCAACAGAATATCCTGTTGTTCCATTAAAGATAGTTTTCTGCATTGTGTTGCCCATTACAGAGATTTCTTGAGAACTTTTATTTGGGCTAGCAGCTTTTGTAGTCATTACTAAAGGAGTTCCTTGTATCGTTGCGTTTGAAACCATCATTACGGTTTTTACAGCCATTACTTTGTCTTTGCCACCAATCGCTTCAAAATATGTATCAATAACATTTGCTGCAGTCATTCCATCAGGAATTGGCATTGTCATTTCTGGTTTTTCAGTTGCATTTCCTTCTTTATCAAAATAATTGATTACATAATCTGTTTTTTCAAGATTTTTTAAAACTTCTATTCCTTTACCTGTAATTACAATTCTAGCTTTATCTCCTTTAAAGTGTTTTATTGCAGCATTTTGAACGTCATCAATCGTTACAGAATTTATATTCTGAATATAATTTGCATAAAAATCTTCTGGTAAATTATAAAGCGCAATGTTTAGTGCATAATTTGCTGATGTTGCAGGTTTCTGAACATCCATTACAAAGCTACCGATATATGCTTCTTTAGTATCTTGTAATTCTTTTTTAGTTACTTTTTGATACCGAATTCTATTTATTTCTTTTTGTATTTCTACAACAGAACTATCAGTTACAATATTTCTTACACTTGCAGATGCTTTAAAAACACCAGTGTTTCTGCTTTGACTAACTCTTGAGTAGGCTCCATAAGTATATGCCTTGTCTTCTCTTAAGTTGTCAAAAAGTCTTCCAGAAAGACCACCTCCAAGAATATTATTAGCAAGTAAAGCAGCATAGTAATCTTTATCTCCTAATGTTAAATCTGTTGTGTTTACAACAACTAGTTCAGATTGATTTGCATTAGGCATATTTACAAAGTTAATCTCTGTAGTAGAAACATTTTTTGGTTTAGGAAAATTAGAGACAGGAATATCAGCTTGTTCCCAGTCAGAAAATAATTCTTTCACCAAAGCTTTTGTTTCTTTTGGATTGATGTCTCCAACAATAATTAAGTACGCATTATTAGGTCTGTAATACGTGTTAAAATTGTCTTTTACATTTTGTAAAGTAATATTATTTACTGTTTTATTACTTGAATATTCTCCATTAGGATGGTTTTTTCCATAGACCAAAATACTTTCAACTCTACGAGCGATTGCAGGGACATTTTTCTCTACAGATTTTAAGTTTTCTAAAGTTACTTCTTTTTCCTTATCAAATTCTTCTTGTGTAAATTTAGAATTTTTTACACCGTCTGCCATTAAACCTAATACTTCTGGGAAGTATTTTTTTAATGATCTTGCAGAAGCACCAGAACTAAAGAAACCTACATTTGCTCCTAAAAAATCTACTTTTTCGTTAAATTCATCTTTTGTGATATTTGTAGTTCCTCTTCCTAGTAAACTACCCATCATACCCGAAACACCAGCAATATTTCCTTCTACATAAGGTTTATTGTCTATTCTAAGGGTTGCGGAAGCTCTTGGTAATTTATGGTTTTCTACCATAATTACTGTCAAACCATTTTTTAAAGAAAACTTTTTTGCTTTTCCTAATTTTACTACAGGATCTGGTCCTGGAGTAGGGATCTTACTTCTGTCTATTTGCGCAGTAGTTGCAAAAGATATTGTTATAAGTGCTATTATTGATAAAATTTTTGTCTTCATCTTTTGTGTTATTTTTTCGTAGGTAAATATTCTAAGATTAGCCTTTGATTTTTATTTAAGTATTTCTTTGCAACTTCTCTTATTTCTTCTCTAGTGATAGATCTATAAATATCAATTTCTGAATTAATTAAATTTGTATTTCCATACATTACATTGTAACGAGCTAAAGAATTTGCAATACCAACAACGCTAGAATTTGAATTTACATAGTTGTTTTCAAATTGATTTTGTATTTTTTGAAATGCTCTTTCTGAAATTAAATCCGTTTGAATTTTTAAAACTTCTTCATCCATTTCTTTAATTAAATCATCTAAAGTAACTTTACCTAAAGGCAAAGAAAATAATGCATAAACCCCATAATCTTGTTGACTTATATTTACCGCTTGTACAGCAAGTGCCATTTTTTTTGTGTCTACCATTTTCTTATAAAGGATAGAACTCTTCCCTCCACTTAAATAAGTAGAAATCATATCTAAAACTTTAGAATCTCTTGTTTTAAAAGAAGGTGTTCTATAGGCGGCAAGTATAGCAGGTATTTGTATGTTTTTGTCATAAGCTGTCGCTCTAAACTCTTCTGTGATAGGCTCTTCTTTCGGGAAGTTTCGAACAACTTCTTCTCCTCTAGGAATAGGTCCGAAATAATCTTCTATCATTTTTTTTGTAGAAGCAAAATCAATATCACCAGCAACCACTAAAGTTGCATTATTTGGTACATAATATTTTTTATTGAATGCTAAAAACTCTTCTAAAGTTGCAGCATCTAAATGATCCATGTATCCAACATTTGGATCCTTATAAGGATGTACTTTAAATAAATTTTTAGAAATTTCGGGTAAAAGATTAGAATATGCCCTTGTTCGTTGTTTCTTTTCTTCTTTAACAACTTCATTTTGTGTATCGACACCTTCTTGTTTAATAATTGGATGTAATAAACGAGCAGATTCTAGCCATAAGCCTAATTCTAATTTGTTAGAAGGGAAAATCTCATAATAATAGGTTCTGTCTTGTGAAGTGTTCGCATTAACTTTACCACCGTTAGAAGATACAATTTTCATCCATTCTCCTCGTCCTATGTTTTCTGTTCCTTCAAATAATAGGTGTTCAAAAAAATGTGCAAAACCTGTTCTTTTTCTATCACCATCTTTACCACCAACACCATACATTACAGAAGTAATTACTACAGGCGCAGAATTGTCTTGATGCAATATTACATGCAATCCATTGTTTAAATCATACTCTTCAAATTCAACTTTTTGAGCATTTAAAGAAAATGCAACCAAAAAAGCAGAAGTAAGAGATAAAATACTTTTTTTCATAGATTTTTATTTAGTTTGTAATTTAGCTATTTATTTGACGCATTTGTATTGATTATGTTACAATTTTGAATCAAACAATTAATATGAATATCAAAAATAGAAAAGATTTTATAGATAGAAATATTAAAAAGGATTTATATTCTATTGATTTTTACGTAATTATTTTTAACAGGCCTATTGTATGGTTATAAAAAAGACGTATATTTGCACCCGCAATTTCAGTAGGAAAGAGCAAAAAAAATAAGTATTAATACGCAAAACTAATAGTATGTACGCAATCGTAGAGATAGCAGGGCAGCAATTTAAAGTAGCAAAAGACCAAAAAGTATACGTTCATCGTTTACAAGGAGAAGCAGGATCAAAAATAACTTTTGATAATGTTCTTTTACTTGATAACGAAGGAAGTGTAACAATCGGCGCCCCAGCTATAGAAGGAGCTTCAGTAACAGCTCAAATTATAAGTCACTTAAAAGGTGATAAAGTAATCGTCTTCAAGAAGAAAAGAAGAAAAGGTTACCAAAAGAAAAATGGACACAGACAGTATTTAAGCGAGATTCGAATTGAATCTATTGCTGCTACTGGTGCTAAAAAATCAGTAAAAAAAGAAGCTGCTCCTAAAAAGGAAGCTGCTCCTAAAGCTGAGGTAATCAAAGAAGCTACAACAGATTATAGTTCTATGACTGTTGCAGAATTAAAAGCAGCTGCTAAAGAACAAGGTGTCTCTGGATATACTTCTTTAAAGAAAGCTGAATTAATTGAAGCTTTAACTAAATAAAAAATTTCAATTTTAAAACCATAATATCATGGCACATAAAAAAGGAGTAGGTAGTTCGAAGAATGGTAGAGAATCAGAATCGAAACGTCTAGGAGTTAAAATATTTGGAGGACAAGCTGCAATTGCAGGGAATATTATTGTTCGTCAAAGAGGAACAACACACAATCCAGGAGAAAACGTTTACATGGGTAAAGATCATACTTTACATGCAAAAGTTGACGGAGTTGTTGAGTTTAGAAAGAAAAAGGATAATAGATCTTATGTATCTATAACTCCATTTGAAGTTTAGGAAACTAATTTCTTCAAAATTATTACAAAACGCTCAAACAATTAATTGTTTGAGCGTTTTTCTGTTTTAGAACATTCAATTTTGTATTTTTACTCTAATGAATTTCTTATATAACATTCTTATATTTAAAGCGACTCTATTGCTTCAAATTCTTGCTTTTTTTAATAAAAAGCTAAAGCTTTTTGTTGATGGAAGAAAAGAAACGTTTTCGAAAATTGATGCATTAAAAGGTGAAAATGTTATTTGGTTTCATGCAGCTTCTTTAGGGGAGTTTGAACAAGCAAGACCAATTATAGAAGAACTAAAAAAACACTTTAACCAATATAAAATTTTAGTTACTTTTTTTTCCCCTTCAGGATATGAAGTCCGTAAAAATTATAATTTAGCAGATGTTATTTGTTATTTGCCATTAGATAGTAAATCAAATGCAAGGAAATTTGTAGAAATTGTAAATCCGAAATTTGCAATTTTTGTGAAATATGAATTCTGGCCAAACCTTTTAAACGAGTTAAAATCAAAAGAGATTCCAACTATTTTAGTTTCAGGTATTTTAAGGGAAAAGCAAATTTTCTTTAAATATTATGGAGGTTTTATGAGGGAATCATTAAAAGCTTTCAATCACTTTTTTGTACAAGAGAGAAACTCTAAAGAATTATTGAGTTCTATTAATTTCGAGAATGTTACAATTGCTGGAGATACACGTTTTGATAGGGTCTCCGAAATTTTAGAACAAGATAACTCTCTTGATTTTATTGATGAATTTAAAAACAATCAATACACAATTGTTGCAGGAAGTACTTGGCAAGAAGATGAAGAATTGTTAGTGAACTATATCAATAACAAAGCATCCGAAGAAGAGAAATTCATTATTGCGCCCCATAATATTAAGCCAGAAGCTATTTTAGCATTACAGAAATCCATCAATAAAAAAACTATTTTATATTCAGCCAAAGCTGATGAAAATTTATCAGAATACACTGTTTTTATAATTGATACAATTGGACTTTTAACCAAAATTTATACGGCTGCAGATGTTGCTTATGTTGGTGGAGGTTTAAAAACGGGTCTGCATAATATCTTAGAACCAGCAACTTTCGGAATTCCTGTAGTGATTGGAAATAAGTACGATAAATTCAAAGAAGCTGTTGATTTAGTCGATTTAAAAGGATGTATTTCTATTTGTAATCAAGATGAATTTTCAAGTGTTTTCATGAAATTAAAAGCTGATGAAAATTATAGAAAATCAACTGGAAAAATCAATCAAAAATATATTCAGGAGAACTTGGGCGCAACAAAAATAATTATGAATTATTTAAAAACTCAATTGTAAAATATGGAGTATATATTACAACCTTGGGCTTGGTATATTGGCGGACCATTAATCGCAATTTCGCTATTATTATATTTTTACTTCGGCAAAAATTTTGGAGCTTCTACAAACTTTGATACGCTTTGTACAATGGCTGGTGCGGCTAAATTTTCTGACTATTTTAAAAAAGATTGGAAAGAGCGTGATTTTGCTTTGCTATTTGTTGTTGGATTAATTATTGGGGGATTTATTTCTGCTACCTATTTAATTCCGAATCAAACAATAGATTTAAACCCAAAAACGGTTCAAGAACTAACAGATTTAGGGTTTTTAAATGTTGGGAATCAATATTTTCCTGATGAAATTTTTGGAGCATCTGCTTTCTCTAGTTTAAAAGGATTTTTAATTCTTTTGGTGTCTGGACTTCTTATTGGTTTCGGATCTCGTTATGCTGGAGGTTGCACTTCTGGTCATGCAATTACAGGTTTAAGTAGTTTGCAATTGCCTTCTTTATTGGCGGTAATTGGTTTTTTTATCGGAGGTATTATTGCGACTTGGTTTCTAATTCCGTTACTATTTTAGTTATGAAAAATATCAAATTTTTAATTTTAGGAATTTTCTTTGCAATTGTTTTAAGTAAAACGCAAGCAATTTCTTGGTATCGTTTTTATGAGATGTTTAAGTTTCAATCATTTCATATGTTTGGAATTATTGGCGGAGCAGTTGTAATCTCTATGATTTTCATGCAATTGTTTAAAAGAGGCATTATAAAAGACATTAAAGGAAATAAAATTGTACCAAAACAAAAGAAAGAAGGTTTTATAAGGACTATTTTAGGAGGTACGTTCTTTGGTTTAGGTTGGGGAATTTCAGGAGCTTGTGCTGCACCAGTTTTTGTAATTCTAGGTTTTAAATTAATTCCTGCTTTAATCTTATTAGTTGGTGCACTTCTAGGTGCATTTATTTACGGATTATTGAGTAAAAAATTACCGAATTAAATGAGTAAATTAGTAGATGATTTTGGGAGACAAATGGAATATGTTCGATTAGCAGTTACTGATCGTTGCAATTTGCGTTGCCAATATTGTATGCCTGCTCATGGAATTGATATCGTACCAAGGCAAGAATTACTGACCTTTAAGGAGATGTATCGTTTAATTCGTGTATTAACAGAATTAGGTGTGAATAAAGTCCGTTTAACAGGCGGAGAGCCTTTTGTGCGCAAAGATTTTGTGGGGTTCTTAGAAATGTTGTCTTATAACGATTTGTTAGAAGCAATTAATATCACCACAAATGGCTCGTTAATTTCTCATCATATTGATAGAATTGAAAAGTTAGGAAAAGTAAAAGATATTAACTTAAGTATCGATAGTTTAAATAGAGAAAAGTTCGCAAAAATTACGAGAAGAGACGCTTTTCCGGAAGTGTATAAAACGTTGGAGTTGCTTGAGAAAAGCAGTTTAAATCTAAAACTAAATGTAGTAGTGCAATCTGGTTTTAATACGGATGAAATTGTGGATTTTGTAAGGTTTACAAAAGATAAAAATGTTGCCGTACGTTTTATTGAAGAAATGCCTTTTAACGGTAAAGGGCAGCGTGAAATGGAAGAAAATTGGACCTTTAAGAGAATTTTAAACGAGATTAAAACGGAGTTTGATGTTACTGAAGTTCAATCAGAAAAATCATCAACATCTAGAAATTATTCTATTGATAGTCATCTCGGAACTGTTGGGATTATTCCTGCATTTACAAGAACAATTTGTAACAATTGCAATCGAATTAGAATTACTTCTACTGGAACTTTTAAAAACTGTTTGTTTGATGATGGTGTTTTTAATCTTCGCGATTTTATAAGAAAAGGAGCCTCTAATGACGATTTAAAAGAGCTTTTTTTATCGTTAGTAAAAGACAAACCAGAAAACGGTTTTATAGCAGAAGCAAATCGAAAAGATGGTGGTGCTTCTGAAAGTATGAGTACAATTGGAGGGTAGCAAAAGTGTAATCGTGTAATTGTTTAAATCAGCCTTCGACAATTACCGATTAAACATTTAACAATTACACATTTATCATGATTTCAGTTCAAGAAGCTTTACAAATAGTTTTAAATTCAGCCCAAAATTTTGGTATTGAAGAAATTCCGTTTATAAAATCTGTCGGTAGAATTTTAAAAGAAGAAATTATTGCAGATAGAGATTTCCCACCATTTAACAGAGTTTCTATGGACGGAATTGCAATTGATTTTCAGCAATTTAAAAACGGACAAAGAACATTCAAAGTAGAAGGAATTCAGGCTGCCGGAAGCGAGCAAATAACACTTCAAAATACTGAAAATTGCATTGAAGTGATGACGGGTGCAGTGTTACCAAACAATGTAAATACAGTGATTCGGTATGAAGATGTAACGATTGAAAACGGAGTTGCAACCATCAATATCAATGCTATTAATGATGCCCAGAATATTCATAATAAAGGAAAAGATGGAAAGTTTGAGGATATTCTTATCTCTCAAAACACAAAAATATCAGCAGCAGAAATTGGTGTTTTAGCAACTGTTGGAAAGTCGTTTGTAAAAGTTGCAAGACAGCCAAAAGTAATGATTGTTTCTACGGGTGATGAATTGGTTGGCGTTGATGAAATTCCGTTAGAACATCAAATTAGAAGAAGCAATGTTTTCACCTTGGTTTCTTTGTTAGAGAGATTAAATATTCCTTCTGAAACGGCTCATATTACAGATGATAAGCCAATTTTGAAGTCCAAAATAGAATGCTATTTAAAAGAATATGACGTCTTGCTTTTTAGTGGTGCCGTTAGTAAAGGGAAGTATGATTTTCTGCCAGAAGTTTTTGAAGAGTTGGGTGTAGAAGAATTGTTTCATAAAGTGTCACAAAGACCAGGGAAACCTTTTTTCTATGGACAAACGAATACCTGTTGCGTATTTGGATTCCCGGGGAACCCTATTTCTACATTTGTAAATTGTTTAGCGTATTTTTATCCTTGGTATTATAAATCCGTAGGCATAGAAACAAACCAAGAAACTGCTGTTTTGGGAGATGACGTTTCTTTTAAACCCAGTTTAACCTATTTTTTACAAGTGAAATTAGAAAGTGAAAACGGTAAATTAATTGCTTTTCCAATTATAGGAAATGGTTCAGGAGATTTAGCAAGTTTGGTACATACGGATGCATTTATTCAATTGCCAGATGATAAAAAGGAGTTTAAAAAAGGAGACGTTTTTCCGATAATAAAATATAGATAATGAGTGAATTCAGTCATTTAAACAAAAATAACAATCCTAAAATGGTGAATGTTTCTGACAAGAAAATTACCAAAAGAACAGCCATTGCAAAAGCAACGATGTTTTTAGGAGAAGAAGTGATTTCTCATTTCACAAATGATGAATTAATCACAAAAAAAGGACCTGTTTTTCAAACGGCAATTATTGCAGGAATTCAGGGTGTTAAAAAGACCTCAGAATTGATTCCTATGTGTCACCCGTTATTGATTAACGGAGTTGATATTGATATCAATATTATAGATTCTGAAAACATAGAAGTTTTTTGTGAAGTTACAATTGAAGGAAAAACAGGTGTTGAAATGGAAGCTTTAACAGGCGCAAATATTACCTGTTTAACTATTTATGACATGTGTAAAAGCATCAGTCAAAAAATGGTGATTAAAGAAGTAAAGTTGTTAGAAAAAACTGGAGGAAAATCTGATATTAAGAATGTCTAAACATCAAAAACATACAAATTTAGAAAGACGAAATAATGATAATTTCGCTCCGAATGAAATTTCAATTTTGGGAACAAATTGTGGTATTATATCTGATTTAGTTTCTAAAATTTCTCAAAAATTATCTGATTATAAATTAGGGTATTTTGATGCTTCTCATGCTAAAGATGTTGCGCAAAATAGGTTGTCTGAATATGTGTTTCATCATGAAGGAAATTTACAAATAACAACTTCTGGGAGTGTAAATAAATTTCAACAACGTTTAGATTTTGCACAGTTTGATTATGTGTTTATCAATGGAAACCATTACCAAGGTGCAAAACAAATCTTAATTTTAGATGAAGCGAAAGAGGCTTCAGTTTTAAAAAGATTAGAGCAGTTAGATCGCATTCAGTTTGTTATAAAATTGACAAAAGACACCAAGTATTTTGATTTTTTAGAAGAAAAATATCCACAGATTAAAAACTTAATTTGTTACACAATTGATGAAGTTGATAAAATTGCAAACCATATTAATACTCTAATTCAAGAAAAAATAGCGCCTGTAAAAGGGTTGGTTTTAGTTGGTGGGAAAAGTACAAGAATGGGGCAAGATAAATCTGAATTGAATTATTTTGGTAAACCTCAAAAAGAATTTGCGAAAGAATTGTTAGAAAACAACAATTTAGAAACCTTTTATTCTGTTCAAAATTCATCAGAAAATAATCAGGAAATTTCTGACAAGTTTTATAATTTAGGTCCTTTTGGCGGAATTTGTTCGGCATTTCAAAAAGACCCAAAT
>Ga0308003_1000619_pt1 | contig 15980 bp, 13 predicted proteins | sample Neamet36_FD_203159 | JGI IMG/M metagenome (GOLD analysis project Ga0308003, IMG submission 203159) | Marine microbial communities from water near the shore, Antarctic Ocean - #36 | ecosystem: Environmental > Aquatic > Marine > Unclassified | place: Southern Ocean | collected 2014-06-06
TCACCTCCATTTTCCATCCTCCTAATATCCATCGATATGTAAGCACAATTAGAGTGCTTGATTGATAATTGTTTCGCAACTATTTCGTAGAGGTTGAGCTTATTGTCTAATATCTTGGTCGCCGTCCCAGCCGCTCTTGCTCTATTGATACTAGCCGTCAATGGACTGAAGTTAATAAAACCATTAGCATTGTTCCTATGTTTGATATCAGTGTCATTGAATTTGTGAGTGAATAGAAAGGTCGTGAAGTTGAACTCGGGAACGACACAGAAAAGATGTTGGATAAACTGGCTGTTTTTAGGAGAAAGTGCGTCCTTATCACTGTAATCGTCAATGATGACAATTTTTTCCAAACTCTTGTCCATATTCTCTCCACACCACTCCATTAAGCGCACGTTCTCACCCTTGAACTTCATTTCGTCTTCGTAAAACCAATCAACGTATTCAACATCGGGATTACTCTCACCGAAAAAGGGTCTCCAGAATGGACTACCCATATTCTCCTTCATAGAAAGAACCAAAACCTTCCTTCGTCTAGGATTAGAACTGAAATACTTACCAATTAAATCTCTTACCGTATACGTCTTACCAGACCTTTGCTCCCCAATTATAATGATTGGATGCCCCCCACTATTGGTTTTGGGTCGTAAGTTTAATGGGTTGAACTCATTGATAGTGAATGTAGTTCCTGGAGCAAAACCATCAATGAAATCGGATTTGAGATTCTTACCAGAGGCATTACTAGGTACAGTAATAAGAGTTTTTTTGGGGATGAAGTCATTCTCCTCTTTGTAATCAGTTAACAGATGGAGCATAAGTTGGAAATCATTTGAAGGCGACTGTTGTTGTGAAGAAGAGGGGGGGGGGGGGAATAAAAGGAATGGGAGAAAGTAACTTTGGTTAGAATCGGTTGGAAAAAAAAAGCAAAGAAATCATCAAACAAATAAAAAACAAAAAACACTTACTTGTACTAAGAAAGGGTTAGCAGGTTCGAGCTTGAGAGAAAATTCTGAAACATTATTTTTTTCATTTGTACGGCATAATGATTCTTCAATAATTTCCCATCTTTTGACCTTGTGACTCTTGAAGTTATTATCTAAAATTTTCCACAGGCTTCTCATTCTTTCATAAACTAACTCCATCTTCGCAAAATCTTCCATGGTTGGTAATGTGAAGTCGTCAATGTTTCCTAAATTTCTAACATCGAAAAAAGGGAAATTTTTGGATGTACTTTTTGATTCTAAAATTTTCTTTAGCAATTCATCGATTCCACGACCATTACAACCGAACTTCTCTACTTTTTCTTTAAATTTTTCGATATCCTCCGTATTCCAATCCATCTCATCAAAAAAATCAAATGATTGTCTGAAAACATCCTCACCGATCAATTCCTTTAAGGTACTGATAAAATTTGGGTGTCTTTTTGTATCTTTGAGAATTGTAGAAGCTTTTGTTGATATAATCCACCTAGCATTATTTACCTCCTCTACCAGACCCAACATCTTGTTGGTCATACCTTCCATAACAGCGACAGCTTGGGCTAATTCAACACAGTCTGTATCATTTCCCATAGTAAGCCTCATCATATAGATGTTTTCACCAATCACTTCACTGAAATCAACGGCTTCTCCTCCTTTTCTTCGCCACTTATTCCTTCTTAAATCCCTATCCCAATAACTTTCAAAAGCATCTTCAACATCCCCCTCAAGAATATCCTCAATTGATTTGTCATCTCCATATTTATCTTCTTTTCCTCCATCTCTAATCTGTTTATTAAATTTATCACATAACTCGGTGATGGTGTGATTAGCACTCAAGTTAGCGGAAGGTCTTTCGTTAAAGCCATCGTCCCCATCTTTCAACTTCATCTCCCTCAGAATATCTTCAAGGACATATATGTGGTCTTTGAAAGTCATTTTGCTTTCCTTTTCCTCAAATAATTCAGACATAGAAGAAAAACGAATTACTTCCCCCTTTAAATTATCTCTTAGAGCAACGACAACCTGATTAAAGTTAAGCTTAGTAGCCACATTTAATTCTAGAGAAGGTGGTGAGACTGAGACATTTTCATTTTTAGATTTTGTAATTGTGGATGGAGTTTTATTTTTCTTTTTAGTTTCGTCCATGATACTATTGAGAGAAGCAATCCTCCTAATAGAAATCTTAATTAAAGCAGTTAGTTGTCGTATCGTAGCACCCAAATTTGCTCCTCCTACTCTACCACCCTCTTTTTTTTTTTTTTTATCATACTTTCTAGAATCACATCTTTTTTATTCATTATTTCACTCTTCTCAATGTTGACAATGAGGGCAGAAATATCGTCACCCAAATTAGCTTCATCTAAATCATCATTACCACGTTTTTTAGATTGAAATGTACTCATTTAATAGCTTTTAGTTGATATAGGGTAAGTTTATTATTAATTATATTATTATATAAAAATATGAGTCTACTTTTAATTAAATAATAATTTCCTTTGTAAAAAATGTAAAAAGGTGTCAATTCGAAGTCAAGAAAAGATCTTGGGGTATTTTTTTTAAAATTTTTTTCAAAAGTTGAAAAGTAAAGTTGGTTGCTCGAAAAAAGGAAAAAGCAAAAGCAAGCAAAGCAAAGGAAGAAAATTAATAAATATATATGAAAGTAATTTTAATAACAGAGCAATAATATAATATAATCATAATTGAATATTTATAATATAATCATAATTGAATATTTATAATATATTATAAAAATACCATTCAATTGACCTTTCGGAATGGACAACCTCCCAGACCTCACCAATCTCACCCTACGTGATGATTCTTCAACTCCTCATCAATTTTCAGGTGATTTTAATTCCCTTACTGTCCCTCAACTAAAAGCTCATTGTAAACTCAGAGGACTCAAAGGATATTCAAAGCAACTAAAAAGAATAATCTACGCTTACAATCTTTTGGGCGATTGTAATAGAAGACAACTGATTGAGAAGCTCGCTTCTTATTTCTTAATGATGGATATCGATTATGACTTTGTAGTAGTATCGAAAGATGAGGACGATGATAAAGAAATGTCACAATTTATTATTGATTGAAATACAGTAACATTACAAAGACGTTTGAAAATAAAATCCTAGGTCGTATAGCTAAAATTATTTTATTCCGTACACAAAATTCCACTATTATTTATTCTTATCATTTTACTAAATTCCATAAATGTACAAACATTAATTTCGTCGTATGTTCCCACAGAAGATAAGGTTGCTAGAGTTGAATTGTCGGTTGAAGAAATAATAGTTTTACTTGGTGATGTGTAGAATTCTATCTCAGCCCGTAAGAGCCGACCGTTACATGTGTTCAGGCCACTTGTTGCTTTATTACTTTCGTTTCTAGCGGTTTGAAAATCAAATATATGAACATTCTTAGAGCGTGGGTAGGATGTGTGGGATAAACTATTTGTTGCGTACGTACCGAATTTTCCTAAAGATAAAAGTGTTGACGCTAAACTTAAGGCGGGAACTTCGCAATCAACTTTATTATAAATGCGTGACCCTACTCTAAAAGTGAAATTCTTTATTCCTCTTAAAAAATAATTGTAATGTGAATTAGTTGTTGATGCTCTGTTTTGTGTTACCATATACATTGTCTTTAAATCTTGAAGAGCGTCGTGGAAAGCGAAATTGATATTTGGCGACTCGGGTGTTATTGTATTCATTCTATAAGTATCAAAGTTGAGTGTAATACCGTTTTGTGATTCTGATGCTTTAATTAATCCATCTATGTAGTTTGACGACATGAAAATAGTTTGAGCGTGAAACTTCGGGTCTGTCAATGTATATTGAATTGGGGTTGTATTATTCGGGTCGCCTTTACCAGTGTATTCTTTCAAAGCATCTGTAACATCGGTCTTCTCTTGGTAGGTCATATCACTGTACTGTTTAGTGAATGGCGCATCTGTTTTGTTAAAAACTGTATCAAAATCAGCCTCGTCCGCAGGGTCGTAGTGAAGACACTTTCCAGCTCGTTCTAAGAAAATTTGGATTTTGATACCGTTCAGTAATACTAGGGGTATATACGATTCACTAGATAGTATACCAGACAGATTCAAATTGAATACAAATGTACGTGTCTCGCCTTCTTCATGAAGATTTAGATACCTTCTAGCGGATTTTGCTCCAACAGATTTATTAAAGTTTGACATTGAGTTCAATCCTGAAGCCCATGAAGATTCGCATTGGTCGTCATTCGCATTCGCTAGATGACAAATACTTTGTAGTGTATTATAGTCGCTAATATCTTCAAGAATTAAATTACTATTTGATGGTAGTGATACGATTACTCTCTTCACGATAGACGTAATATCCCCGCTTAGGTGAGCAGTCCATTTATTAGTATTCATTTTTACTGAGAAGAATGACTCCCGACCATCAATCATAGCGTCACCTGATACGTGAAACGTAATAGATTTGTTCGTATCATTTTCTCCAACTACTACAGTTTGTGACAGGGCGGTAGCAGGATACTCAATAAGCTCACGTTTCTGAATTATAGTTGAGTCACTTTTCCCGTGTTTGAATATAGCTTTTTTTGGAATATGAATTACAGGGTCGCTTTGGTTTTGTGGATTCATTGGATTATGAATTATTTGATATGAAATATAGAAGAAAAAATATTAATTATTTTGAAGTGCGTTAGGTGAAATCATAAGTAAATATTATCTACCAATATTTAAAAGATAGCTTTTGACTATTATGGAAAAGGAATTGAGAAAATTATACTACGAACCAAAAACGGGATTCGGTAGTCCTGCTCATCTCTACAAGAATGCCAGAAAGGCGGGTCTGATGGTGAAGATGAAAGAAGTAACGAAATTCGTTAAAAAGCAAGAAATTGCCCAGATATATAAACCAAATACCACCAAACGAGAAATTAGACATTTCAAAATTGCGTCAAGGAGAGGCTATTGGCAGATTGACCATACTTTCATGAAACATAAAAAAATAAATAACAATTACCACGCTATATTCGTTGCGATTAATATAGGTTCACGGTACGTATATGCCAAAGCTATGAAGAATATTCAAGAAGATACGGTTATAGAAACATTCAACGACTTCGCCAAAAAAATAAAACTGAAGCACATAAAAGGAATAGTCTCAGATAAAGGTGTTGAATTTACTTCTCACGCAGTAAAAGATTGGATGGAGGAGAATAAGGTTCATCACCGAATTCTTCACCCCACGTATCATTATTTATCTAATTCAATCGTAGAAAGATACAATGGAGTTTTGAAAACGAAACTACATAAATATATGATGGCTAACAAAACCAAAAAATGGATTGATTCATTAGACGATATTGTTTATAATCATAACCATTCCATACATAGCGCTAGTAAAGAGAGACCTAAGGATTTACTTAAAGACCCAATAAAAGAATTGATTTTTCGTTTAAAGACTGAGAATTATAATAACAAATTGCGTAACGATAAGCGCTTCGTCCTCAGTAAATTGAAAGTGGGTTCAAAGGTTCGGATATTGCGGAGAACAGATAAACCATTTGATAAAAAGATTCAAAAATACAATACATCGGTTCATAAGATTAAAAAATTTATCCACAGAGGTGGATTAATCAAATTAAAAGATAAATCAAGACTAGTTCGTCCATTTGAGGTGTTACCAGTTGATAAGGGGGTCGAGAAAAACCCATTTATGCGAAAGATAACCTCTCCAGACGTCGAGAAGGCATTAGAAAAAGGAAGGAAGATTCGGTCTGAAAGGAGTAATGAGGACGAAGAGGATTCGAATGATAGTCCAACTATGGACGACGACGTAGTGCCAGAACCGAGAGAGAAACGTCAGCAAATACCTAGGAAGCCAATCGAAACAGTCCCTGATGTTATAAAGAAAAAGAAACCATCAGTACCATACGTCCAGCAATACACACCAGTTGCGTTTGTTAATAATTCAAAATACAGAATAAAGTGGATTGAGAAGAACCATAAAGATTACAATAAAGTTTTTTCAGTTACAATCAAAGATGTTGATATCCAAAAGAAAATATGCTCAATCCAATACTATAGGAACGGGAATTGGGAGTTGAATCAGTCTCTAGCTAACTTTGATGTAATAGATAAAAGAAACAACAAGATTCCAATGATAAACCAGGAAAATATGCCAGAGAAAAACACTCCAGTGTCTAAGTCTAAGGATAATGAATTAGTAGAAAGAAAGCGACAGGAAAGGAAAGATAAGAAGAAAGCACAAAGTGAAATGATTAGGAAATTGATTGAGAAGGACAAAGCTCAGAAAGAAAATCCTGTTCCAACGAAGAGCGCAGAAACTATAGCATTAGAACAACGCCGACAGAAAAGAAAAGATGCTCTAAAAAATCAGAAGGATTTGGATGATAAGGCATTCAATGAAAGGAATGAACGGGTCAAAATAATAAAGACAAATTGGGGGAATAGGAAGGAACAACCAGTACATGTTGATTTCTTACAATCGTTGGGTAGATAGAATGATAATTGTAATAAAAACAATCGCAGTAATTAAATTTTAAAATATTTTTCATTATACATCGTATTTGATTCTAACAGAATGACTACCAGCAGATTGAACGCTATCAACGAGGTTATTATCTATAATCGGTTTTATGTTATCAAGTATGGAGATTGATTCGGGATGGTCAGATGGTGGCTTAGATTTTGGTAAATTAGACTTTATCACGGCTTTCTTTGTTTGTTCTAGATTATCTCTTTCGTCATCTGTAATCAATATCTGTTCTATGAATTGAACTTTTTTGTAGAGTTCAGTTATAGCAACTTCTACATTCAAATTTGTTTTTGCTAGTTGGTTAGTTCTTTCATCAATGGCATCAAACTTCAAATTGAATTCTTTTTTCAATGTTTCAATATCCGTCTTCATTCTTTCACTTGCGGTTTCAATAGTTTTGCCAACCTCGACCAATTCTTTCTTATTATTTTCATTAATGGAATCTAACTGAAAATTGAATTCATTTTTCAGTGCTTCGGTATCCCTCGTAATTCTTTCACTTATGGTTTCAATAATTTGACCCATTTCTGTCACACAATCGCAAGTAGCACTTATTTCCTTCTTCATTGCCTCGTTAACGTTATTCTGTTCGTCATCAACTTTGGTAGGTCGATTGATCAGTGATGATTGAGACTTTTTATGCGATTTATTGTTTCTGACTTGTTGTTGTTTATGTGCCATTTTCTTTAACAATATTGTATGTTCCTTACTTTGGGTATTAGAATAAACAGATGGTGGCGGAACTTCTGAATCCATTTGAGATTTATTTATATATACCTCTACAGTTTATTTTTGGAAACAAAAGGTAGTGCGTTTTGAAAATGAAAATGGTTTAAAGATTTCCCTCAAGTAATTGTATATAATGAATAATACAAAGTCAATGAGGAAAATACCAATTGAGAATCTACTTCTTCCAAAAACTGTTGAAGTCGCTAAGGGGAGGATTCGGATGTTCGAAAAGGAAGGGGAGAAATTATCAAGTGAATATACGAACCTCTTCAAGAAAGGTGAAGTTGTTTCCAATAGTACAAAAGATAACGAAAAGGGAGAAATTACAGTGTTAACAAAACAACAAATTCCAACGGCTAAGCTACACCAACTTCACCCGAAGTTTATAAAAGCATACCGTGAAGGTCGTGTCATTACAAATCTACCCGATGGTATTCTGAATATTCCATTTAATTCGAAAGAAACAGAAACAAGTGGTAGTAAGAAGAGTAATAAGAAGTATGTGAAAATAAACAGAAATTTATTTGAAAACGTTTTGAATAAGATGAAGTCGAACAAAGAACTGATGAAAGAAAGGAAAGAGTTTCTTGATTTGACGAAGGGTAACGATAAATTCCACACAATTGACATGAAATACAAAATTGTCAAAGTTGATGCTGAAGGAAAGAAAGAAGAAGAATGGTATCTTTTTAAACCACAGCCTGTTTTCACTGCTCCTGTTCTTAGAGCATTCTTTCAATTGTCTACAAATTTTGAAAAGAATAAAATTATTTACGATTTTAGAAGATACGGTTCTAATGGAATAGAAACAATTAACTATGACTCTCTTATCAAATTTTTGGAGTTTGTAAATAATAAAAACCTTTCCACTGTGAAGAAACATACACCTGATCTAGAGAAGAGAAACTGTTTGAAACAGTTTGTGGAAAAAGTTGATTATTTACTGAATATTGACTCAGCAACTTTAGTAGAAATTCACGCCGTGCCATCCAAACAATTGAATACCGATGATATGACGAGTCCTGTCTCATTAACTGAAATGGCTGTTCAGAATATAGAAGGAAAATACATCAACAGTAAATATTTTGTTTCGGAATTAACCACAATAGAAGATGATAAATTTGTGTACCCTAATGAAAACTTTGAGGAAGAGTTTTCAATCTGTACAAACGGTGGTAATGGGAATAGGAAACAGTATAGAGAAAACGGGATTCAATACATGAAACAGAGTTGCCTAGTAACGTGTGTATTGCTTCATATGTATACACAAGTAGGTGATAGTAAAGGGAAAGTAAAATGGTGGAATCATAACAGTTTACAAAAATACCCCCCGCCTTCATATCAATCAATATCCGAAATGTGTGGCGTCCCTTTTCAAAACGATGGACATCTTTTCCAAGACAGATATCTTCCGATGTCATTGACTCAATTAGAACCTTTCCTGGAACATTATAGTATGTCATGCTACGCAATTACACCAATGGGAGATTTAGTCTACCGCTACAATCCCGTTAACATAGTACCGAAACTTAAAGAAAGACTAGGTGTTTGTGGTTTGACGTTAATCATTTCAAATGGGCATGTGAATCAAATTCCTAGTAATTTAGCTACATCTTTTGCTGGAACTTATAAGGATTCAGAACCGTTAGTATGCGACACAAAAAATAAACTCATCTATGAATTTTATCAACATTCATCATCCAAACCCAACACTGCTGACTTAGTTGGAACGTTCAAAAAATTCCCGATTAGAAAAAGTTTCGATCCATCCAAAGGCTTTGCGGTTGATACTAAAATGACGAACATTGAAAAGGATTCTAAACATATGGCTGATACTATACGTAAAGAGGTAGAAGATACAATGAAAACGATTTCATCTAAAAAATCAAAAAAGAAAATCATCGCAAAAAAAGTCCTGATTTCCTATCACTACATTGGATGTCAAGTTTCAATCATAGAATGTCTCAAAACGAAACACAATTACATTGCCAATAATCTAATTCTAAGCGGGGCTAAATGTGACATCATACAATCGTTTGATATTTCATATTCTAATCCCTTTGTGAAAGCAACACTCCGTATCGGAAATATGCTACAGGCTGGATTAGAATATAACGATGCTGAAGTAGTTGCTAATATCGTTAAGACTGAAGACCAAATGCTAGAATACAATTCTGAATTCAAACAATTCTATCAGAAGCTCTACAATAAGGAAACGATTCAAACATATTCCGAGAATCTATTGGAAAATCTTCTATCATATCCATGTCCTCCAAAAGGGTTCTCTATTATGGAGTCGTATAATTCAAACGAGATTCTTCAACGAGAGCACCAAGAAAATACAGAGCGGGCAGAGGACGGGCGAGAACCCTTAAACCCTACAGAGCTGGAAGAAGTATCAATGGTTGGGGGGGTGAAGCGAGTCGGCGCAATCGATGCTAATAAGGCGTATGCGAGTAACATGTTAATCGCTGGATGCGCTGTGACGTTTCCGCCATACTCAGGATTCGTTTCAAAATCAGTCAAAATATCAAAGAAGAATATCCACGAGATTAAGGACTATAATTTATATAGAGTCACAGGTCAATTGAAAGGAGACATTAAGGGATACCTTATGTTTGACAAAAAAGATATAATCTATTACGGTATAATTCTCAAAGAAATGATGGCGCTTCTTCCCGATTTTACATTCTCAATTACGGCTATGTGTACAGCATACAAGGTTGTTAAGATTGATTGGTCTAGCGATATTAAGCGCCTTTACGCAAATACAAAATTAACAACCAAACAGAAAAAGGCAATACCGAACGTTCTTCTAGGTTGTTGTGATAAATATAGAAGCTTACTTATCACAGGAGAGTGCTTTCACTCTAAGGATGACGCCGATGCCTTTTATAATATTTCTACAAATCGAACGAGAATTCTGGTAGCGAAGAAGCGAAATGAGGAGACCGATACTTTGTGGGGAGACTGTGAAAACGAACTAAAGATGGAACAAGCAAAGCAACTAAAAAATGAGAATGACGGGTATGACATGTATACCTTAACCAACGACTTATATCAGGAGAAAGTATTCAAACTCCATATCAATGTTAATGAGAAGAAAGAATCGTTATTTAACCAAGGGTTTCTCAATATTAGTGTAATGAAATATAACACACAGAGATTGAGCTTATTGAAATGGTGGATTAAGATAGAAAAATCAGGCACGCTTTTACCCATAGGTGTAAAGACAGACTCAATATTCGTATGCGAGAATAATGAATTGAATAGGGAGCTGTTAAACGGGCAACTCAATTTTCTAGGGTTTAAAGGATATGAGGAAGTGATGTAACTCATTTCATATGTTTTTTATAATCACATATAAACGTTTCAAACCAATAGAGGATATATAGATATTAACAAATGGACACATTATTATTGGACGCAAAATTATTAATTGACTTTGTCAATAAACACGATGACCTTTACCTAGAAAATAATTTATCATTTGAATCATTGGGGGGATTTCACATTGAATTAAATTCAAAGCCTCCACTTAAAACGCTAGAGGAAGAAATTGGAAGTGAAAGATTTAGAACAGAAGATAATCCTCAACGTATTGTTCGTATGAATGATATTAATCCCGAAAGAAAAGAAATATGTAAATACACAGAACATAGAGAAAATATAAAACGACTAGAAAATATACAAAATCAACTCCTGTCACAAGAGTTTTTACCACTACAGGGAGAAGAACTATGGAACTCTAAAAACGAGGATGAGAGAAAAACATTCGCTAGGAATCTATCGGATTCACTAGAAACCAACCGATGTATAGCAATATACGGGGACGCAGGGCATGGTAAGAGTCATATAGCGAAAGAAGTCATATCGCTGAATCCCGATTGGCGAACCTATGTAATTAATCCATACCATCAACTTATTCAAAGTGTATGGAAAAGTGATAAATGGATAGCAATGACAGACTATAAAGCATTAGGTATGAAAATTGAAGAAGGAGAGGCCGTAAAAAACAAAAGTACATTGCCTTTCCACGAGTGTAACTTATTAGTTATCGATGAAGTCTTTTTGATTTCAATGGATAATCTTCACAGTTTAAGCATTTATATCAAACGAAATCCAAACATGAAGGTATTGATATTAGGTGACCCGAATCAAAATGAGAGTGTTAATAAATTATCAAATAATATAGAATTGATGAAACCATATCACAAATTTCTGGAGGAGGCTGTTCGTGTAATTTGTCCGAAGTACGTTACTATGGAATACAATAAAAGAAACCCGAGTGACGCAGAACAATTAAGTATAATCAAACGCAAACTATTCACAGAGAATAAAACAACTATGGAGGTATTTCAATATATGAAAGAAAATAATATAATTGGGGGTGTAATAAACCATAAAGAAGATTTTGTAACGAACGGAATTGAAACTCACATTACCTACAAAAACAACTATAGTATCGAGCTCAATAGGTACATCCACACCGAAATATTCAAACAGAAAGATGAATTCATAGTTTGCGATGGTTCATTTTTCGTCAAGCACCCGTTCCTAAATTACAGGGTAGGAAATATATGTAACCCCACAATTAGTAACAACGCAATCGTGACCGAGAAAGGAACAATAGTATATGACGACGCATTCAAGATTTGGGAAAAATCAGGGGAGTCTAACAAACATCCCACGATTGAACAATTACTCAATTTCCTTCTCCACGAGAGAGGAGTGTATTTGTTAAGATGCCGACTAAAGGGTCTGCTTATTAATACGTGTGTACGATTATCAGTATTACCGAAGAAAAAAACTGATAAATTCACTTTTATAAATCACGATGGAGAAACCGTGGAAATAAATCAATCCATCGTAACTCACGATAATTTCAGATACACTTACTGTCGGACTGGTCACAGTTGCCAAGGTGATACGATTCATAAAAGATTTTGTATCCATATGTATTCATCCGAGTTTCTATGTAACAAGAGATGGTTTTGGACTGCGATCACTAGAAGTGTAAATCTAAAGAATGTGTATATTCATTTAGTTAAAAATACCGACCCGACATCGATAGACTTTCATTGGTTTGCGAGTAATAAACTAGAATCATACAAAAAGACAGACCAAGATAAAAACCAAAATACAGAAACATACGACCTAGGCAAGATGAAGGAAATGCTCAAGAATAATTATGGCAAACAATGTAGTGGATTGATGAATAGGACATGTGATGATATGCTCTCCATGGAATCGAACTCTCCCGATAGTATGTCGTTTGACAGAATTAATAATTCTAGGGGACACGGGATTGATAATCTTAGAATCAGGTGCTTATCATGTAACCGAATGGCTAAAGACTTAGACGACAAACTTTGAATTTCAAATCTCTTCAACGAACCGTTTATAGCATTTGGATGTTGCTAGATTACAATATAAAAACGAGTACTGTTCCGAAGTGGCGTATTTATAACGCTCTGCCATGTCATCAAATTGTGTGATGCTATCGTAAAACGAATCAATCTCTCTCTGTGTTTTCAATCGGAATAGAATTAATTGCGAAGCGTTGGATAACATACCATTTGGTATAGAGTGGAACTTTTGCGAAGTAATTATCAACGAAATCGAATAGTGCCTTCCCATGTAGAACAATGTGGTCAAAAGACAGTCCTGCTTTCTGTTGAAGCATGCTGAATCCGAAATCATGTCATCAATTAATATTAATACACCATTCTTTTGCTTTTTAGAATATTCCATTATTTCCTTTACTATTTCAGGTTGCCAAGAATTGTATAAGTGCGACTTCGGGAGGTCCAAATCACTGTAAGTTTCGTCCAGTAGTAAGGTCTTACTGATAATGAAGATATTCTTACCGAAATGCTTGGAATAACCAAACTGTGGTCGAGTAATTAGATTTTTTATCAGATTAGATTTACCCGAGTGTGAAGAGCCTATCAAACAAAGCCGAAACGGTGGTTGAGGCATACACTCTTCTCCAACAATTTCACGTTTGCTTTCATTTCCTAAGTTTTGAATTTCTAATTTATCAGACATTGTTAATATGAGAAGCTTAGAAAATAAACTAAAGGTTTATTTCTCTTCGTATTTCCTTCGGATTTAAAGTTAAATACATAATACGAAGAAAATACGAACCAAAACAAGAGACAAAGTTGAAACCATTCTTCGTATTTCAGTCGTATAAATTTACTCTAGTTTATTTTCCCTTCGTATTTATACACATATGGAATACGAAGAAAATCTAGACGAACAAATAAATCACGTTACAGAATCCGAAGATAATGAAGAAGAAACAAAATTTGAATCATTCAAACCCAAAAAACAAAACATAAAAAATAAAAACTTAACATTGCGTTGGAGTAAACGCCAACCTACTAAAATGGAATTGACAGAACATTTTATTGAATTAAAAAGTACATTAACAATTTCTCAGAATTCTATAATCATAATGGAGAAGAGAATCACAACCTTAGAAACAGATATTGCTCAACTGATAGAATACATAAATACAAAAATATAATAAACGCATTAGTTATTTCACTATTTTAAAATTTAAAAGATACTATATAAAATGCCATTTGTTCCGTCAAGCCAAAGACTTAACACAACTACTAATACTCAAATTCAAGTAACAGAGCCAATAAATCCACCCCCACTCCCACCACCACAACAACAAACAAACAACGAAGACACAGAAACACACAACTCACAAAACAACTACGAAAATCCCAACAACAACAACAACAACAACAATGACCTCGAGGATTTATTATTGACCGTATTAGATGAACTAGATATTGTCAAAGGCTTACTTTTAGAACAAGGCATCGTACAACAACAAAAAACCAAAACACTACCAACAACTGAAACACTCACCAATAAATTATCATTACAACCACAACAACCCAAACAACCCCATCAACAACAACAATTACTACCAATTCCAAGAAACGCACCAGACTTTAGTAACTGTTTTTAATATAGTTCCACTAAACATATATGTACTCTAATTCAGTAAAACGAAATCCTATCTTCCAAGCAAAGAGAGCTCCAAAATTAGGCAACGAAAACTTCGCAGTAGGTTCAGTAACCGAACCAACTCTCTATGACACAATACCCAAACAAATTCACAGAACCAAAAAAGTACAACAAACTTATGACATTAGGAATAATACCTCACGAACTGTTTTACAATACAGAGAATCAATGAACTACGAAAAGAATGCGAACCTTAATCTTTTCTCAGATATTAACAAAAACAATAATAAAAATTCCAACGAATGTCCAGAGCCAACGATACATCGACGAACATTTTATAACCCACCATTGATGAGCAATAACACTACACAGGAAACAGATAAACCAAGAATTATCAAAGAACATATAGGAGCTACAAATAATCACTTCCCAACTACTAGAAATGGCCAAGAATTGCTCAAGCAACAAGCATTGAAGAATATGAGCGAATTTCCTAGTATGATGAAATCTCTAATCAATAGCGTTAAAGATCTGAAGCAGATTAGAAATACGAACGACGATGATAACACTGAAGCACCCGAAATTGTTCAAAATAACAACGTTACACCTACTAGTACAGACTCACCACCAATACTACCATCTACACCAGGTATTGTGAACGACCCTCCCAATACTAATGACGAAACTAATATCACAGAAAAAGACGAAGAAACCAAAAACATGTACGTAAAGACACTAAAAGATTTAGAGAGAATTAGTTCAAGATTACGCAGAAGCGGAAAAATTGATATTGATGTCATCAACAAACTAATAGATATGAATATAATCACAAGCGAAATATCATCAGATATGAATTTAGTTCAACAGAGTATTGAAGTATATTCGGAATTAATACAAGCGGAACTAGATGAAATAAATGAGAAGTCCAAATGATAACATTATAATTTATAATACTAAACAACTAAACAACTAAACATAAAGCCACATAATACAACATACAATTGCTGGCACGCCTAGTGAATATATTATATCTTTCAATTTGGATTTCATTTTCGGTAGGGCTGTTTTTAGAGGGATTTAATCTATAATATTCTTCCTCATCTTTCATCTGTTTCACTAAGCTTTTACTGTATTTATCGTTTCTTAATGTATTCGTCACAGGATAGATAGGAGATAGGAGCGACTGTGATTTCGAAGTGATAATAATATGTTCTTACCACACACTACTATAACTTTTATGTATGGTTGTTGTAGGTTTATTAAAAAATTCCTACCGTCCGTGATAATTCATTCAATAATTTGTAAAGCTTTTTCGTTGTTTTTTACGGTCATCCGTGAGGGACTTTTTGTAAAATTTTTAAAATTCCATCTTCTTTCCGGTCATTCCCAAGTTCTTTCCATCATTTTTAAAAACAACTTTAAAACAAAAAGTGAAATTTTTTGTTTAATCCAATAAAAAAAATAAAAACATAACAACGACATTCAACACTTTCAACAATAAACAAATCATTCTCCCCTTTCAAAAACTAATATTAACCGGTCAATATTATAATGACTCCACAAGAAGAAATCGATAATCTTAAATCGAAGATTGATTTATATGAGAATGACCTAAGAGACGCATCCACAGAGGCACGGAAGGATAAATTGTTAGATATCATTACCGAGAGAAGCAAAGTATTAGCCATCCTCCTAACTCAACAACAACAACAACAACAACAACAACAAG
>Ga0308003_1000620_pt1 | contig 15945 bp, 13 predicted proteins | sample Neamet36_FD_203159 | JGI IMG/M metagenome (GOLD analysis project Ga0308003, IMG submission 203159) | Marine microbial communities from water near the shore, Antarctic Ocean - #36 | ecosystem: Environmental > Aquatic > Marine > Unclassified | place: Southern Ocean | collected 2014-06-06
AATAATTCTGCATACGGCAGAATATGGGAGGCTAGACAAATATGGGGAGGTATTGTAAATACTTCTAAAACTTTTGGAATGTTTGTTCAAGATATGATAAGTAATGAGTATGCTACAGAAACACTTTCAAAAGAAGAATTACAAAAAGAAATAAAAACACTAACCTATAGACATATTGCTTGGATGACAGCTTTAAGACATGCTATGAGAGCTTCTAAACCTTGGGAAACTGTAATACATGAAAAAGCAAATAAAGAATTAATTGAAAAGATTGGTTTTGCGCCACCTGAATGGAGTTCAAATGTCTTAGACGATATGAAACCTTATCTTTCAAAACAAGATTTAGAGTATACAATGAGTAAAAAAAATAAGCAAACCGCATTACTTTATTTGCAATCTCACCACCTCAAAGAACTGAAAGAAAAAGGAATTCTTTGGGAGTTTTCTTTTTTAGAATTAGAAGGCGTTTTAAAAGAGATGTTTACCTTACAAGGTAAATCTGAGCGGATTAAAAACTTCCCGTATCCAAGACAATTTGCGACTTTAAATCATTATTTTATGTGGATTTTTGTATTACTATTGCCTTTAGGGCTTGTTCCACAATTCGCGGAAATAGCACAAGAGATAAGTCTCACACACCCCACAGTTGGGTCTCTTTTTATTTGGTTTTCTATTCCTTTTTATAGCATTGTAGCGTGGATATTTCACACAATGGAAAAAATTGGTAGAACCGGAGAAAATCCATTTGAAGGTTCTGCAAATGATGTTCCTATTTCTACCATTTCTCGTGGAATAGAAATTGATTTGAGACAGAATTTAGGGGAATCATTAGATGAAATTCCAAAGGAATTCCCAATGATTTTTGATACTCAGATGTAAAAATAGAGGTACAAAAAAATTAAAACTTATCTCAAGAAATATGTTTTTTTAAAAAACGTTGATTAATAGTGGCCCTATAATCAGAAATATAAAATTTTTTATTTTATACCATAAAGCTTCAAATGCTTTTTCATTATTGGTTTAAAAATAAAAGGAAAATAAGACAGCATTAACATCATTGGATAACCAAAAGGTAACAAAGGGCTATCTTTTTTTGATTCAAGAATATGAAAAGGCTTTGCACCCATATGATGATGATCTGAATGTCTTGTTAACTCGAACAACAACACTCTTCCAATTAAATGATCTGAATTCCAGGAATGCTTAGGTTGTACTCTTTCATACCTTCCATTTTCTTGTTTTTTTCTTCTTAAACCGTAATGGGCAAAATAATTTTGAGCCTCTAAGACAGAAATACCATAAATACTAGTAATACCATAAATTACCATCGTATTAAAATTAAAGAAAAAATAAATTGTAGTAAAAAATAGTAGCGGGATTAATGTATAGATAATCATTGGATTTATTAATTTATTCTTTCCAAGAGATGTTAATCTTTTAGACTCCAATTTCCAAGTTTTAAAATAGCCTCCTATCTGAGATCTTAAAGCAAAATAATAAAAATTATCTCCTTGTTTAGCAGATGATAAATCTTCTGGCGTTCCAACATCTCTATGATGACCGCTATTATGATACGTTACAAAATGATTTTGAATTGAAGTAGTTAGCATAACATGTGCTAAAAACATTTTAAACGGATGGTTAATTTTATGACCTAATTCATGACCAACATTGATACCATTTACACCTAGAATTGTGCCCATCATTAACACACATGCTGTTAAATCTAAGGTAGATATAGCAGGACTAGAAACTGTAATTAAAAAACTATAAATAACAAAAAGATGCAATGGAACTAATAAATACAAGGTTAGGTCAAAGAAAAAAGATTCCTTAGCTAATTCTTTTTCTGCCTTATTCAGATTATAAGAGCTAAGAGGTAGTATTTGTTCTAAAATTGGAACTAAAACATATAAAAAAAGCAAACCAAAAAAAGCATAAATACCGGTAGATTTAAATGTAAAAAGACCAAATAAAGGAATTAAATATGCACCAAAATATTTAAATTTTCTCATTTTTTTATTTTAAATAATCGAACTACTAATACAAGTATAGTTCTATTTTGTCGAAAAAAAAAGAAAAAACTAAATAAGTATAAATAGTACTGGTATGAAAATAATCTTTATTTTTATCCTCTAATTAGTTTTAATGGGAAGAAAATCAATTGATAAAAGTCGAAAAAAGATCACTAATAAAGTAAATAAGTGGTTAGAAATATTGCTATTAAACTTACAGAATAAAGATATTGAGAAACTAACAATGGATGATTTTGCGATACTTGCAAAAAAAAGTAAATCTACTATTTACAGCTACTTTCAAAGTAAAGAAGAAATTTTATTAGCAGCATGCAAAACAAAAGTAGATGCTTTATCTAATTCTGTTTTTAATATTATTGAACAAGATTTAGAAACCGTAGAACTATATGAGTTACTGGTAAAAACCTTCGCTGAGGGTACTTCTAGTATATCTATTTCTTTTTTGCAAAGTATTAAAAAAAGTTACCCAACCTCTTGGTCGGTTATAGAAGTATTTACCGATAATTATATAAATTTATTAAGAGAACAATATAAAAAAGGAATTGAAAAAGGAATTTTCAATACTATTTCTATAGATTTATTGAGTCAGCTAGACAAAATTTTTGTGTTGCAAGTGGTTACAAATCCAAATATTTTTAATGATAAAGAATATTCCGTAAGTGAATTAATTACCCAATATTTAAATTTAAGACTTACTGGCTTATTAAAGAAATAATAATAAAGGAATTTAATTCCATAGAACTACCAATAAACGTCAAAGACATATGATGTTTTAATTTCGTAAACAAAGACTGCTAGATATAATTTAAGTTTGAATATAATTAAAGGATTCCCATATAAATGTATCATTCAGTTATATACATAAGCATTAAGCGAATATAGAGTTTGCAAATTTTCTCAAGAGTTTTCGAGTTTAAATTTTCGATATTTACAATCAAATTCATATGCTAACAGAAAATTATTATAAAAATATACTTTTATAGAAATCTCTAGTGATTTAGCACAAATAATGGAAAAAAGAAAAGTGAAACTATAAAAAAATTACAAAATCGGTTATTAAAAACAGAAGTACAGAAATGACAAAGTAATTAGACGTTACAGTGCACCTTTTAAATTAAAAATTTCAGCAAAACTTAGTATGGAAAGCGCACAAAAAGTGAACATTGGAACTGCATAAAAAAAGCACTCTAAAAACTAAAAATTTCGATATTGCTTTGTTTCCTCAAAAACATGGTCTAAAATTTTTTGATCTACTGCATCAAAAACTAAGGTTTTACGTTTCATTACTGCTGTAACAACTTCAGAAACTTTATTCATTTGAAAGGTTTCATACCCTGCTGCACCTCCCCAACTAAAAGAAGGAGTGAAGTTTCTTGGAAATCCACTTCCAAAAAGATTTGCACTCACACCAACTACCGTTCCTGTGTTAAACATGGTATTAATAGCACATTTAGAATGATCTCCCATCATTAAACCACAAAACTGCAAACCTGTTTTAGCAAAACGCTCGGTTTCATAATTCCATAATTTAACTTCAGAATAATTGTTTTTTAAATTCGAATTATTGGTACCCGCTCCTAAATTACACCACTCACCTATCACAGAGTTTCCTAAATAACCGTCATGGCCTTTACTAGAATACCCAAAAATTACCGAATTACTTATCTCCCCTCCTACTTTAACGAAGGGTCCTAAAGTGGTGTCTTTATAAATTTTTGCACCCATTTTAACAACAGCATTTTCACACATTGCAAAAGGGCCTCTTATAGAAGAGTTTTCCATAACTAAAGCATCTTTACCAATATAAATAGGCCCTTCTGATGCATTTAAAGTAGAAAATAAAATTTGCGCACCTTCTTCAATAAAAACATTTCCTGGGTTTATAACTTGTATTCCAGCTGGTATTGCTTCAGAAGTTCTTTCTTCCGTAATTAAATCAAAATCTTGCTGAATTGCTTTACCATTGTGCGTAAAAATATCTGAAGTGTTTTTTATTTGAATCAATTCTTCATCAAATTCAATTTGGGTATACGTATCAAAATCTACCTCTTCTTGGCTTTGTGTTGTATGAAATGCCAGTACATCTTCACCTTTAAAAATAGCTTCATTTTTAGAAAGATTTTTTACCTTTTCTACCAAAGATTCAGTAGGACAAAAAGAAGCATTTATAAGAATATTCTCTTCCATTTCTACCATCGGATATTTTTCTTCTAAATAATCTGCGGTAATTGTAGTGGTAGTTAAACCAAGACGTTTCTCCCATTTTTCTCTAATGGTTAAAATTCCGATTCTAATATCTGCAACGGGTTTTGTATATGTAAATGGCAATAGTGTATCTCTAACGTCACTATCAAATAAGATGTAATTCATGCTTTTTTTTATTGTACTACAAATCTACTTTAAAAAGGGCACAAAAAAAACCAATTGCTATAAATACAATTGGTTTTTTAAGATTAAAAATTATTGAATACTTAATTTTTAATAAATTTCTGACTTCCAATTTGATCTGCCGTAAAAACTTTTAAAATATAAACACCCTTACTTAAAGCATTCACATCCATTTTATTGTTAATACGCGTCACTTTTTTAGAAAGCGCCAATCTACCTAAAGAATCATAAAATTCTACCGTAGCATTTTCAGCTCCAGAAGGCAATTGAATACGTACCTTATCTGATGCCGGGTTTGGATACATTTCAAACTTTAAACGTGTTGCTTCTGAGGTACTTAAAGAACCTTCTGCAACAACAGTAATAGTACCAAACATAGTGCTTGGATGCGGAGAACACACATAATCATTTGATCCTATCGAATTAAATGTTTTTGAATACGTTCCTCCATTTCCAAAATATGAACTTTCAAAACTTTCACTAGCAGATGTTGCACTCTTTACATTGTGCGTGCCAGTTGCATACCAGTTCCAAGTTACAGTATCACCAACCTCTATAGTTCTGCTAGAATTTGCATTGCCCGTAGCTGATGGTGTAGAGTCAAAGCTCCAATCAATGGTTACTGTCTTCGTTGTCTGTGCTACTAAACTAATAGACAACATTAAAAATAAAATAAAAGGTAATTTTTTTTCCATAATGTTAATTTTTATAAAAATAATTAATAATTTTTGTATTTTACCATATTATTTGTTAAATATTTTCTATTTAACATTAAACAGTATTGTAGTTATAAATTTGTTAGAATAAATAAACCTTGTTCTAACGAACAAAATTCCTTTAAAAAAAACAATATATACTTTACAACTATAAAGACTTCACTGCTTGTAAAAAGGTTGCTTGGAGAAAAAAAATTAAAATTTTTTAGTTGTATATTTTAATAAAAAAGTTTCCTTTCAAAAAAAAATAAAATACAAATGATTAAAAAATTTAAAAATATTGAAGATTCTCAACTACAAATTACAGAATTAATGCTGCCTTCACATTCTAATTTTAGTGGAAAAATACATGGTGGTCATATTTTAAATTTAATGGATCAGATTGCATTTGCTTGTGCCTCTAAACATTCTAGTAACTATTGTGTTACGGCCTCTGTAAATAAAGTAGACTTTTTAAACCCTATTGAAGTTGGAGAGCTTTTAACTTTAAAAGCTTCTGTAAATTATACAGGCAGAACTTCTATGGTGATAGGTTTGCGAGTAGAGTCTGAAAACATTAGAACGGGTGAGACCAAACATTGTAATTCTTCTTATTTTACAATGGTTGCTAAAGATGAGAATGAAAAAAGCACTCCAATTCCTGGAATTATCTTAACATCTAAAGATGAAATAAGACGCTATGCAAGGTCTATTGTGAGACAAAATGAAGGTAGGAAAAGAACTTCTAGGTTTACTAGTAATGTTTTTAAAATTGAAGATTATCTAAATTTATTAAAAGAAAGTAATTCAAAAATTGAATTGAAAGACTAAGTGCCGAAGCTATTTGTATTAATAATGTCAAAGCACCCTAATTGTTTATCCTAACTCTTGTATCTTGCAAATACAAACACAATCCTTATGAAAGTAAATTTATTGTCTTGCGATGCACAAAGACCAGATAAAAGAGCAATAGCGAGATGTATTGCAGAATTTTCGGCTACTATTAACGATTCTTTGGCTGCAGAACTTGCAGAAATACTTTTGGAAGGAGATGCCGTAGATATTGAATTAGATGGTAAAAATTCTGGCTCTGCCTTGAGAGCTTTTCGTAAACTAAGTATTGATTACGAAATTATAGAATAACTATTATTTAGTTAAAAGGTTCTAGAAAGATTAAATCCTAAGTGAATATCTCCGCCAAAAAAGTTACCCGTTGTTTCTGTAATAAATGATTTTTCTACCATTGTGATGGTATTCGATAGAATAATTTGAAAAACGTGGCCACCGCTTTCTATATCTATACCAAAAGCCAATGAATTTCTGGTATTGATAGATTCAAGCTTTTGAAACTGTTGGTAATATTCTGCATTTAAAGAAACTCGTTTACTCAACTTTACTCTTGAACCAACACCTAACGCAAAGATATCATGCGGGTCTGCATCTATAGTTGCTAAGTTTCTATGCACATATGTTGGTGTTACTTGAATTGAAAATGAAGAATTTACTTTTTTAGCAATTAAAACTTGCCCAACATAAAATAGGCTTTCAGCAAAAGTTCTTTCATTTCCTGCAATTGCTTTCTGACTCTTAGCAGCAATACTTCCAAAAAGAGAAACTGCAAAAGGAAACGAATTTGCGCCCGTTTTCTGTTTTAACAAACTATATTTTAAATAACCATCATAGGTTTTTTCAAAACTACTTCTTCCTATTCCAGCCGTTAAATTATCTGACAATCCGTACTCAAAAGCAAAACGAATGTTAGCTTGATCTAATCCAAAAAGCTCTTCAAAGCCGGTATTAACTCTACCGAATCTATGAGAAATAATGAATTCTAATTCTGAATCCTTTCTGTTTTTTATAGAATGTCCGTTTACAATTCTGGTTCCTTTAAACGTCGCTGAAACTATATTCTCTGTTACTGGAGCTTCAAGCTCTAAAATATCTAATAAATCTTGAGAAGAAAGCTGTAAACTAGCTAAAATTAAGAATGCTGTTAAAAATATTTTTTTCATAGGTTACTTTTTATACTTTTTATGATACAAACGAAAACTTACTTTTATTTTTTCAGAAATATTATTTTTTACTACAGATGGTATTTTAACATCAAAATCTGATAAATTAATAAAGAAATTTCCAGTCATTTCAATAACCTCTTCTGTTTTTTTTGTTACAGCCTCAATAGTAATTTCTTTTGTTTTGCCGTGAATGGTTAAATTCCCTTTTATTGCTAAAGTTATTTCTGAGGTTGTAATATTATCAAAATCTATAATATCTCCTTTAAAAGTTGCCTTTGGATACTTGTCAGATTCTACATAATTCTCATTAAAATGTTCTTGCATTAATGCCTTTTTAAACATAAAAGACTTCATTAAAATAGCAATAGCCATTTTACCACTAGAAGCATCTACAATACTTAAAACTTGATTATTCTGAGCCTCTATATTTTCTATTGGAGTTTCTGAAAAAAAAGAAATCATCCCTTTTTTAGTTAAAAAACGCTCCTGCGCATTGGTAAATGAAACCAAAAAGAGACACACAAAAAAGGCATATAAGATTTTCATACTATTTTATTTTGAATTCATAATAATGCACTTAACAAGAATTACATCCATTAAAAAACCAGTACAAATTCCTTTTAAAACAACTTCTTGCCCTTCTTTTATTTCTGTACTCTTCTTAAACTCTTCTTTTGTTAAATAACAAACAACACTTCCAAAGTCATCTTTTGTTTGTAATGAAATAGCTGTTTTTTCACCGTCAAATTCTACAGTAGTAACCATACCTTTCACTGCAATAATCTTATCTAGGTATTTTGTATTGGCACTTGTTTCATTCGAAGAAAAATCTGCTAATAAAATAGATGCTGTTAATGCAATATCTACAGGTTTTTCAGCAACATTTATATGCGGTTTATTATACATTTTATACCCAATAAAAACGCCTATTAGGCCTATAATTAAAATGTATATACTGATTTTTTTCATTTTCTAATTCTGTACATTAATTATCTAAAGCACCTTCGTCTACCCAATCTACAATACTTTTTATTTGTGCCGGAGTTAAAACAGCTCCTTTTGGCATGCTGCCACTTGCGACTTCACTTTTTACCATAGCTGCGTGATTGCTCACATCAGTATGATTTTTTAGCTCAGGAAAGTTTCCACCAACACCGTGACAAGAAAGACACCTAGCATCCATAATTGGCTTTACATCGCTTATATAAGAGACCTTTGTTAGTTCTTCTTGCTGTTCTTCTATGTTTGAAATACAAGCAGTAAAAAAGACTGTTAAAAGAAGTATTGCGCAAATAATGCTATCTTTTATATAAGGTTTCATATACATTGAATTTAAGTTAGATACTTTTACGCATGTAAATTAATACTTTTTTCGAAGAGTTTGGTTCTTCACAAAAAAAAAATGTGCGTATTTTTTACTAAATATTTTTTTTAACAAGAAATTACTTCCGTTTATTAATTAAAAAGCCTCCAAAAAGGAGGCATTTTAATTTATACTAATTTCTTAGCATTTGAAACTTTTTGCTTTGTAAGCGCTAGGGCTATTACTTGTTTCATTTCTGTAACATAATGAAATGTTAAGCCTTTAAGGTAACTCTCTTTTATTTCTAAAATGTCTTTCTCATTTTCTTTACACAAAATTATTTCTTTAATATTTGCTCTTTTTGCAGCCAATATTTTTTCTTTAATTCCGCCAACTGGTAATACTTTACCACGTAAAGTAATTTCACCTGTCATTGCCAATTTATTTTTAATTTTACGCTGTGTATAAGAAGAAACTAAAGAAGTTAACATAGTAATACCTGCACTTGGTCCGTCTTTTGGTGTTGCTCCCTCAGGAACGTGAATATGCACATTGTACTTTTCTAAAATTTCTGGGCTAATACCAAACTCTTCAGCATTTGACTTAATGTATTGTAAAGCAATAGTTGCAGATTCTTTCATTACCGTACCTAAATTACCCGTAATAGAAAGTGCTCCTTTTCCTTTAGATAAAATAGATTCTATGAATAAAATATCTCCACCAACCTGTGTCCAAGCCAAACCAGTAACTACACCAGCAACATCGTTATTTTCGAATTTATCTCTATTTCTAGGGGTTCCTAAAATATCGGCTACTTTTTCAGCAGTTAATGTAATATTATATTCCTCTTCTAACGCAATAGATTTTGCTGCAAAACGCACCACTTTTGCTATTTTCTTTTCCAAACCACGCACGCCAGATTCACGTGTATAACCTTCTACAATTTGCTCTAACTGCTTTTTACCTAACTTTAAATCCTTTACAGTTAATCCGTGTTCTTTTAACTGTTTTGGTAATAAATGTCTTTTAGCAATTTCTACTTTTTCTTCAATGGTGTAACCAGATACATTTATGATTTCCATTCTATCGCGCAACGCCCAAGGAATTTGTCCTAAATTGTTAGCTGTAGCAATAAAAAGCACTTTAGATAAATCGTATCCAACTTCTAAATAATTGTCATAAAAACTCTCATTTTGTTCAGGATCTAGAACTTCTAACATCGCTGAAGAAGGATCTCCTTGATGACTTTGCCCTAACTTATCAATCTCATCCAGAACAAAAACGGGGTTTGAAGTCCCTGATTTTTTTAAATTCTGAATTAAACGTCCTGGCATAGCACCAATATATGTTTTTCTATGTCCGCGAATCTCTGCTTCATCTCGCAAACCACCTAAAGACATTCTTACGTATTTACGTCCTAATGCTTCTGCCACAGATTTACCTAAAGATGTTTTACCCACACCTGGAGGACCGTATAGACAGATAATTGGCGATTTCATATCTCCTCTTAACTTTAAAACGGCTAAATGTTCTATGATTCTTTCTTTTACTTTTTCTAAACCAAAATGATCTCTATCTAAAACCTTTGTTGCCTGTTTTAAATCGAATTTATCTTCAGAGTAAATTCCCCAAGGTAACTCCAATAACAACTCTAAATAACTTCTCTGCACGCCGTATTCAGCAGCTTGCGGATTCATTCTTTTTAAGCGATTCAACTCTTTTTCAAAAGTAAGCCCCACTTCTTTATTCCATTTCTTCGTTTTTGCTTTTGTACGCATTTCCTCCAACTCTTCGTCATTAGAAGCGCCACCCAATTCTTCTTGAATAGTTTTTAACTGTTGGTGTAAATAATACTCACGTTGTTGTTGGTCTAAATCTTCACGTGTTTTAGACTGAATATCATTACGTAATTGTAATTTCTGAAGTTCTTTATTTAAGTTTTTTAAAGCTAATAGAGCACGTTCTTTTAGATTGTCTTTTTCTAAAATTATCTGTTTTTGAGCTACACTTAAATCCATATTTGATGAAATAAAATTCACCAAAAAGGAGTTTGACTTGATGTTTTTAATAGCAAAAGATGCTTCTGAAGGCAACGTCGGGTTTTCCTTTATTACTTCTAGAGCTTGTTCTTTAATAGACTCTATAATTGCTTCAAATTCTTTTTCATCCGCTACTTCTCTATCTTCAACTGACTCTTTTACAACAGCCCTCAAATACGGCTTATCCTGAACGATAGCGTCTATTTCAAACCGTTTTTTACCTTGAATAATAACCGTTGTATTACCATCAGGCATTTTTAAAACACGTAAAATTTGTGCAACTACTCCCGTTGTGTGAATATCTTTTAAAGTAGGTTCTTCTTCGTCTTCATTTCTTTGTGCAACTACCCCAATTACTTTATCGCCTTTATTTGCATCCTTTATCAATTGAATAGATGCATCTCTACCAGCAGTAATAGGAATTACAACACCTGGAAATAATACCGTATTTCTAAGTGGTAAAATTGGTAAAATTTCAGGTACGCTTTCTTTATTAATAATTTCTTCATCTTCGGGCGTCATTAAAGGGATTAACTCAGAATCCTCATTTAACATACTATGTAGCGACATGTTGTCTAATCTTAATACTTTTGGTTTGCTCATCTTCTATATATCTGTCATACTGACATTGAAATCTTTTACTAAGAAAATCAAAATCTGTTTTATGTTTATTAAATATCTGAAAATCAAAATTTTACAATAGTAAAACGCTAACTTTCTACTTATAAAAGTCAATTTTTATGCCAAAAGGATATTTTGGAGAATAAGAGTTAGATTTGTTTAGAAACTACTTGTTATATGTTAAACCAATAATTCCTCTTACTTTGTCTAAGGTATTTATTAAATTTTTAGAGAACTCAAAAGTCATCATATTACTTTCTTTTTCTCCTGCCCTTAAAAGACTGTTAAAGTGTTCAGTTTCGAAACTATATCCAAGCGTTTTAAAATCAAAATTAATTATTTCTTCTGTATTATTTTGAATGATTGTAATCGATGAAGATTGATGAAATTGCCTATTTAATTTTACAATTGCATTTTCAAATTTTAATATAGCAATACTCGGTGTTTCTTCTAACAACGAAGTTTTTAAGGTTGCTTTGGCATTTTTATACTGAAAAACCATATCGCAGCTAGCATCTGCACCATTTTCAAAAAAAGTAGCACTTGCATCAATAGCATCAGGTTCTCCCAAAGTTGCTAAAGCTGCAAAAATTGGATAGATACCAATATCTAACAAACTACCACCACCCAATTCTTTTTTAAATAGTCTACTGTCTGTATTGTATGGCGTATGAAAACCAAAATCTGCTTCTAAGTTTTTTAATTTACCAAATTTCTCACTTTTAACGAGGTCCAAAACATATGTAAAATGAGGTAAAAAAAAAGACCATAATGCTTCCATTAACAAAACATTATTTTCTTTTGCTGCTTCTATCATTTCTGTAACTTCAGACAAATTCATTGCAAAAGGTTTTTCACATAAAACTGCTTTTTTATTTTGCAAACAAAGTATTGCATGCTCTTTATGAAAACTATGCGGAGTTGCAATATAAACGGCATCTACATTGCTGTCTTTAGCTAATTCTTCATAAGAACTATATGCTTTTTTAGCATTGTGTTTCTCTGCAAAATTATTTGCATTTTGGATATTTCGTGAAGCCACTGCAACTAATTCTACATTTTTTATTGATGCTAAATCTGTCGCAAATTTATTAGCTATTTTACCTAAACCAATAATTCCCCAACGTATATTTCTATTTGTCATTAATTGTTGTTTTATCAAAATTAAAAAGACCTAAAAAGAAGAACAGAATGATTAAAGTAACGACATGAATAATATTTAAAGATACATCATTTAAAATATCATAGGTAATTTTAAAGATTGCAAGTGAAGTAATAACTAATGTTAATTTACTTTGAATATTTATCGATTTAAAGACAAATAATAGCGAAAAAAAAGATACTAGAATACAGCCAATAAAATTCAGCCATAAATAACTAATAATTGGATCTAAACCTTGCGCTTCCAAATTATAGATTCCGAAGTAAAAAATTAAACAAATTAATACCTGTGTAATTAAAGCTGCTTTAAAAACAGCATTCCCATTTACTTTTTTAAAGAAAAATGCCAGTAAGAAAATCCCCAATACATTTCCGTAGAAAATAGATCCAATAATATTCACTAATTCTATTAAATTTTCGAATAAATTAGCAACACAAGCTATTGAAATCGCAACGATTCCCCAAGCCAACGTAAACCATTTTGACGCTTTTACATAATGGGCATCACTCTTTTCGCCCTTTACATTTCGCTTGTACAAATCTATTGCAGTAGTGCTTGCCAATGCATTTAATTCTGATGCCGTAGATGACATTGCTGCTGATAAAATAACCGCTAATAATAACCCAATTAAACCCCTTGGTAAATTATTTAAAATAAAATGAATAAAGACATAATCTTTGTCATTAGATTCAATTTTATCCAACGTATTTTCCTTATCAATTTTATCAATAATTAGTTTTGATTTTGCTTTTATCGCTAAATCCCTCTCATTTAAATCTTGAATTTGTTGTTTTTCTTCAAGCTGAAAGCCATCAATAAAAAGTAATTTTTTAGTATTTTCTATTTGAATATGTTCTGCTTCTAATTGTTGATAGTCAGAAATGTATTTTGAATTCGCAATCGCATCATTTACAGTAGGATTAAAATTTAACGGAGATGCATTGAATTGATAAAACACAAAAACCATTACCCCAATTAACAGAATAAAAAACTGCATTGGTACTTTTAACAATCCGTTAAAAATTAAGCCTAATTGACTTTCTCTTACAGATTTTCCTGATAAATAACGCTGTACCTGACTTTGGTCTGTTCCAAAATAAGACAACATTAAAAAGGTTCCTCCTAAAATACCGGTCCAAACGGTGTATCTATTGCTCAAATCAAAAGAGAAATCTAAAACCTCCATCTTATTACTTGCTCCTGCAATTTCTAGGGCATTTGTAAATGTTATATTTTCAGGAAGCTGACTCATAATCATAAAAAATGCAATTAGCATTCCTATAAAAATGATAATCATTTGTTGCTTCTGCGTTACGTTTACCGCTTTTGTTCCTCCAGAAACAGTATAAATAATTACTAAAAAACCAATGATGATATTTAAGGTTAGTAAATCCCACCCTAAAACTGCTGACAGAATAATTGCAGGCGCAAAAATGGTAATTCCTGCTGCCAAACCTCTCTGAATTAAAAATAAAATTGCGGCTAAACTTCTTGTTTTTAAATCGAATCTTCCTTCTAAAAACTCGTAGGCTGTATATACTTTTAGCTTATGATAAATAGGGATAAAAACTACGCAAATAATCACCATAGCAATCGGCAATCCGAAATAAAACTGTACAAAACCCATTCCACTATGAAACGCTTGTCCTGGGGTTGATAAAAAGGTTATGGCACTTGCTTGTGTTGCCATCACAGACAAACCGATGGTCCACCATTTCGAATCATTTCCCCCTTTTAAATAATCTGTTACGTTTGCATTTTTTCTGGTTACATAGGTTCCATATGCAACTATAGATACGAGTGTTACAGATAAAATAATCCAATCTACTAAATGTAATTTGCTTGCTATCTCCATCTATTAAAATGTAAAATAATTAGTAATAACATAAAACGCAATCAAATAAATTACATTCGCTGCTAGCACAAATGTGTATTCTTTTTTCCAAGTGTATTTTTGATTATTCATGAATATGAATCTATAATTTTTAATTTCTTTTGATTACTTCAAATCCTCTTTACCAACCGCCAACATATTTGCAAACAATTTATATGCACCAGAGACACCTGCAGGCAATTCTCTAAAAAAACTTAAACCAGTGTAAATATAATTCCCTTTGCCCAATTTTGCAATTAACAGACTTCCTTCTTTTGGTGTTTCACCTTTATCATTCATAGATAAAATTGGCGTGTATTCTTTACTCCATGATCCTGGAAAATATAAACCTCTTTCTTGCACCCAACCTTTAAAATCTTCAGCGGTAATTTTATTTGGATAATTTAAAAGTGAATGTTCTTTCTCTAAAACCCGAACTTCTGCAAACTCATCTGTAACGCGGTCTCTAGATAATTTTAATTCAAAAGGCGCAGCAACATCTACCCGTCTATTAGTATTGTATTGCACAATCATATTACCACCATTTTCTACGTATGCTAATAAATATTTTTGTTTGAATTTTAATGCTTTTACCACATTATAAGCTCTAATTCCTAAAACAATTGCGTCATATGCAAGTAAGTTATTCTCATTAATTTCTATCGGATTTATAAGGTCAACTGTGTAACCTATCTGACGTAAGCTCTCTGGAACAGCATCTCCTGCGCCTCTTATATACCCAATTTTAGTGCCTATTGTCTTTATATTTAAGCGAACAACCTTTGCCTCAGAATTTAATAAAACAGATTGTTTAGGGATGTGATTATAATTGATTTCTACCAACTCTTTGTTATATGTTTTTCCGTTTGAAGTCACAATTACTTTTAATTTTCCTTCTGACTGGTTTACCGTTGGAAAAACTAAAAAACCCACTTCATATTTATCTCCTTTTTGTTGAATTCTAAATATTTTGGCTTTTGCAGAGACCTTCCATCCTTCTGGAACTTCTAATTTTATATTACCAACCACATTATTTGCTCCTGCACGCACTTCAACCACTACTTTTTGTGGCATATCATTAGAAAAAATAAGTACTTTGTCTTTTAGTTTAGTTGTTACTTTAGGTAAAACCTCAAAAGGTTCATAAATTTCACCAATATCTCTTTCTGCATATCTTCTAACCAGATTTTTTGTAATGGTTATTGGAATGCCTTCAATAGTTAAATTAAAATTAATTGACACAGGTCTTGAAGTTTCTGGGTTTCCGATTAATAATTGGTTTTCCACTGAATACATTCCTAAAGAAGCTTCTTTTTTTAACCAATAAGGATCTGAAAATTCAGTTGTTGCTAATGTAATCTTATTCTTAAAATTTATTTTTTTATTCGTTTCTAAATCCAACTCTTTCAAAAATATTTTTTTATCAATGTTAGATGTAACTGAAATAAGTTCAATAGCAATCATGCTTCTATTTAAAGCTTCAAAATTAATTTCTATTGAAGTACTTGGCGCTCCTGAAGCACTATTTGCAGAAACCTCTAAATACAGACCTGCACAAGCTTCAATAATTTCTTTCAGTTCCTTTTCTTTAATTGAGCGCCAATGCGTATTTTCTAATTTCTGAATCAACTGGTACGCTTCCATTAATTTAGGTAAGTGTATTGCCGGATTTACAAAATCGAAGTGCTCTTCTATTTCATATAAAATAGCACCAACTTCTCCCCCATCTTTTAAACGATTCCAAGTGGTATTAATTCCTGAAAAAATATCATTTTTATCTTTTGGCTTGTCTCCTTTTAAAAACTCTACATAT
>Ga0308003_1000628_pt1 | contig 15763 bp, 8 predicted proteins | sample Neamet36_FD_203159 | JGI IMG/M metagenome (GOLD analysis project Ga0308003, IMG submission 203159) | Marine microbial communities from water near the shore, Antarctic Ocean - #36 | ecosystem: Environmental > Aquatic > Marine > Unclassified | place: Southern Ocean | collected 2014-06-06
GAAGATGTTAGAAGAAGTACTCTTATTCAAGCCGCTTACAGAAGTTTACAAGATGTAAAAACAGCTGTTCGTTTCTTAAGAAAATCGGTTGCTGAAGAAACAAATCCTTACGGAATTGGTGATGCATTTGCTGTAGGTGGTTACGGTACTGGTGGGTATATTTCGCTATCACTTGGTACACTAAACGATTATAATTCTGAATTATTAATGCCTAAGTTTATTGATTCTTCTGAAGAAACTATTGCTATTTACGGACAACCCGTTCCTTATATTATTCAGAGTGTATTAGGTAACTTTGATGCTACAGATTTTGGTTATATGACTGTTCCAACTTCAGACTCTACAAGTATGGAAGTACCTCTTTGTGTACCAAATCACGTTGGATATAGCTCTGAAATTGATATGGCGTTTAACGCTGGTGGTGCTTTACCAGATATTTCTTGGTTAGATGAAGGTGAAGTCCCTATTGCATCTATGCAATGTGTTACAGATCCAGATGCTCCTTATGCAGAAGGTAACGTAATTGTTCCTACAACAAGTGAGTTTGTAATTACAGCTCATGGTGCACAATGGATTCAAGAAAAAGCAGATAGCCTTGGAAACAACGATGTTTTCAACGAATTATCTACAACTTTAACTGACTCTTGGTATAATAATGGGAATGGTGCTGCTAATGCTGCTATTGCTGGTCATGATGACTTAAATGGTTTGTTTGGAATTATTACACCAATTGCTTCTGAAACTCCTACTCTTTGTGGATTTGAACTAGAACAAGGTGCTCCTTGGGATTGGTGGGATAACGCTACTTATGGCGCAATGGCAGATGGATACCATGGTATGCCTACTGGTACAATGGGCTGTTTAGCCTTGTTAGGAAACCCTGACATGTCTGAGGAAAAAGGTATGGCTATGGCAGATATGATGTCTGAGTTTTTTACACCTAGAGTTTATGCAGCTTTATTTAGCTCATCAGACGTTGGATTAACTGAAGAGTTAGTAGAAAAAGTAAACATCTACCCTAACCCAGCAAACAACTTTATTACTATTAGTGCTCAAAACCCAATAACAGCAGTGAAATTATACTCTGTTGAAGGTAAATTATTGAGAAACTACACTACAAACACAACTACGGTAAGCATTGAAAAAAATGAACTTACAAATGGTTTATATTTTGTAGAGCTTGAAATTAACAAGCAAACAATTAAAAAATCAGTGGTTTTTAACTAAACCATTCTACTTTGTATTAAAAGGGATTCTTGAAAAAGAGTCCCTTTTTTTATGCTTGAAATAGTATTATATTTGGAGGAACATATACCCTTTAAATAGTTCAAAAAATTTAAAGTACAAGAAATGAGTAAATTACTATTCTTATGTTTATTACAAAGTGTAATTGTTTTCGCACAAGAAACTCAATACACCATGCCTGCCGAAGAAGCTTTACACGAAGGAACTTGGCTGCAATGGCCACACGACTACACGTACCAGTTTGGCGCAAGCGACTTTGAACCCGCTTGGATTGCCATGACGGAAGCATTAATTACAGGTGAAAATGTACATATTGTTGCTTATAATGAAACAGAGAAAAATCATATAGAAAACGTACTTTCTATTGCAGGAGTATCCATGGAAAATGTAGATATTATTATTGCTCCAAATGATGATTTTTGGGTAAGAGACAACGGACCTATATTCGTATACGATGAAGATTCTGTTGTGCATATTACCGATTGGGGATTTAATGGTTGGGGAAACGACACGCCGTATGAACTTTGTGATGAAGTCCCAAACTTAATTGCCACCCAACTCAACATACCACTTATAGACTTGAGTGCAATGGTTTTAGAAGGTGGTGCAATAGAGCTTGATGGTGCGGGTACTATGATGGCAACAAAAAGTTCTATTACTGCAAGCGATAGAAATCCGAATTTGTCCATTGAAGAAATTGAAAACTACATGACTACCTATTTAGGACTTACCAACTTTATTTGGCTCGAAGGTATGTTTGGGGGTTGGGAAGATATTACAGACCAACATATTGATGGGTTTGCAAAATTTCACGGCACTAAAACTATCGTTACCATGAACGAGGATGACTTGGATTATTGGTATGTTTCGGCACAAGATATATACACACTTTACAATACGACTCAAGCAAATGGCGATAGCTACGACTACGTATACCTACCCTTAACCGATAATAATGTAATTACTACTTGGGGACAAAACTTAGGGTATAGAAGTGGTTATGTAAACTACTATATAGCAAACTCTGTGGTGTTAGTTCCTAATTATAACGATGCACAAGATGAGCTTGCGAATACTATTATTCAAGGCTTATACCCAGAAAAAACAGTGGTTGGAATAGATTCTAGAAACATGCTCGCTAATGGAGGGATGGTACACTGCATTACACAGCAACAACCACAATTTTTAAATCCTATTGGATTACAAGAAACGCCACATTTATCTAAAGGAAGAGTAGATAGAATTATTGATGTGCTAGGAAGAGACGTAATTAACCCTAAAGAAAACACACTTTACTTTTATATATTCGAAAATGGATTAGTGGAAAAGAAAGTTTTATAAGCTGAGTATCCTTTAATTTGATAAATATAAAACTCAAAACTTTTTCCTTTAGCTTTTGAGCAAAAGGCCTTTTTGACAAGTTAAAACTCCACCATTTAACAAACTAAGCTTAGGCTCTTTTAGCTTTGAATTCTGAGAGAGCAATTGCAGTTGCGGTTGCAACGTTTAAAGAATCTACGCCTGATTTAGAAAAGGAAGGAATGGTAATTTTTTCATTCACAATACTCAGTATTTCTTCTGAAATACCATGTGATTCGCTGCCCATTAAAAGAACAGTTTTTTCTGCAAATGAAGTATTGTAAATAGATTCGCCATTTAAATCGCTGGCGTAGATAGTATGCGATTTTAAATCAGTGAGCATTTGAACTAAATCTCCGTAATGTAATTGTACGCCAGAAATTGAACCCATGGCAGACTGTACGGTTTTAGGATTGTATTGGTCTACGGAGTCTGAGGTACATAAAATATGACTTATACCAAACCAATCTGCTAATCGGATAATAGTACCCATATTACCAGGATCTTTAACGCCGTCTAAAGCCAAAACTAAAGCTTCGTTATGTACTTGCTTAAAATCTACATCTTGTGCCTGTTTAAGTACTAAAAAGACTTCATTAGGTGTTTTAAGAGTAGAAACTTGTGCTAGATCTTTTGGGCTAAGTTCAAACGAATTATCCTTTGCAATAAAATCAGTATTTGCATCAAACCAAGAAGAAAGAGCATAAAGCTCCACATAAGCTATTTTAGAATTTAATAATTCTTCAACAATCTTCTTCCCTTCTACCACAAAAAGGCCCGTAATCTTACGTTCCTTTTTGCGTTGAAGGTTTCTTAATTTTTTGAGCTGATTCTTACTAAGCATAAAAATGTGGACTGAGGAATTACTCCCCTTCTTTCATTAAACGCTGAGTCGTATAATTTCTCCAACGTTCTAAAACATCAACAAAATCTGCAGGAAGTTCAGAATTAAATTCTGTCCATTCTTCATCTCTAGGATGATTAAAACCTAAAGACTTTGCGTGTAATGCATGGCGAGGCATCGCTTTAAAACAGTTTTGTACAAATTGCTTGTACTTAGAGAAAGTCGTTCCTCTTAAAACTCTATCTCCTCCATAAGTATCATCGTTAAATAAAGGATGACCTATATGCTTAAAGTGAGCTCTAATTTGATGGGTACGACCAGTTTCTAATCTACATTCAACTAAAGTAACATAACCAAAACGTTCTAAAACAGTATAGTGTGTAACAGCATGACGGCCGTATTCTTCCCCTTCAGGGAAAACATCCATTACTTTTCTGTTGCGTAAACTTCTACCAATATTACCTGTAATAGTACCTTCATTCTCATCAAAATCTCCCCAAACTAAAGCGCGGTATCTACGCGCAGTAATACGATCGAAAAATTGTTTCTGAAGGTGAACTAAAGCATGTTCTGTTTTAGCCACAACCAAAATACCAGAAGTATTTTTATCTATTCTGTGTACTAAACCAGGTCTGCTATCGTCTTCGCAATCGGCAAGTTTATTAATGTGAAATTTAAGTGCATTTAACATGGTTCCAGTAAAATGCCCATAACTAGGGTGAACCACCATTCCTGGTTCTTTATTTACAATTACCAGATGGTCGTCTTCGAACATAATGTTAATAGGAATATCCTGCGCAACAAGGGTATTGTCTCGTTTAGGAACATCTTTTACAATACGAATAACATCGTTAGGTTTGATCTTATAACTAGACTTTACAGCCTCATCATTCACAAAAACAAAACCACTATCGGCAAGTTTCTGCGTTTTTGTACGCGTCATATTCGCAATTTGACTAGACACAAACTTATCAATTCTCATTGTAACCTGTCCTTCTTCAACTACATGCTTATAGTGTTCGTACGCAACTTCTCCGTTAATAACTACAGAGATTTCTTTTTCTTGATCTTCTTCTTTTTCCTTCATCTTAATTATTTAAGATACTGTCTAATTTAGCCTTTAAGCTATCAATTCTCATAAGTTCGAGTGTGTCTACAGTTAAAGTAGAGCTATCTTCGGTGAACCATAAATTCACAAAAGATCCTAAATCTATTTCTTCTGTTTCTGCTTTAGGCCTTTGTTTGTACACAAATGCATTTAGGGTGTCTATAACAGAACTATCGTAGTAAAACTCACCGATATTTAACGATAAGTTTTGTAATTTTCTCTCAATATTTTTGTTCGAAATGGCAATTAAACTAGGCATTTGTATTTGCATGCCTTTTCCATTTCCTAAAACCAGATCTAACTTTGAAGCCTTCTCTAGCTTATCATCTACTTTTATTCTATTTCCATTAAATCGAACTCCCAAAACTACGTTGGCGTGCTCATCATTTTTGAAAATAAACTTTCCTATTCTAAAACCTTTAGCTTTTAACTCTGATATATACTGACGAGAAGAGCGGTCGGTGTAATCAGGAACAGCAATTAAGCTTACATTTTTTGGATTTACCGTAAGAAGTATTTCTCTATTGAGTTTAACTCTACTGTTTGGTTTTGGAAGCTGAGCTATAACAGAACCCCGAGGATAAATAGCGTTGTATGCACCAGAATCTACCACAGAATAACGCAAATTTAATGTACTTAAAGTATCCTCTACTTCGTAAATAGAATAACTCGATAAATTAGGAACTAAAATAGTTTCGCCGTGAAGAGTCATTTTATCTAAGCCTTGTAAGGAGGCGTAAATAACTCCCGAGAGAAGTATTAATCCCAAACATAAATGAACGAATAGACGTTTCATATAATTTATTTAGTAGTCTTTGTGCGGAAAAAAGCGAATGAAAATTATGCAACCATAAAATTCATTTCTAAAAATCCTTCGTTGTAAATAATTTGCAAAGATAGAAAAAGCAGTCTGAACTAGTAAAGGACTGTTTTTTATTTCGTGTTTATTTTTAGAAGTACTAAAGGCATACAATTGGTAGTATTTAAAATTGGATTTATTTAAAAGAAAATCCCGTAATTCAATTGGATTTATTACGTTTAAACATACCTAGAAACTTATGCCACATATCGGTAAAGTCATCGAACTCATCTCGGTAATACAACCCTACTCCAGTGGTGTAATTACTAGTACCATCTTGTAAAAGAAAACTTTCCTCTAGATTCCTAAATGCCAATAACTTTAACTTTCCATCTTCATTAATTTGATATTCTACTTTAAAATCGCCAATAAAACGGGTGGTGTTTTGTGCTGGTAGCGTTCCTATATTTCCGTTAAACGTAATACGGTCGTTAACTTTCATATTGTTCATAAGGAGTTCAAATTCCTTGTTGCTTAAAGTATCTCCTTGATTTGGGTGGTATTTAAATCCTAAATCGAATTTGTCGGTAAATTGAGACATCCAATTAGACAATTGATTGCTTAACACTTCGGTTCCTGTAGAAAGTGTGGTGCTTAAATAATCTACGTTTGTATTTTGCAATTCGTCGGTGCTCATAAAACTATTGAGGACTAATAAAGACAAAAATTGCTGTGTTTTCTTTTCTTCAGTATTGGTACGTTCGTCTAAAATTCTATTTATTAAATCGTCTCCTTTAGGAATTTGAATCCCAAAACTTATAGTTGGTTGCAAGAGTTCGCCAGACATGTGCATGCTACACTCAACGTCAGTTTTACGGTTGTATTCGGCCGATAACCCACTAATATTAGTATTTACACTATAGAGTGCCGTTAGCTCCATTTGTGCTGTATATGGATTTCCATCCCAATTGAGTTGCGCTCCATTTTCAATTTCGAATTTCTTGTTTACAAAGTTTTGTAAGGTGAATAAATAATCACCCTGACTTAAGTTATACTCTCCAAACATATAAACTTCGTCTGCTTCGTTAACTCCTAAATTTATAAAACCACTTCCTTTTGCGGTAATTTTATCGCCTAAAGTTTCATCGAAAATAATATTAACGACGGCCTCTTCTGTAATCTCAAAATTCATATCTATTAGTAATCCAGTCTTCGAAGCTATAACCTCCGAAAGCGTCCAAAGTGTATCGTTTTTTAATTCATCTTTCTCAATAAAATGAACAAAACTTAACTCGTCTATAGATTCTTTATCGTCTAAAGGGATGTACAGCGAAGTACCACTATTTGTACGTGCATTAATAGCAATATCTATTGCGGTTAAATCACCAGAAAACTTAGCATCTCCAGTAGCTAAAGCTCTTCCATAATAAGCTTCATCTCTATATGCATCTGTATTAAGACACAAAAGACTGTCTGCATTTAGATTTAAATCTAAATAGAAATCCTTGAAAGTATGGTGCAAAATCTCCCCTGATAAATTAGCCTTTCCTATATAATTTTCGTTTTCACTTCCTACAAAATCAAAATCAACAAATTCAATATGCCTATCGCTAAGAACAACTTTAGACTCCTTTAAAGTTTGAAACTCAACATCTAAATAGGGCACAGCTATAAATACGTCGTCTATAAATAGTTCGCCATCAAATTGTGGGTTATTTAAGTTTCCATAAATAGAAAAATGACCAATTCCAGTACCCCCAAGCTCACTAAAAACTTTACTCAAATAGGTTTCTAAATGATTCAATTTAAAGTCGTGTACGTTTAAGTCGAGCTTAAAGTTGTTCGAATCTGTAGTGGTTAAATAAGTTCCCGAAACATCTATCGTTTTATTAATTCCAGAAAACACTTCACCAGAAATGAGTTGAGATGCCAATTCCTCATCGTAAGAAACAGTAAGTTCTACCTCTCCAAATGGGTAATTGTTAAACACTAAATCGTTTGTAAAAATACTGGAGCTAATTTTAGGCTCTGAACTAAAGTCCGAAACTTTCATCTCGCCCGATAACTGACCTATTAAACTTGATTTGTTTTTAGACAACCAAGGATTGATATTTTCAAATTCAAAATCATTTACGGTCAATCTTACCTCGTCTAATAATTTAGATTTTACATAACTAAAATCGATCGTTTGGTTTGCCGTATTTAGTAAAATATTGGTGTTTATATTTCCGTTTGTGTGGTAATATATAGATGACTTTTTGTTTAAAGTCCATAACGTATCTGCTAAATAAAACTGACTCTCCTCTAGATCAAAATCTAAGGAATTGGATTTTATGTTAGCATTCCCTTTTACTATACCGTCAAATTTAATAGAATCGTTACTCGACCAAGCCAAGGCATATCGCCAGTCGCCAAAAGCACCAATTTGATCAATTTCAATATTCTCAAATTTAGTTTGCTGTTTGTAGTCAAGTTTCAAACCCAATAAATCTACTTCCCAATGCTCGCTTGTAGCTTTAGAAGCAATGGATAAATCGTGCCAAATCCAATCGCCCCAACCTAAATTAGGACAAGTAATATTGAGGTTTAAACCTGATTGCTTGGTGTTGAAAACTCCATTTGCATGAGCTCCGTAGCCCAAATGCAATTGTGGCATAAACAACTCTGTAATAGGATTGCTATTAAGAATGTCAACATCAAAATTGAAGTTCTGAGGTTTTGCAATTGCTTTAGGTAGTAAAGGTAAATGTGGTGCTAAATAGGCTAAAATAGAATTGTATAAATTGGGTATGTCTATTTGTCCATCTAACTGAGCGTTCACAAAATCAGAAAATATGGTGAGGGTATCTCCAGTAGTTGACTTAGACGAATGGAACTTTAAATCGTTAAAGTGATAATAATTATCGTCTGTTTCTAATGTAGTAAAATAGGCAGCTAAAGAACCTTCAATATTAGATAAATCATCGCCTTCTAAATTCATTTCTAGTAAAGTAGATAGCCTCGTTATAGAGGTTTCTTCACGCCCACTTAGTTGCTTTATATTGGCTTTTATAATGTCTGCCGTAAAGTCCATAAGTGGTTTTGGTTTCGAAAAATCGACTTCACCAGAAAAATCTACTTCTAAATTCTCGTCCTTTACAAATGCTTCACCTTTAAAGTAGTTTGGCTGTAAACGACCATTTAAATTTATATTTTCATACTGATAATCTCCTACTTCTATAGAACTTATTTCGCCTGTAATATCTGTATCGAAACTCAATAAATCGAATCCTGAACCTTTTACACTAAGGTTGGCATTTATGGTAGAAACCTGATAGTCGCTAACAATAGCAGCCAAATTAAACTCACTTAACAGGATTGTACCTTCGTAAAAAGAGGCTTTTGTAGAATCTGTTTTATTTATAGATACATCGGTACTTAAATAGCCTTCGTTAGAGCTGAGCTCCATTTGTAAATCTACTTCGGTTTGTGTACCTTCTAAACTTAAATTTGCGTTTATATTGCCTAAACTTTTAAGTAAATAATTGTATTCAAACAAAGGTTCAAGCCAGTCCCATTCGCGTTTATTGATGTTTAATGTAGGACTGTGAAGTTTGTATTTCCATTGCTTAAAGTTGCGAATGTTAGAAAGCTGTAAATCGCCGTTTATAGTACTTCCATTTGATGTAGAAACACGAAAGTCCTTTGTGCTTAATTGATCGTTTACAAGGCTTAAAACTGCTTCAGCTTGAAGCTCTAAAGAGCTAGGCCAAGCAGAAAACAATCCATTGGTGGCTAATTTATTTACCTTAAAGGTATTTATACTAAGACTAGAGGAGTCGTTATGGGAAGAATGGGAAAAGTTTACATCTATTTCTGAAGTGCCACTTTTCCAGTTAAACCCATTTATTTCTGTTCCTAATACATCAGACTTAAAGCTTTTAGCATTTATGGTGTGTGCCGCACCATTTTTTACATCCCAACTTAAATTGCTTAGTGCAAAATGGGTTTCATCAGCAAGTGCAATTTCTTTTAAATACACATTTATATTGCTGAAATATTTTACATCATCTGCTTTACCAAAAGTTAACGCTGCACCATTTACCCAAATATTGTCAATTTTAAGCGAAGACTTGCTTTCAGATTTCGCTAATAGCGGATTAAGAAGCCTGAAAAATTCAGCATCTTGAATAGAGTCTGTATAAATGTAATTTAAACGCAATCCTTTAATGTAAATTTTATTAAAATGATTGAATGCTAAATCGGTTGTTGTAATATTAATTTCCTCCACAAAAAACAAAGTGTCTTTACGAGTTCCTTCTATTAGTATATCTTCCCATACCAGACCAGATAAAAGACCAATTTTCAACTTCTGAGTCTTCATAGAAATACCGTATTCCGTATTTATCCAATCAGAAAACTTATCAGCAAGCTTTTGTTGTACAATAGGGACTTGAAAAAGCAGGAGAAAGCCAAAAACCAAAAAGGTTCCTAAAAATAAAATGCGCTTAATTATGTTTTTACCTGTATTGATAAGACAATTCTTTATTTTTGCAGCATGACTAAAAAAAGCATCACCATTTTGGGGATTGAATCTTCGTGCGATGATACCTCTGCCGCTGTACTAAAAGACGCGAAAATACTATCTAATGTAGTTGCTAATCAAGCGGTTCACCAAGAATATGGTGGCGTAGTTCCCGAACTCGCCTCTAGAGCACATCAGCAGAATATTGTTCCTGTAGTAAATCAGGCATTAAAGATAGCAAATATAAGCAAAGAACAGATAGATGCAATAGCCTTTACTAGAGGTCCTGGACTAATGGGTTCGCTGCTTGTAGGAACTTCTTTTGCCAAGTCTTTAGCCTTGGCTTTAAATGTGCCTCTTATAGCTGTAAATCATATGCAAGGACATATTATGGCTCACTTTATTGATGAAGGTCAGGAAATGCCCGAATTCCCTTTCTTGTGCTTAACCGTTTCTGGTGGTCATACCCAAATAGTTTACGTAAAAGAAGGATTTAATATGGAGGTTATTGGCGAAACTATAGATGATGCCGCTGGTGAAGCTTTCGATAAAAGTGCTAAAATTTTAGGTTTGCAATATCCTGGAGGTCCCTTAATAGATAAGTACGCAAAACAAGGAAATCCTATAGCTTTTAAGTTTACCAAACCCAAAGTAAAAGAATTGGAATTTAGTTTTAGTGGACTCAAATCTAATATCCTTCAACTTATACAAAGAGAACAAAAGAAAGATGTAGATTTTATAAAAAATAATCTTGTCGATTTATGTGCCTCTATTCAGCATACTATTATAGCTATACTTTTAGAAAAATTAGGCAACGCTGTAAAGAAAACAGGAATTACTAGAATCGCTATTGCTGGGGGTGTTTCAGCCAATTCGGGCTTGCGTAGTGCCTTAAAAGAAAGAGAAGTAAGCCATAATTGGAAAGTCTTTATTCCGAAATTTGAATACTGTACCGATAATGCTGCCATGATTGCTATTGCTGGACACTATAAATTTATTCAAAATGATTTCTCTGATTCTAGCATTACCGCAACTCCTCGTATGAAAGTAGGATTTTGAAATAGTTTTGAGTTTTGAGTTTGAAAAAAAAGTCAAAATTGTCTTTTGGTCAAAACGTCTTTTAAAGACTGAGTGTGAAAAGGATTTCTATTTTACTCTCCATTCTTTTCCCTCCTCCATTCTTTTTTCACTCCTGTCTCCTAACTCCTAACTCCTTTTTTTTAACTTCTAACACCTTTTTTTTCCATTCCTAACTCCTTTTTTACTCACAATTTTTCCTCAATTGCTTTATAAAAGCTATTTTTAATTTGCTTCGTAATGGGATTATTCTCTCCTAGTCTTTCTGGATGAAATTGTACCGCTACCATATACGGATGAACCGATGGATCTATAACAATAGCTTCGGGAAGTCCATCCGCAGCAGTTGCGACTACTTTAATAATTTCTGAAACATCTTTAAGTCCTTGATGGTGCCATGAATTTACCGTAAATTTATTTTGCCCAGTTGGAAAAATAAGAGGACAAGCTTCGTTCAATGTAATTTCGTGCATTACCTCGCCATTATTTCTATGGACAACAGTTGTTCCAATTTGAGATGGAATATCTCCGTATAGTGTACCTCCAGTAGCTACATTTATCAATTGCATACCTCTACAAACTCCTACTAGCGGAATTTGATTTTGAAGTGCATAATTTATCAATTTAAGTTCTAGAGTATCTCTACGGTAATTTATTGTTTCACAGACTTTTAAATTAGTGCTATCCTTATAAAGGAGTGGGTTAATATCCTCACCTCCAGTTAAAATTATACCATCAGCCAAGGCTAATATACTGTCTGTATTTAATAGAGTATAAGCATCTAAAATGACAGTGTTTTCTTTTGAAATCCAATTGACGTAATTACTGGATGCTTTAGATAAAATAATTGTTTTTGTTGCTGGTTTTTTATTGCAAGACTCTAGTATAGCAACAGAAAAGCCAATAAATATAAGTAGGATGTAATATTGTTTCTTCATAGTTTTGGGTAAAAAGGAGCCTAAATATACAAAAATGGGTGAGTTTAAAAAAAAGGAACGGATACATATCTAATTAACCCAAACAAAAAGACCACCCTAGTAGAGTGGTCTTTCTTTGTATGTAATCTCCCCTTAGGGAATTCGTTAATAGGTGATTGTTAAAAAGAACGAATAGCACGGATTTTGCGTAGCGTGTTCCTATTACGGGCATTTGCACCAACACCGAATTTAACAGTTTCAGCAGCATCGTTATTATCATTATTAAGTAAGCTAGAAGAAAAGTAAAAAGCAAACTGAAAATCTCCGATATTGTTTAGTGAACTTCTGATACCAATATTATAATCCATTAAATGCAATTCGTATAGTGATGGTAAATACCAATCTTCAAAACCTTCTATTTCGTAATCTAAGGTTGCTTGTGCTGCTGTAATGTTTCCATTCTCAGTTTCGCAACCTTGGTTTACTATATCTAAGGTATTTTGATAACCTGTACCTATAATTTCCCCAAATGCTCCATCTACAGGAGTTAAATAACAACCCCACTCATAAGTTTGGTCTAAGTCTGCAATTGCAGCTACTAAGCCGTGCTCACCAGTTTGGTCTACATAAAATACTATCCCTCCTTCAGCTTCCATTCCAACTACATAGCCACTAAATTCTCCTAGACAATCATAACCCAATTCTCCATAATAACAAAGTTCTCCATCAACAAGATAATTACAAGCTAGAAGGTCTAGACAATAATCATAATAGCAGGATCCATCGTTTTGTATTGCTTCAGGGTTATAGTTGTTAGCTGATACATCTGTACAGCCTTGAGGTGTTAATGCTTCTGCAATAGCTAAGTCTACGTCAGCTTGAGTAATTAGATCTTGAGGATTTATAGTTGAACAGAATTGAAAACCTACAACTTCTTCACTCATTTTTATTTGGTAACCTTTCGCATATTCTAGATCTCCTATACCATTAAATTGCATAAAAGGTAAATATGCATTTCCGATTGCATCTTTTACAATTACAACCTTATCTGATATTGATGCAAAGCCTTCCAACGCATCTACGGGTTCCAAACAGGTAAATCCTAATATACTCCATCCTGATGGGAGGTCTAAGGGAATGTCTTCTTGCGCATTTGCTGTAAAGCTCAGTGTAAAAACAAGAGCTAATAATCCGATATTTTTTTGTGTAAAGTCTTTCATAATTTTGTTTGTTATTTGTTATTTGTTATTTAAACGAATATTACGGCGTTTTTTTTGTGGCGCTATTAAGCATACATCGAAAGATCAACCAACACCACAAGAGGGAGGATAACCCTTTATTGTGCTCCATTTACTAGGAATATATCGTTCAATTAAGCATGACATTAAAACCCTAGAATAGGACGAACCTTTGCTTAACACAACGTGCATATCTGATTTATTTTAGTTAGTCGTCATAACATTTATGTTTAACGCATCAGGACTAGAAGTGAATGCTAGCTCATACATCCAATATGCAACGCCGTCTATTTGAAAAGGAACTCGCTCTTGCATAACAAATGCTGTATTCCAAGAATCTGGCAATGTGAAACATGCTTCAGTTACTGGGTTTAAATTACTGGTAGTTTGTGCAATTATCCAATAATATCTTTGACTTCCAATTACTGCAGGAAATTGTATGGTTCCATCTGGTATATCACCAACACTGTTACTAAATGCTGATAAATTAGGAATTATACCAATAGATTCTATATTATATGGAGTTCCTACATATGCAACCATATCTGCCCATACTAGACTTAAGTCAGTAGTTTGAGTATCATCATTTAACCAATAATCTGAAGTAGGACTAGTTAAACTATTAACTCCAGGATAACCGCCTGATCCATTCCAGTGAATAAAGAATGCTGGGTATACTTCATTACCTTCACAATCATAACCTACTTCAGCATCTACACAAGAACCATCATCCGTATTAGCTAGAGGATTGTAATTACAATAGTCAGCACCAGTACATCCATAAATAGGTGCTATCCAATCGAAATAACCTGCTGTTACTACTGCTACGGCGGCATCTACATCAGCTTGAGAAACTCCATCTTCTGGTGTTATTGCCGCTATGGCAGCATCTACATCTGATTGTGATATTCCATCTTCTGGAGCTACAACATCACAGAACTGAAAGTCTATAACTTCTTCACTCATTTTTATTTGGTAACCTTTCGCATATTGTAGATCTCCTATTCCATTATAGTTCCATGCTGTTAAATAGGCATTACCCTCTCCATCTTTAACTATTAGTGCACTTTCTATAATAGGTTCAAAGGCATTTGTTGCATCCATAGGTTCTATACAGGTAAATCCAAACATAGACCAACCTTCAGGCAAGTATAAGGGAATTTGTTCCTCTTGTATACCATAAGTACAGTCAATAGTCGCATCATCATACATACAAGTACCGTTATCTATATTTGCCTGAGCGTAATAATTTAAGGCATTCTCATCCGTACAGCCAAAAAGCTCTAATCCATCGAAACTACAGCTTAAATCATCTATTGTAGCCTCAGGATTGTAATTTGGGAATACCGATAGGAGACAACCATAAATAACACAAGAACCATCATTTTGATTCGCTTGTTCATCGAAATTTACTGCTGTTTCATTCGTACATCCAGACCAAATACAACTACCGTCTTGATGTGTTGCCTCAGAATTAAAGTTCTCAGCTTCTAAATTCATACATCCATAAATTACACAACTACCATCATCTAAATTTGATTCAGTAGTATAATTTTCTGCCGATTCATTTGTACAACCCTCCACTATTAGGGTTAAACACAAATTAATATCCGCTAAAGTGTAATTGGGATTGTATTCGAAAAAGTTAGGGTAAGGACAACCTACATTGTATTCTGTAATATCAGATTCATTACGTGGATTAATTTTGTAGTTTCCAAAAGAGTAGTTAACAACTCCTGTAATTATATAGTAAGCACCCAACGATGGTGTAAAATCATAATACATATTATCAGAAATAATGGTATCTGTAGTTCCAACAAATTCAGCATGTCCATAATCATTTGCTTCTGAGGTACATTTGAGAGTATCGACAGTAACTAAAACACCTTCATATGACTCTGTATTAAGCATGGAGTCCGAAATAATAGTTGGGTAATTAGGGACTTCTGTACTTAATAGGGTAATTGAATATACATCTAGAAGCTCGGTAACTCCATAAAATTCATAAACCAAAGCAGTAATACTAATCTGATTTCCAACTTCCAAAGAATCGTTTGTATCGTAAACATAAAGACCATTCCATGCACCTGTACCATCCTGTAAAAAATATGTTGTCTCCGATTTTGCAACAACAACACCTATTGTAGTAACCATTTGATCAATATAAGGCGACGCATCTTGCATTCCCTGAATTTCGGCAATTGATACATTTAATTCTGGAAAGACACATGAACCATCATCTATTGTTGCTAGAGAATTATAGTTGTAAGCTGTTGGATAGGTACAATCGACAATGTGTTCTATAATATCAGATTCATTACGTGGATTAATTTTGTAGTTTCCAAAAGAGTAGTTAACAACTCCTGTAATTATATAGTAAGCACCCAACGATGGTGTAAAATCATAATACATATTATCAGAAATAATGGTGTCTGTAGTTCCAACAAATTCAGCTTCGCCATTATCATTTGCTTCGGAGGTACATTTGAGAGTATCGACAGTAACTAAAACACCTTCATATGACTCTGTATTAAACATGTAGTCAGAAATAATAGTTGGGTAATTAGGGACTTCTGTACTTAATAGGGTAATTGAATATACATCTAGAAGCTCGGTAACTCCATAAAATTCATAAACCAAAGCAGTAATACTAATCTGATTTCCAACTTCCA
>Ga0308003_1000632_pt1 | contig 15736 bp, 8 predicted proteins | sample Neamet36_FD_203159 | JGI IMG/M metagenome (GOLD analysis project Ga0308003, IMG submission 203159) | Marine microbial communities from water near the shore, Antarctic Ocean - #36 | ecosystem: Environmental > Aquatic > Marine > Unclassified | place: Southern Ocean | collected 2014-06-06
TAGGATATGGTCTAAAATATTAAAGAAAGAGATAAGAAAGAACATCATTTTAAAAACATTAAAAATATGAAATCAAGTTTAAAAATAATAGTAGCGATTTTAATATTACATATTAGTGTTGGATGTAACTCTAAAAAAGAAGTAAAGGAAGAAATTAAGGAAGAAATGACAGCAGCCAGAATTTTAGGAAATCCAGATTATTTAGCAATTTCCTATGGAGGATATAGAGAAAAATCGAGAGAGATACAACCTACAATACCACAATTAAAAGAAGATTTAAAGTTGATGTATGCAATGGGTATTCGCATTGTAAGAACCTATAATGTGCAACCAGAATTGCCCCACGCAGCTAATGTTTTAGAAGCTATTAGTCAGCTTAAAAAAGAAGATTCAAGTTTTGAAATGTACGTAATGTTAGGTGCGTGGATAGATTGTTTAAATGCTTGGACAGATAAAGTGCGAAATCACGATGTAGAAAGCGCACAAAATGAAGAAGAAATAGCAAGAGCTGTGGCATTGGCAAACAAATACCCAAATATTGTTAAAGTTATAGCAGTTGGTAATGAAGCTATGATTCAATGGGCAACAAGTTATTTCGTGAGACCTAAGGTAATTTTAAAATGGGTAAACCATTTACAAGATTTAAAGAAAGATGGAAAGTTACCTAAAGATTTATGGGTCACTTGTTCAGATGATTTTGCTTCTTGGGGTGGGGGAGATCCAAGCTACAGAGTAAAAGATTTAGAAGATATAATTAAAGCTGTAGATTATGTTTCTATGCATACTTATGCGTATCATAATTCTCATTATAATCCTGGTTTTTGGAAAGTTCCTGATAATGAACATCTATTATCAGATAAAGAAAAAATTGATAGTGCAATGTTACGTGCCTTAGAATTTGCTAAAAATCAATATAAGGAGGTTTCGGATTATGTAAAAAGTATAGATTCTACAAAAACAATTCATATTGGAGAAACTGGTTGGGCAACAACTTCTAGTGGGCATTATGGCGTAAATGGCTCAAGAGCAACAGATGAATATAAACAAGGGCTTTACTATAAATATCTCCGTGAATGGACAAATAAAGAAGGTATTTCTTGTTTCTATTTCGAAGCTTTTGATGAACAATGGAAAGATGAACACAATGCAACAGGCTCAGAAAACCATTTTGGACTATTCACTTTAAAAGGAGAGGCTAAATTTCCAATTTGGAATTTATTTGATAAGGGAATTTTTAAAGATTTAAAACGTAATGGTAATTCAATTACCAAAACTTATAGAGGAGATAAAGATGCTTTAATGAAAGATGTTTTAGTTCCAAATACTGAGTATCCAAGGTAAAGTGCCAATTATGAAAATCAATCAATATATTATTTATTCATTTTTTTTATTTATGATTTTAAGCTGTGTCATTAAAGAAGATAAATTAGTCGTAGAAGTCTATGAAACTTCTGCTGACGGAAATAATTTAACAAAAATTGACGATTTTTCTTTTAATGAAACTAATGAAAATGCAATTCAAATAAAATTATTACCAGCACAAAAACGTCAAACAATTACAGGTTTTGGTGGCTCATTTACAGAATCTTCGGCTTATTTATTAAATAAGTTAAGTAAGGAAAACAGAAATCGTATTATTGAAGCCTATTTTGGTGAAAGTGGAGCAAAATATTCATTGACTAGAACACACATGAATTCTTGTGATTTTTCAATCAGTCAATATTCTTATGCACCTGTTGAGAATGATAAAGAGTTAAAATATTTTACGATTGAAGAAGATAAAGATGATATAATCCCGATGATTAAAGATGCGATGAAAGTATCTAAAGACGGCTTTAAAATCTTGTCTTCACCTTGGACAGCATCTCCTTGGATGAAAGATAATAAAAATTGGGTAGGAGGTAAGTTACTACCAGAATATTACGATACTTGGGCGTTATTCTTCTCTAAATATATCGATGCTTATAAAGCAGAAGGAATTGATATCTGGGGTTTTACAGTTGAAAATGAACCTTTAGGAAACGGCAATAACTGGGAAAGTATGCATTTCTCTCCTGATGAAATGACAAATTTTGTTCAAAATTATTTAGGTCCAAAATTAGAAGCAGACGGTCATAAAGCTAAAATATTAGGCTATGATCAGAATAGAGAAGAGTTAAAACATTGGGTAGATTCCATGTATAAAAACGAAGAAACTTCTAAGTATTTTGACGGAACAGCAGTTCACTGGTATGCAAGTACTTATGATTATTTTTCAGAAGAATTACAATATGCCCATCATAAAGCACCAAATAAATACATTATCCAATCAGAAGCTTGTGTAGATTCAGAGATTCCAAAATGGAAAGATGATGCTTGGTATTGGAAAAAAGAAGCAACAGATTGGGGTTGGGATTGGGCGCCAGAAAAAGATAAGTATTTACATCCTAAATACGCACCAGTTAATCGTTACGCAAGAGATATTATTGGTTGTTTAAATAATTATGTTGATGGTTGGATTGATTGGAACATGGTTTTGGATACGCAAGGAGGCCCTAATTGGTTTAAAAACTGGTGTGTAGCACCAGTTATTGTGGATCCAGAAAAAGATGAAGTTTATTTTACACCTTTATACTACATCTTAAGTCATTTTAGTAAATATATAAGACCTGAAGCGGTTATTATAGGCTTAGACATTTCAGAGAGTAATTTAATGGCAACAGCGGCTAAAAACCCTGATGGATCTATTGCTGTTGTTTTGTTTAATGAAGGAAAAGAAGCGAAAAATATAAACATAAAATTAAGCGATAAATTTATTGATATTCAAATAAGCGGACAAGCAATTCAGACCATTCTTATTCCAAATCAATAGACTAAAACTAACTAAAAAATCATAAAAGATGGGAAATATAAAAACCGAAAGTAAAGCTAAAGTCCCTATGGGGCAAAAAATTGCTTTTGGGCTAGGAATGCTTGCAAACCAGATGTTTCCTGCTGCCTTGGGTATTTTTATGGTGGTATTAATTCAAGATTTAGGATTTCCTACTTGGATGTGGGGAATTTTATTTTTCCTTCCTCGTGTTTTCGATTCAGTAACTGACCCAATAATGGGATTTATTTCAGATAATACAAGATCTATTTGGGGTAGACGTAGACATTACGTGTTTTTAGGAGCAGTGATTATGGGGATTTCTTTTTCCCTTATGTGGCAATTATACGAAGTAGATGGCTTAAGTTATAATTTTACATATTTCTTATTATGGTCTCTCGTTTTTTATTTAGGATTGACTATTTTTTCTGTGCCTTACGTAGCTATGGGTTATGAGATGAGTGATGATTTTCATGAACGTACAAACATTATGGCAGTAGCGCAATGGATTGGGCAATGGGCATGGGTAATTGCACCTTGGTTTTGGGTTGTAATGTATGATCCTTCTTGGTTTGAGGGAGGTGCAGCTGTAGCAACAAGAACTCTAGCTATTTGGGTAGGAGTTATTTGCGCTATTTTAGCAATGATACCTGCTTTTTTTATAAAAAGTAAGTCAACTAAAGATGATGAAAGCCTAACTCCATTAACTTTAAAAACGATAGGCGGTAGTCTAAAACAGATTTTAGAAAATTTTAAAGAAGCATTTAAAATTCCAGTTTTTAGAAAATTGTGTTTTTCAACATTTTTAATCTTCAATGCTTTTAATACTGTAGCTGGTTTTTCATTTTTTATAGTTGTTTATTATTTATTTAAAGGAGATGCAGCAGCAGCAGGTATTTGGCCAACACTTTTAGGAAGTATAGGTGCATTAGCAACTACTTTTTTGGTGATACCTATCGTAGCTAAGATGTCAAAAGCAATGGGTAAAAAGAAAGCTTTTTTGGTTTCACAAGGAATTTCTGTTTTAGGATACATTATGCTTTGGTTTTTATTTATTCCTGGCAAGCCGTACATGTTTTTATTTGCATTGCCTTTTTTCTCCTTTGGTATTGGAAGTTTATTTACTTTAATGATGTCTATGACTTCAGACATTATAGATATTGACGAATTAAATACAGGAAAACGAAGAGAAGGTGTTTTTGGGGCTATTTATTGGTGGATGGTAAAGTTTGGTTTTGCAATTGCAGGATTATTAACAGGTGCTATTATGACATTAGTAGGGTTTGTACCAGACGCTGTAAACTCAGATGCATCAATTACAGGAATAAGATTATTCTACTCAGGTTTACCAATATTAGGTACACTTGGAGCGATGTGGATAATGCGTAATTATGATCTTACAGAAGAAAAAGCCTTAGAAATTAGTGCAGAATTAGCAAGAAGAAAAGAAAGTGAAAAATTAAATAAAACATCATCAGTTTATGCTAACGGAAATTTACACAGATTAATCGGTGATTTAAACTTAAAAGATTACAACGGAACTGATTTATCAGAGCTTAAAGAATTAGAAATAAAGAAATTGTTTTTTAAAAGCTTAAATAATGGATTAAAAGGTTTCTGCTTTAGTCCGTATGCTGAAGGTCAAAATGAAAGTGACATTTTGAGTGAAAATCAAATTCGACGTAGAATGGATATTATAACTCCATACACAAAATCAGTTCGGTCATTTTCTTGTACTCAAGGAAATGAAATTATTCCAAAAATAGCCAAAGAAAAAGGATTAAAAACTTTAGTTGGTGCCTGGATTAGTAGTGACAAAGAACGTAATGAAAAAGAGATTAATGCATTAATTAGTCTAGCGAAATTAGGATTCGTAGATATAGCATCAGTTGGAAATGAAGTACTATTAAGAGGGGATTTAACAGAAGAAGAGCTTATAGAGTATATTGATAGAGTAAAAAATGAATTAAAAGATCTTGATATTCCTATAGGTTATGTCGATACATATTACGAATACTCTAAAAGACCTAAACTGTTAGAGGTGTCTGATGTTATTTTAACAAATTGTTACCCATTTTGGGAAGGTTCTAGCATAGAAAATTCTTTATTTCAATTAAGACAAATAAATGCTATAACTCAGAAATTTGCAAATGGTAAAAAAGTAATTATTACAGAAACTGGATGGCCTAGTCAAGGGGAAAGCATAAAAAAGGCACAACCAACCTTATTAAATGCTATGAAGTATTTTATAGAAACTCAAGAGTGGGCAAATAAAGAAGAGATTGAAATATTTTATTTTTCTTCTTTTGATGAATCTTGGAAGATTAAAGTAGAAGGAGAATTAGGAGCAAGATGGGGGGTTTGGGATAAAGATGAAAAATTGAAGTATAGTTAATAGTATTAAAAAAACAAAAAAATGTCATATAGGGAAGAACAATCTTATTTGAGTAGTAAAGAACGTTTTGTAGAATTAGGAATTGATTTTATATCTCATAAAGGAGTAGATTTCAAGACATATTCTTCAGAAGATAATTTAAAAAAACTTTGGTATGATAGCCTCAAAAATGGCATGCATGGCCTGTGCTTTAGTCTGTACGAAGACCAGCAAAAACCTGGTGATACTATTACTGAAGAACAAGTAGAAAGACGTGTTAAAATTATAAAACCCTACACAAAATGGGTGCGTTCTTTTTCTTGTACAGAAGGAAATGAGCACATACCTAGAATGGCGACTAAACATGGAATTAAAACTCTGGTTGGAGCTTGGTTAGGAGATGATTTAGAAAAAAATGAAGAAGAAATTGAAACTTTAATTCAATTAGGAAAAGAAGGTTGTGTAGATATAGCTGCTGTTGGAAATGAAGTTATGTATCGTAAAGATTTAACAGAAGAGCAATTATTAGAATATATTAATCGTGTAAAAATTGCATTACCAAATATTTCTGTAGGATATGTAGATGCGTATTATGAGTTTTCTGATAGACCAAAGATTACAGAAGCATGTGATGTTATTTTAGCAAACTGTTATCCTTATTGGGAAGGTTGTAGCATAGATGATTCTTTAAATCACATGCAGCAAATGTTTGGTCAAGCTGTTAAAGCAGCAAAAGGTAAAAAGGTAGTTATATCAGAGGCGGGTTGGCCAAGTAAAGGAGAAAGTTTAAGAGGCGCACATTCATCTGAAGAAAACGCGATGAAGTATTTTATTAATGCACAAGCTTGGTCTGCAAATGATGATATAGATATCTTTTATTTCTCTTCTTTTGATGAATCTTGGAAAGTTGGAGCAGAAGGAGTTGTTGGAGCTTATTGGGGACTTTGGGATAAGCATGAAAATTTAAAGTTTTAAAATTATAAATACATTAAAATTTAAAAGGGCTTCTGATATCAGAGACCCTCTTTTTAACTATAATACTTTTGAAATGTAGTTATTATTCTAAATTTCAGGTATTTAAAATATATAAATCACTCAAACCATTTTATGAAAACATATAAATTATTAATACTCGTTTTTTTAAATATTTTATTATTTTCATGTAACAAGCCTTCAAGAGATTTAAATCCTAAGGAGTTAATTGGTGGGTTCGACTTATTAACACCAGAACAAACAGGTGTTGATTTTAATAATGCGATCAAAGAATCAATTTTTTTTAATCATTATTTCTATAGCCAAATTTATGTGGGGTCAGGAGTCGCAATTGGCGATATTAATAATGATGGTTTGCCAGATCTTTTCTTTGGAGGCAATCAAGTAATAGATAAATTATATCTTAATAAAGGGAATTTACAATTTGAAGATATTACAAGAAAGTCAAAAGTCGCAAAAAACTCAGGTTGGTCTTGGGGCGTAACTATGGCAGATGTGAATGCTGATGGTTACTTAGATATTTATATAAGTAGAAATGGAAATTCATTGGATCTTGAAAAACGTAGAAACCAATTATATATTAATAATAAAGATTTAACATTTACTGAATCAGCAATTTCTTATGGTTTGGCAGATGTAGGTTTTTCCACACAAGCTGTTTTTTTCGATATGGATAATGATGGTGATTTGGACATGTATCAAGTAAATCAACCAGCTGATAAAAAAGTATTTTTAATTAATAAAGTAGATGCTAAAGATTATAAATTTTTTAGAGATAGAATCTATAGAAATGACAACGGGAAATTTATAGATGTATCTGAGGAAGTCGGTATATCAAGAGATTTTGCTTACGGTTTGAGCGTAAGTGTTTCTGACTTTAATAATGATGGTTGGATGGATTTATACGTGGCAAACGATTATGCCGAACCAGATTTTATGTATTATAATAATGGAGATGGCACCTTTAAGAATGTCATTAATACAACATTAAAACACATTACTCAAAATAGTATGGGCTCAGATACAGGTGATGTTAATAATGATGGATTACTAGATTTAATTACCACAGACATGACTCCAGAAGACCATTACCGTTCAAAAACAAACATGGCTTCAATGAGTACAGAAAGATTTAATGCAATGGTAAAAGCAGGAGCGCACCATCAATACATGGCTAATGCATTACAAATAAATACAGGGGCTGGTAGTTTTTCTGATGTCGCAAACTTAGCGGGTATTTCTAGTACAGACTGGAGTTGGGCAACCCTTTTAGTAGATTTAGACAATGATGGATGGAAAGATATTATAGTTTCTAATGGAGTGAAAAAGGATATGGATAACAATGATTACTTGTCTGTTTTGAAAAATTTAGATAAAAAAACATCGGCTGAAAAACTATTGCAGATGAGTAAAGAAGCGCCTTCTATCCCTATATCTAATTATGCTTTTAAAAATAATGGAAATTTTCAATTCGAAAAAGTATCAGAAAACTGGGGTTTTAGTACTCCTAGTTTCTCTAGTGGAATGGCATATGGAGATTTGGATAATGATGGTGATTTAGATGTGGTAATCAATAATATGGAGCAACCTGCATTTATATATGAGAATAAAGCTACTGGTAATTTTTTAAAAATTAAACTAGAAGGACCTAATAAAAATAGATTTGGTTTTGGAGCAAAAGGGATCATTCATCATAATGGTAAATTACAAGTTGTAGAAAATATTGTAACACGCGGTTTTATATCTTCTGTTGAACCAGGTTTGTTTTTTGGATTAGGTAAAGATGTAAAAGTAGAAAAGGTTGAGGTTATCTGGCCAGATGGTAAAACAAATATTTATGAAAATGTGAGCGCCAATAAAACAATTATAGCAAAATACTCTAATGCAGAAGTAAGATTTAAAGAGGTTGTTAGAACAAAAACTTTATTATCAAAATTAAACACTAAAGATATTGGGCTTGATTATAAGCATGATGAAAACGAGTTTGATGATTTTACTCAAGAAGTTTTATTGCCTCACAAACTATCTAACAATGGTCCTTTCTCTACATCAGCAGATGTAAATGGAGATGGTCTAGAAGATTTGTTTATTGGAGGTGCATCAAATCAAGAAGGTGTTTTGTATATACAAAAAGAAGGAGGTAAATTCAAAAAGAGTTCTTCTCAACCTTGGAATGTCGATAAAGAATGTGAAGATTTAGAAGCGCTCTTTTTAGACGTTGATGGTGATAGTGATCTAGACCTTTATGTTTCTAGTGGAGGAAACGAATTTAAAACTGGAAATCATCTATTAAAAGATAGATTGTACATAAATAATGGTTTTGGAGTATTCTCAAAAAACCCGAAAGCAATACCTAATATTTACGAAAGCTCTCAAACTGTTAAATCATCAGATATAGATAAAGATGGAGATTTAGATTTATTTATTGGAACTAGACTTATTACTGGCAAATATCCGTTTCCTGCTTCAAGTTATTTTTTAATAAATAATAATGGAACATTTAAAAGATCCGAAGAAAGTATAGCAAAAGGATTCAAAAATATTGGTATGGTAACAGAAGCTGTTTTTAGTGACATAGATAAAGATGGTGATGAAGATTTATTAGTAGTAGGTGAGTGGATGAAAATTATAATATTTGAAAATCAGAATGGAATATTTGAAGATAATTCGAAAAAATTTGGGATTTCTGACGATAGTAGAGGTTTATGGTGGTCTATAACTGCAAATGATATAGATAATGATGGAGATGATGATTATATTATAGGGAATCTTGGTAGAAACAATAAATTTAAAGCGACAAAAGAACATCCTTTTAAAATATATGCAAATGATTTCGATAATAATGGAACTAATGATGTGGTTTTAGCTAAATTTTATAAAGGCGATTACGTACCAATGAGAGGAAGAGAATGTACGAGTCAACAAATGCCTTATGTAGCAGAAAAATTTAAGGATTATCATAGTTTTGCTTCTTCTAAATTAATGGATATTTTACCAAAAGAGAAAGTAGAAGATGCCGTTATTTATGAAATTACCAATTTCGAAAGTATAATTTTAATAAATGAAGAAGGTGTATTAAAACGTCAAGTTTTACCAATTCAAGCACAAGTTAGCCCTATAAAAGGTTCTTTAGTTGATGATTTTAATGCTGATGGCTATAAAGATATACTTGTTATCGGTAATCATTATGGTGTTGAGATAGAAACTACACGATATGATGCTGGTTATGGTTCTCTTTTATTAGGTGATGGAAAAAATAATTTTAAATTCTTACCTCCAACATCTAGTGGTTTACATATCCCAAAAGATAGTCGTTCAATTCATCATATTAAAATAAATAAAAAGAATGCTTTACTAATTACGAACAATAATGATTCTTTAGTTTTACTTAAAAAGAATCAATAAAATACTTTCTTTTTCAAAATTTAATCAAGAATGATGTTAATACAAAGTTTTTATATTTAAAAATGGAATAGATCTATTCAGTATAAAGTATTTCACCACAACAGTACCCATACATTTCTCTCTTTTAGATCAACAAGCGTTAAATAATTTATTTAATTCATTGTTATAAAGCCGTTTAATCACTAGATTCTTTACTGATTTTATAACAGATGTGTTTTTTTTTAGGATGTATGTTTTTTGTTGTGGTCTTTTTTATTGAAGTAATAAGATGTTATTATAATTTGCCTAGAATAAAAATAAATATTTCTTAAATCTTACCAAGAATATTGTTTTCAAATAAATTAATAACCAATAACAAATTTTTATCATGAAAAAAATTACATTTTTACTAGCTTTTTTAATATCCTCTTTAGGCTATTCTCAAGTTGTTTTAGAAGATTTCGATGGTACAGCACCATCAGTAAGTGGTTTTGAAGGATTAGCAAGTGCTACAATTACGGCAGACCCTGTTGATGGTTCAAATACTGCATTAGAGCTTATAACTTCAACTACTGGTCAAGGATGGCAAGGTGCAGAACTTATAATGCAATCAAACTTAATTGATTTATCTACGGATAATACTGTTGAAATTGATGTTTATGCTACTACAGCCTTCACAATGTTTGCTAAAGTAGAGGATAAAGTAAATGCTACTGCATCTGCAGCTTCAGCAGCAGACGAAGCACATACAGGAAGTGGTTGGGAAACGCTTACATTTACATTTAATGAATCATTAGATGGTACAGGTGTCGCAAACGGTCAATACTCACAAGTTGCATTTTTCCCAAACTGGAATGGTTCAGGTTGGAATGATCCAGTTATAGAAATTACGGTTAATATTGATAATATTACTGCAATTGCTGGAGATGCAATAGTAGTTCCTTCTTCTCAAGTTGTTTTAGAAGATTTCGATGGTACAGCACCATCAGTAAGTGGTTTTGAAGGATTAGCAAGTGCTACAATTACGGCAGATCCTGTTGATGGTTCAAATACTGCATTAGAGCTTATAACTTCAACTACTGGTCAAGGATGGCAAGGAGCGGAACTTATAATGCAATCAAACTTAATTGATTTATCTACGGATAATACTGTAAAAATTGATGTTTATGCTACTACAGCCTTCACAATGTTTGCTAAAGTAGAGGATAAAGTAAATGCTACTGCATCTGCAGCTTCAGCAGCAGACGAAGCACATACGGGAAGTGGTTGGGAAACGCTTACATTTACATTTAATGAATCATTAGATGGTACAGGTGTCGCAAACGGTCAATACTCACAAGTTGCATTTTTCCCAAACTGGAATGGTTCAGGTTGGAATGATCCAGTTATAGAAATTACGGTTAATATTGATAATATTACTGCAATTGCTGGAGATGCAATAACAGTAGATACATGTTCTAACGGTATCCAAGATGGCGATGAAACAGGTATAGACTGTGGTGGAAGTTGCGGACCGTGTCCAGCAGAACCAACTGATGCTCCAACAACTCCAGTAACTAGAAATGATTGGGATGTAATTTCAATTTATAGTGATGCATATACGAGTACAGGTTTAACTAATGTTGCATGGGATGATTCTGAAGCTACTGAAGTTAATATTGCTAGTAATAATGTTCTTAAAGTAAACTTCGGTAATTTTTTAGGTACTGATTTAACTACAGGTGGTGTTGATGCTACTGATATGACACATTTCCATATGGATTATTGGGTTGCAGACGATTTTACAGAAGGTCAAGTATTTAATCCAAAATTATCTAATCATGCAGATTCTGCAGGTGAAACAGGAGCTAAGCTATATACAGTAGCACTAGGTGCTGAGGATAGTAAAAAGTGGTTATCTCTTGATGTAGAATTAGGTACTGATTTTGAAAGAAATAACATTTTACAATTTTTATTAACAACATCAGCTACAGTTAATGTAGGTTATATGGATAATATTTATATGTATAGAGCTGCAACAGCAAGTGTAAGTGATAATGAGTTGTTAAATGTATCAATGTACCCTAACCCTGCTTCATATAGGTTAAACATTTCTGCTCAAAGCACTATTAAAAGTGCAGCTATTTATAATCTTTTAGGTGAAAAATTAATGAGTTTAGAAATCAACAAAAATAGCGAGTCTATTAATGTTTCTAACTTGTCTTCTGGTATTTACTTAATTAGATATACAATGGATAATGTTACAGGTACAGCAAAATTTATTAAAGAATAAGAAAGTAAATAATTTTTAGAAACTAAAACAGTCAAAATCTATTTTGACTGTTTTTTTTATGCTAATGATATAAATGCTTTGAAGGTTGATTTTTATTATCATTCTAATAACTTCTATTCCTGATTTGGTTCTACAATATTATTCAAGTACTTGCATTGTCTTCTTTTTATATTTGAAAAGTGTATAGTTTTAGTACAGCTGTATTCCCTCCATTCTTATTAATGTTTATGAGTTCTGGCTTAATATTATTTTCTATAGCTTTTATTAAAAATTTCTGCGTTGATATACATTGTATTCTTTTGGTTAACAAGAAGTCTACAATATTCCCTGTTTATTAACGGTTCTATATAAATACCTTTATTCAATAATTCAACGAAACAAATTTTAATTTAAAATAGACAGCTTTTAATATGGTTATCTTTAAGTATTTTTTAGTTTTCTTCGAAACTAGGTGAGATAGAACCCTTTTATTTTACTCAATTAAATATTGAAAATTCCTTCAAAATTTCAACGAAATTGTTCGAACTATTTTCTGTTCCCGCTACTAGAAGAGTAATCAGCAATGGTTACTCTTTTTTTTTGCAGTAAACTCAACGATTCTTCAACGCTACAAGTTTTACAGAAGTCAACTTGCCAACTTTTTTTTTGAAAAGAGGTCTACAATTCGGGGTACACTATATTTTTTTAGGTGCTATAATTCAAAGTTACACTCGACCTGTACTTTATGATAAGTAGGTTATTCTATATGGTAAAGTCATAATTAAATTCAAATAATAGACTTATATCCTTACCGATTTAAATAGGTTGAACTTAAATTTATTATATTTATAAAAAAGAAAACTAATTTAATAAAAAACTTATGGGTTGGCATAAAAAACTTACTGAGAAAACATTGAAATATTTTGGAATAAGCAATTACATAGCACTATGGATGTCTTTTGTAAAAGGATTAATTATAGGAGGAGTTGTGGTTTATTACTTTTTCCCGTTACTTCCTTAAATAACCCAACTTACGAAACCATAGGCATACAACTTTCCTTTAATTCAGGTGCTTCTAAACCTCTTATATAGGTTAGAATTATTTAGTATATTTACTATGTTTTTAGTTTAAAAAACTCCTAAAGAAAAACACACTATTATTATTTATTCCATTTATTTTAGTCAAGAAATTAAAAGTAAATAATGGTATTCTGAGTATCAATAAGCAAGAAAAAATAGATAAATTTAAATTTTATCGAACTGATAATGTCTGGGCAAGTTTAATATATCTGTTAATATGGATCTTTATGGTTTATTAAAACATAGAGAACCTATGGTCGCACATAAAAATTACAATAAATGAAAGTATTAAAATACACATTTCTATTCCTAATTTTGATGCTGACCAATAGCTGTAATCAAAAAGAGACCCATGTTTTAGACAGGATAAATTTTAATGAAAATTGGTTTTTTACAATTACAGGAAATTCAAAATTATTAGATAAGAATTATTTAGAAACTTCTGATTTTAGTAATTGGGATGCGGTAATTTTACCGCATACGCCAAAACTAGAACCTAAAATTGTCAACAATCAATGGCAAGGAATTTCTTGGTATTCGAAAAAATTTACGCTTTCCGATGCAATGCAACATAAAAAATTGTTTCTAAAATTTGAAGCTGCTATGAATATTGCAGAGGTTTGGATAAATAATAAAAAACTAATCAAACATCAAGGAGGTTATTTACCTTTTGTCATTGATTTTACAGAAATTGCTCTTTTTGATACCGAAAATACCGTTCATGTAAAACTGAATAATAAAGACAATCCGATTACCGGACCAAAACCGTTAAAGAGTTTAGATTTTAATACTTACGGCGGCATTTATCGAAATGTTTGGTTGATTGCTAAAAACCCATTACATATTACAGATCCAATTTTCACCAACCAAGTTGCAAGCGGAGGTGTTTTTGTAAGTTATCCAAAAGTGTCAAAAGAGGAAGCAATAATAAAAGTTCAAACGCACATTAAAAATGAAAATAGTTCTAAACAATCATTTTTGATAAAAAATACACTGCTAAAAAATGAAAATAAAATCATTTCTACAAAAAGCGAAATGTATCAACTTGGTAAAAATCAAGACCATCAATTCACTTCAAATTTACTGCTAAAAAACCCAGAATTATGGTCACCGGATTCGCCTAATTTATATCATTTAAAAACGGAAATCTCTCTAAACGGAAAAATTATAGACAGAGAAATCACGAGAATCGGAATTAAAACCATTAAGTTTATTGGTCAAGATTTCTATTTGAATCATAAAAAAACTTTTTTACGCGGCGTAAATCGTCATCAAGAATATCCTTATGTTGGGTATGCACTTTCTGATAATGCGAATTTTAGAGATGCAAAAAAAATAAAAGAAGCAGGTTTTGATTATGTGCGATTGTCACATTACCCACAAAGCCCGTCTTTTATGGAAGCTTGCGATGAAGTGGGTTTAATTACGATTGATGCAATTTTAGGATGGCAATATTTTAGTGAAGATAAAAAATTTCAAAAACATGTTTTTCAAACTACCAAAGATTTAATTAGAAGAGATCGAAATTATGCCTCTGTAATTGCTTGGGAAGTTTCTTTAAATGAATCTTGGATGCCGGAACATTTTATAGACTCTCTAACCAATATCGCTAAAAAAGAATATCCTGGAGACCAATCTTATACTGCAGGTTGGCAATCTTATGGGTATGATATTTATTTGCAAGCGCGCCAACATAAATTGCAACATTATGATGCTAAATTGAAAAAACCTTATAATGTTTCTGAATATGGGGATTGGGAATATTATGCCATGAATGCTGGCTTACAGCAAGATAGTTGGAGTAATTTACTAAAATCAGAACGTTCGAGTCGGCAATTAAGAAATGCAGGTGAAAAAGCATTATTACAACAAGCCACAAACCTACAAGAAGCGCATAATGATAATTTAAATACACCCGCATTTGCAGACGGGTATTGGGTAATGTTCGATTATAATAGAGGGTATGCCGACGATTTAGAAGCTTCTGGAATTATGGATGTTTTTAGAATTCCGAAACCTTCTTATTATTTTTATAAAAGCCAAAGAGATGCGGATCACCCGAAAGGAAACCCAATGGTTTATATTGCAAATCAATGGAAAAAAGAGAGTCCTTTAGAAGTTCGAGTTTTTAGTAATTGTGATGAAATCGAATTATTTTTAAACGGTATAAGTTTAGGTCGACAAAAACCAAATCAAGATGCAATGTCTAACAACTTAAAACATCCTCCTTTTACATTTACAATTCCGAAATATATTTCTGGAGAATTAGAAGCTAAAGGATTTATGAATAATTCAACTGTTGCAAATCATGTAGTTTATAGTCCAGAAGAGCCATCAAAAATAAAAATTCAGATGGATTTGAGTGGACGAACATTAGATACTCTACATAGTGATCTTGTTTTTGTATATGCAAGTGTTCTTGACAAAAATGGCACAGTTATTACAAATGTTGCTGATAAAATTCAGTTTGAATTCATCGGAGAAGGCGAATTGATTGGAGAAAATCCTGTTGCATTAGAGGCAGGAGTTGCAACTATTTTGTTAAAAACAAATAAGCAGACAAATGCGTTAGTGATTTCTACTAAAATGATTGATTTGAACTTAAAATCAACAGTAAAAATAAAATAAACATGAGCTTCTATTATAATTTTTTAGTCAAAATTAATAAAATTAAAAAGCTAAAAACATTCTTTTTTATTTTATTAATAATGCCAATTTTGGTGTTTTCACAAACTATAGAAATTATTTCTTATGGAGAAAATCCGTTGGAAGTAAATCAATTAGTAGGGAGTAATTTAACCATCAA
>Ga0308003_1000634_pt1 | contig 15707 bp, 4 predicted proteins | sample Neamet36_FD_203159 | JGI IMG/M metagenome (GOLD analysis project Ga0308003, IMG submission 203159) | Marine microbial communities from water near the shore, Antarctic Ocean - #36 | ecosystem: Environmental > Aquatic > Marine > Unclassified | place: Southern Ocean | collected 2014-06-06
ATAGACTCTTAATCCCAAATAACATAAAAGCATATAGGTCCGACAAATAGTTGGACCTCGTTGTATGGTATATCTTCGTCTGCCTCAAAGGTTCTTAAACCTAAAAGTAATCCCTGTATAAACTGTACTCCTAATTCCATATATATTTTATAAAAAGAAAGGAGGGAACCACCCCTCCTCTAAACAAACCAAAAAACCTAAAAACCGCTATGACTGGTTTAGAAGTGATGTAAATCTAGTGATTATTAAATTAATAGAGTAACTATTAGGCCTTTATTTATCACCGATCTGTAGTGTGTTACTTTCTGATCCGTTATGGACAGCGAACATAACCTTTTTAAGCACCTCATTAGGCACTCCAGCATTCTTCAACATAGTTGTACAGTTATCCTTAGTACCCTCTAGGTTGACACCAAGTCTCCTTGCTGAGGATACAGCCTTAACCATACCATTAAAGTACTGAGACATCTTCTTATCAAAAGAAGGATGAGAAGGGTTTAAGACGTTAGTTAAGTCCATATTAACCTCAGAAAGATTAATCTCTAAACTCTCTGACCTTGCCTTCATGTCTGCAACGATTTCTCTAGCAGTAAAGAATAAACTTTCGTTTATATCCATAGTAGTAGTTCTTAAACCTATCATTGCCATAACCTCATTCTTGGTAGTTAGCTTACTACCCTCCTTCATTGAGTCTTCAATCTTACCTAAAGATTTCATAGCTCCAGGACCTAGTTTTGCAACTAAATGTTTAGCTACGTCAAGACCATTCCATCCTATATTTTCTGTTGGGTTATAGATCTTATTTCCTTTGTTGTTAACTATATCCATCACAACACCTAATGCCATATCCTCACTTAAGAACGCACCATAAAACTTATACAATATCCTAGATAGGGTAGAGTCATAGTCAGGGGTGTTCATGTCAGTAAAGGTTATCCTTAGTAAATCCTTAACAAATCCACCACCAGACATTCTAGACACGTTCATATACTTAACGAATGCGTGACCATTATTCTCTGGGGTATACCCATCAGACTCAGGGGTGTAGAAACCACGCTCTATTGGAGCAATCTTAGCATCCTTATTCCAAGGGGAATCTAAGTGTCTTAAACCATAAACCTCCTCGTCAAACTCTTCATCATCTCCAAAGGCTCCAAACAATGTAGCTATCGCAGTAGAAGAAATTGTCTCAGCAAACTTAAGCGTTAGTAATGAGGCAGCTAATCTTTTAGCTCCCATAGTCTTAACAGCACCATTTTCACTACCCATCTCCTCGAAGGCTAATTGTATAGCGTTCTTACTACATCTTAAAGCTTCAGCAGTAAACGATACAAACGTACCAACAAATGGATTCCTACCAAGGGTTCTAACTATAGCTGGAACTCTATCGTAGTTAGGATATAGGTTACCAACGTTCTTAGCAGCCTGATTTCTAGCATCAGCCTCACTCATACCAGCATCCATATACTTAGCTTTCTCAGATAAGAATCCAAATATCTTGAATAAATCATCCTCAGCTTGGTAAGCTTTTGTAGCTACCTTGTCAAGTCCTGACGCAGCAACTAAAGGAAGTTTAGCAATCTTACCAAAGACACCATTACCTATCTTATCCATCATAGAGCCAGTATTCATACCAAGCTTTATGTCTTCACCAATCTGCATTACCTCCTGTAGAGAGGCAGATGAGTTTACAACACCAAGAGATATAAGATCCTCGTAAAAGGCTTGTCTTTGTTCTCCGTTTAAGTTAGTAATCTCACCCACCGATGTCTTTATAGCTTCCCACATCTTTAATGGACTTGTATGTCCATTCATCATAGAGAAGTACGAGTTACCCATTAGGTTAACTGCGTGTGTAGCTGGGTTGTATACTGTAGCAGCCTTCTTTGTTCCGTAAACAAAAGTCATCCACATCTTAGTAGCAAGACCCATCTCAGCATCACCATCTTCGTAAGCCTCTAATACAGCAAGCATCTCGTTATCAACGAACTTACCATCTAAAGGACCCCACTTGGCACCATCTAACTTATTACCAATATCTGGTATAGCTGAGAATTTAGAATCATCAGTACTAGGTTCTGATATGAATTTACCCATACCAAACTCAAGCATGTCAGCGTACATCTGGTGAGATACAAGCGTTCTTGATAGCTTAGATATTGTGTTGGTGTAGTTAGTTAATGGATCCATTCTCTCCCCTAGTAACTCTCTTATCTCTTTAGGTAACTCTTCGTTTCTATTCTTAAAGATAGATCCAACTCTCTGTAGAGGACCCCCTACACCTATATTACGATTAAAGCTAAGTGCACCACTCTTATTGTCTGACTTAATCAACTCGTCAACCATTTGTTTAGCACGAACATCAGCGTCTTCCTTGCTGAATCCTTGATTAGTAATCAACTGATTAGTTGTAAAGACTATAGCTCTCCTTATGATTTCTTGATCAGTCTGTCTCCAGTTAGCATCCTCGTATTTCTCGTAAGACCTAGTCAAGTAGAAACCAAGGTTACCCTCAATCTTATACCTCATAGGTCCACTAACTAAACCGTTATCAAATAAAGACTTACTTAGTATGTCTATATGATTTCTAACAACAGACAAGGCTAACCTTAGCTCTGATTGCTCAGGCATTTTCTGTATCTCTACGTAGTTACTCATTAAAGCATTCAACCCTTCAGGTGTTAGGTGTTCTAACATATACCCTTGATCCTCTACTGAAGCATCCTTGTAGGCTTTTGAAGCTTTTATTCTAGCCTCTTCAGCTTTAACAACCTTCTTAAGTTTCTTTTGGTTCTTGTCTGCTATGTATATCTGCTCGTTAAGGGCTCCTCTAGAGTGGATTATAAGTTCCTTAATCTCAGCGTTAGTGTGCATACCTTTAGGCTTAAGCATAAGCTGTGTTGCACGTACCGTTGAAACCATCTTACCTTCACTATCCTCTTTCTTATATCTCTTGCTAGGATCAGATACGTTACTCATCCAACCACCAAGTTCATAATCTGCATCAATAACTGGCTTAGCTAGATCCCACATTATAGCACCAAGTCCAGATACGTATACGTCTGTATCTTCTTGACTAGCTGCTTGGAATCTATCTTTAACTACGCTTACGGGCTTCCATGACGTAACAGTTTTACCATCAACATGATCATATATAAACCCTTGAAAACCAAGACCTTCAGCTACCTTAGCAACCTCCTCGAAGGTGTTTATAGGTATAAGTGATGGGTTGATTCTTTCAAAGTTTGACTTATCAAAAGTCTCCTTTATGAGTGATGTTATATCTTCTGTCCCTTCTGGGTATGATACGTTAAAAGATATACTCTCTACTCCACCTTTCTCGTATGTACCATCCGCATTCTTCTTGTATCTATGGCTTTCTTTAGCCTCACTAAAGTCTACAACGTCAGACATTCCCATGTCTCTAAGTAGGTCTTTTAGTTTAGATATAGATAGGTTAGCACTGTCTATAGTTGGAGTGTCAAGTGTTATGGTAGACATAGTCTTATTACCACCAGACCTCTTAGTCTTTATATTAGCTAAGGCTATATCAGATAACCCTAAAGGATCCTCTGTTAGTGGGTATAGTCTATCTATAGGTAACTTAGTCTCGTTTTTAACTTGACCTGTAACAATACCCTCTCTTATGTTAGGGTCTGTATAGAAGAATACTCTACCTCTACCCCACGTTCTATACTCTTGTTTAGAGTAAGAGTTCATAACTGCAGACCTTGGGTCTACAACGTTCAGTTCCTCGTTAGAGTAGTGGAACAAGTTAATCATCCCTTCCTCAACATTGATGTTAGGGTATCTCTTCTCTATGTCTGAGTACGTAGACTTCAATACAGTCATCTGATCCTCAGTAATACCATTACCAGCTTGAAATCTTAAAGGTCCAACCTTATCAGTGGCAGCCTTAAGTTCAGGGGTTAGGTTTATTACTGCGTTCTTGCTAGAGTTTAAACGCAACTCAGTAGACGAAGCATTTCGTATATCAGAAGCACTTGCAATCTCAAAAATACCCTCAACACCATACTTCATCCCTTTAACTAACCTCTTAAGTTCGTTATTAATATTCTTAGGTACGATGTTATTGTAGAACTCGTGAGTTTTCCCTGCATTACTTCCAGTATGAGACTGAACTATATCAGATTGCTCTCCATTAACAAATGCTACCTGATCGTACCCCTCTTTAGAGGCTTGATTGATAACTTTCCTAATGGCTAACCCAACCCATAGATCTGTTTGGTTCCAAGGTAGGTATGGTTTAAGACTCTCTAATTTTTTTAACGCATCCTCCCTTGTTTCGGTTCCCCAGAACATATTCTTTTCTATCTCCTTAACTTCGTCTTTAGTTTTAAAATCACCCTTATTAGTTCCTTGAACCCAATCACTCTGAATCTCTTGAACAAACAATATTTTCTCCCCATTAGGACCAACTCTATCGTCAGCTCTAACAGATGCTATAAGATTCTCTCCAAACTCATCGTAGTGAGGTGCTGTAAATATCTCCTCAGAAGATTTATCTCTAATAAGGAACTCTCTATAGTTCTTCCCTCCAGGAAGGGTTACCTCAGAGTATCTAGCACCTACTGTGATACTATCTAGAGCGTAGTCTATGATATTCATCCTCTCAACCCTAGTTAACTCCTCTACGTCTGTTGTAACATCTACTCCAGAATTTAATAGAATACCTTCAGGGGTTGTGATACTATAAGTGTCTCCATCATACCCTATAGTATAATCATCATCATTGTGGGATGAAGGGTTACCCTTTAAAATCTTAGTCTCAATCTCAGCCATGTTAGTAGCAATCAATCCAGCTACAACATCCTTAGGAACGCTTTTAAGTTTATGTTCTTTCTTGTAAGCCTCAAGCATATCCAACAATCCTATAGTGCTAACATCTCTAGCTGCACCCTTAACTCCTTCAGATATTTTCTTAATCCATTCTGCTGGTGTAGCCTTCTCAAGTTTTATAGTCTTTAGAGACAATAAAGCGTTAGATGTATACTCCATGTTATCTCCAGCTTGCGGTCTAATACCTTCAGATAAAGGAACTTTAGTTCCCCAATCAACATCTAATGAGAATGTTACCCCTTCTTTTGTTGTAGAGTTACCATCCTTACCTAAAGCTTCATCACCAACAAACACAGTCTCTGATGCAGGATTTATTCCTGAACCATCAGTGAAGATATTACCTCTCCTAGTTAAGACCCCTTCTTGAGAGAAAGTTTTCCCTACCTGCATAGCTCTATGCTCTGTAATTCCAGAGACAAAGAAACTAGGTCCTTGATCTTCCTTCATGTACACTCCGTCAGTAATGGATATATTCTCAGCTCCAAACTCAGTAACCAACTCCTTGTAGAGTTTAGCGTTACTTGAAACGTTGTCTTCGTTATCGTACTTACCTGAAGCTTCAATGGTTCCTGTAACTATAGCCCAGTTACCCTTCGTAGCTAAGGAAGTTACGTTATCGTATGTTAAATCATTAAGGGTTGCAGTAGGTCTATCACTACTAGGTGTAATGTTAAATCTACCGTACTGATTTGCACCACCAGTAAACCCATCGTTATCCTCAGCTTGAAACCTTAAACCAGGCTTTTGAGGGTTAAGATTATCATTGGATACCTTGATCTGACTAGCGTTAAACACTCCTACATTAGTAAACCCACTCTCTACATTTATTACAGCGTCATAACCTAAACTTCTAAGGCCTTTAAAAGAAGCACGTTTAGAAGCACTGTATTTACCTCCTGGAACATGGTACGTACCATCTTCTATATATGTCTCTAAAAGAGACCAGTTATTTCCTGCACCTCCTGGGTTATACGTGTAAGGTTCCCCATTCTTGTCGTTAAATTCTCTCCCTTCGTAAACTTCAACTTCTCCCTGAGCTTTAAGAAGTTCTAGCATAATCCTAGTCTCTTCTTGCTCCCAAAGCTTAAGTACGTTTTTACCATCAATTAGTCTAGGCCCTTTATGTCCGTCAATAATGCTTTGCACAACATTACTGTCTTTTTTAGATAGCTTAGTCATCAATAGCTTCAGGCCGTCTGAGGTATAATTGCTTTTTACTATGTCCGCAAACTGATTATTCCCTGACATCGCTCTTATACCAAAACTTTTAGATAATACCCCTGACTCTATTAAAGCACCCCAAGTAGATCTATCTGTTATGTCGAATGGATTTCGTATATCTAAATAAGACTTTACTAGTCTAGCTCCAGGTGAAGGATTATCTGGGTCTTGATTGGCGTATTGACTAGCTAATTCAGTCCCTTTAGAGAAGAAAGTAACTTTAGACCTACCATCTGCAGCTACCTTGGATTGAGCATCTCCTCTGAATTTTAAATCTTTCTTATCTTCTGCAAATTCATCAAAAGCAGTTTCAGTCCCATGAAACATAGGAGTCTTGATAACTGAATTCTTAACATGTTCTTTAATGTCCTCAGCTTGAGGTCTAATATCTACTATAGGTGTACCCATCATTATGGCAGCATTCCTCCTTGCAGATGTAGTACCCTCACTGAAGGGTATACCCGTCTTAGGATCTATTAGATACTTATCAGCAAGATTAAGGTCACTCCAAACCTCACTAGCATCTACAACCTCATCAAATAACATCAAAGGTTCCCCTTTAACTTGGTAGGGGTATGTAGGGTGATCCCTCATGTCTTTATTATCTCTTGAGTCTACGTACCCAGCTTCAGTGTCAATCCTTATGGCGGCCACGATAGGGTTACCAGTTAAGTCTTTTATCTCTCCCTGATTAACGAAGGAATACATCTCATCCCTTGTTGGTATACCCCAATTAGATAAGTCCTTACCCTTAATCATTTTAGAAGTTAAATCCTTTCTAACATCGAAAGCTCCTTCAAGGGATAGTATCAACTCTCTAAACTCTGCAGTAGATTTAACTTTTTTCTTAGATACCCCACTAGATTTCAATTTGTTTTGAATCTTATTAAGACTTAATTTTTTATTTATAAAATCTAACACTACAGCCTTCTTGACTTTACCCTTCTTAATGGCATTGTCAATCTCATCCATAACGTAGTCAAACATCTCTATGGTACCATCTATAGATTGAGGAGACATAGCTACAAGGAATATTAAACCGTCACTCTCTTTAGCTTTTTTAAGAACTCTAGATGCTGCAGCCTTCCCTGCGAATGCCCATACACCGTTATCTTCTTGGTAAGAGAAGTATACACCACCATTAAACTCTTTAACTACTCCAGATGGAGACTCTACAGTTCCAGACACAGATCTATCTATACACATAAGCATAGCTTTCTTCCCTGCAAAAGAGGTAATACTACCTCTCTTTACTTTCCCTTCATCGAAATTAGGCGTGTAATCCCCAGCCTGTGGTCTGATACTTTGCGTGTTAACACTACTTAAATCAGGTACCTCAGTAACACCAAGGTCTGATCCACTCTCTAAACTATCAACTTGCTCCCTAATAGATTTATCTACAACCTCTGGGTTCTTAGCTTTAGTAACTTTAAAGTCAACACCACCAACATTTATACTAGCTCCTTTAGCTAAGGCAGATCCAATACCACTTCTAAGGTCTCCTATGTTTTTCATATCACCAAGATTAAGGTTTGTAATATCCTTTCCCTTCGGTAAATCCAAATTAAAGACAGAGAGAATTTCTCTTATCATATCTGTTATCTGCTTAAGTTTAGAGTTGTCCTTCATAAACTGATTAGCAGCAGCGTCACCCATCATCTCAGCAAACGCTTCCTCTATCTGTAGGCTTCTAGACTTATTCTTATATACAGGTTGAGCCTTAACCCAATCAAGATAACTACCAGACTGTCTTCTACCTTGCTTATCTTCCCATCGTTTTCTGTAAGGAGAACCTATCATTCCAGGTTCTGCCTTCTCTACCATAACTTCTATCTTAGCGTATAGTTCTGGATTCGCTACCTTGATAAAGTCAACAAGTGGGTGTACTATCTCGTGGAATGGCGTATTGAGGTTCATCTTCTCTAGATTAAGGACCATTACTCCATCTGCATCTCTATAGAAAGCGTTGTTTTTAGATGTCTCATTAATCTGCTCAGGACTATAACCTTCAGCCTCTAACTGCTTCTTCATAGCAGAGGTATTCTTAACCACTCTAATACTTAACCCATTTATATTTGAGAAAAATCTAAGTACGTGACCAAGTATTTTCTTTTGATTCTCAGGTAGGTACTCTATGAAAGAGTTTATATCAGCAGCGTTAGTACTATTGATAAGCTTACTATGTGTAGCAGCGTTAGTACCAAGTCTTATAGCGACCTTCTTACCATTAATCTTAACTACCACAACTCTAGCACCATCTCTAGCGTTAGCTCCTCTCCATCTATCTCCATCTAAAGACTCTACTGTACCATCTGAATGAAGTACACCATCCTTACTTGAAGTTATTGATTTTTGCCCAAACCCTGACGCTATACTTAACGCTTGGTTAGACTCAATACCCTCAACCATAAACGCTGTCTTACTGACACCATTCTCTATAGTGGTAACCTTCTTAAATTTAAACCCTTTACTAGCAAGGATTTTCTCTAATTGGTTAGTTCTCTTATCGTTAGTCTCAGCGTCTAAACCGTCAAGTTCAGCAGACATTATATTAAACTCTCCCTCAAGATCGTTCTCTGTAACATCATCCATCTTACCTTTATCGGCCTTCTTAAACTCTTTGTTGTTCTTCTTCTGAACTTCAACGTGTCTCTTGGCTTTCTTCTCTCCTTTAGAGTTTTTCTTGTTAAACGCATCTAAGGCCTTTTTAGCTGCAGCCTTACTCTTAAACTTACCAAGCTTTATATTGTTCTTAGAGACGCTCTCACCACCCTTAGATACACCTACACCATCCTGAGATAGAACCACCGATAGGTCTCCTCCCTCTTCTAATGATTTCTCTATCGCTTTAGCTTGAGCCTCGTCCTGTATCTCTGTTATATCTTCTGTGCTCTCTACGTTAGCGTTATCTGTATTCTGATTTAAAACGTTATCGTTTAAAGCGAACCCAGCATCACCTAACACTTTTGTTAGTTTAGCTTTTAGTAGTTGTACATCTTTACCTCTAGCTGCTCCATCCTTTACAAAGGACTTCATCTTATTTAATAGTTGAGTTATCTTAGATACCTTCTCTGCTGAAGGGGTAGAACCCTCTCCTTTCAGCTCAGACTCAACCTCGCTGATTAAAGAACTAGCCTCACTACCAGCACTATCCGCACCTTTATTAGCTTCAATAGTATCTTCAGCCACTGAGTCAACCAAGTCCTGAAGGTCTCCCTCTATGTCTTTATTGAACCTCTCTACAGCAACAGAACCATCCAGTTCGTCCTTTAGGTTCTTAGGGTCTCGTCTCCATATTCTATACTCAGCTAGAGTTAACTCTTGTTTTGTATCTGAGCCGTCCTTATTTACTTTTGTAACTGTAGCTACAATTTTATTAGTTAAGTCTACGCCTCTAAGTTTATTTATAACAGAAGAGGTTATAGCAGCAGTACCACCAAGACCTCTCATCCCTCCAGCCATACCTACACCAGTAACAAATGCGTTACCAACTTCGTTTACTATCTGATCAAAACTCTCAGGGCTACCAGCTCCAGTAACATGATCCACTATCATCTCTGTAACAGAAGTACCAGCTTCAGATAAACCCTCCTTCATTAAATCTTTAAATAAACCTTCAGTAGCCTTCTTTGTTACAGCTTTAACGGTAGCCTTACTAGCACCTTTAGTTATATGTTGAACACCTTCTATTATTTGAAGTGTGGGTATCTCCCATATCATTTCTGCCCCACCAGAAAGTAAAGAGTTTAGTATTAGAGTGGAGTTATTCATTTCTAAATTACCCTCTCTTCTTTGCTCCTTAAGACTTAATGATTTTTGCCCGTAAGCGGAAGCACCAATAATAGGTAGAGTTACCTGTCTAGGAGCTTTAAGGTATGTCAATAGAGCAGTAACACCTATTTGAACAGATGAACCTGCAATACCTCTACCTAGAAGGTACCCAGCATCACTAACATCTCCAGCCCTTATAGCTTCCATAAATCCAGGGTGTCTATACATTCTCTGCATGGAGGTGTATTGATCAGCAACAGCCTTTATCTCTCTAGCTATTACACCACCTTTCTCGTCAGATTCTAAGTTTTTATCTATACCTTCAGCTACCTCTAGAAACTCTGCACTACCAGCAAAAAATCCAAAACCACCAGCTATTGCAGCCTCTATTATGTCTCCAAACTCCCCACCAGCGTTAGATTGTACCGATATAGCGTTCTCTAGGAACTTGCCGTAATCAGTATCTTTTATAGATGGGTGTATGGTTACTTTAATTGAACCATCCTGTAATCCGTCAATAAAATCTGAATCGTATAGTTGGTTTTCTATGTTAGTTACAGATGTCTCCTCTCCATTGATAAGGACTAACTTAGATTTAACATACTCCTGGTTGATTTCTGCATTATCCATTAGTTGAGTCAGTCTATCGCCACTATATCCCTGATCTATAAATGAATTTACTGTTGTGGTATTATACTGTTCCTCAGCATTAATATGAGCTTGCTCTTGTTCTTCTAGTTCCTTATATATTCTAGCTTCAGATCCAGTTATAAGTGTGTCAGTCCTTCTCTCTATTTCTTTGATTTCCTGGTCAGGGGTTTCAGAAGAGTTTGTATAATTCTTTGTTGCGTACCTCTCTGCTTCCTCTTTAGAGCCAAGTACAAACTCATTTTCATCTTCGTAGTCTGGTCCAGTAAACAACTGGTCGTATTTTTGTAGGAAATTACCAGAAAACAAACCTTTATCTGTAGGTATGTAGTACTGATCAGATCCTTCCTTTTGCTTTATTCCAAGACGATTCATCTTAGCATCAACAAGTTCTTGATTTGCTTGTTCTTTTTTTAACTCTATTTCCTTTTTTTGCTCTAAAAGGGCTTGTCTTTGGTTGTAATCTATACCAAAATTTTGATAAGCTATAGACTTCCCCTGCTCTACATTGGCAGACATAGCCTCCTCATCAGAGCCTTCAGTAAATAAAGATGTATCTAGGTGACCATCAGCTAACCTACCTTGAAGTGATTGATCAAGGGCGTTACTCTCTCCAGAAACCGATTCTCCACCCTCTGTAGGTAAAGTAGTATCCGTTGAAGAGTCTTTTTTTTTTACTTCTTCCTTTACTTGATTACCAGCCATTAGAGCTTGAAACTCTTCAATACTTTTGCTGTAACCATCACTTTGGAATAAACCATAAGAGTGAGCTAGAGCATCAGGATTGCTTGACATTAACGTTTTAAACTCGTCTACGCTTTTTGTGTAACCATCATTAGTAAATAGATCGTATGCGTGTTGAATAGCTTCTTCGTTCATTCTGTGTGTTTTTTGTTTTTATTCAATATTGTGATACTAAAATTCTGCAGCAGTAGTTTTCTTCTCTGGTTGCTTGTAGTTAACTAAATTCTTGACGTTCTTACCTGAAGATTCTGGTATTCTATCGGCAAGTATGCTATAAGGAACAAACACTTGATTGCCAGAGCCTAAATACTTAACTAAAACAACAGGTTTTCCATTACCATCCAAGGTAACACCTCTTATTACAACATCAGCGTCTGTAGCTCCCTCTCTTCCGTTTGTAGCTGCTTCTATAAAGGCAACAGCCTCTGGCGACCCACCATTCATTATATCAGCAAACGATATTGCTCCCTCTATATTTTTATCATCGAGCATCACTTTAAGGTCTGAATTATCATAATGAGTTTGGTATCCAGTTTTATGTGAATCTCCAGTTTTAGAAGAAGAAATGATTTTATATTTATCGTTATTATATTCTATCTGAGCCTCTTCATCTTCTCTCTCTTTCTTCTCAGCACTAGTCTCTCCTACAAACTTACCACCTTGTTTTCTACCTTTATTTTCGTAACCCTCTTCAGATATTTTCTTACCTAAATACTCAGCGTAAGCGTTTGAAATGTCTTTATCAAACCTTTCACTTTCTGGGTCTAGCATCTCTAATAAGCTATCAGAACCAGTTATTCCACCAACTTGTCCTGTCTCAGGGTCAATATAAGATTCTAAAAAGAAAGCCTCTTTAGCGGTCATCTCATTACCCTCTAGAGTAAGAAGTTTAGTATCGTAAAGTCTTTTGTAGTTGGTGTCATTATGAAACCCTTGAGAGTTGACCTTTAGTGAGTTTGTTATAAATACTTGAGTATCAGCCTTCTTTTGAGGTTCTATCTCAGTGTAGTTGTACTCTCCATCATTACTTACAACCTTTCGGTTATCGTTTGAATCATCAGCATCAAATAAAGCTTTAGTTGGGTCTTCCCACTCTGTCTTATTTATCATAGACTGAGCATCTATTGGGTAAAGCTCAAGAGCCTCACTCATACTCATTCCTCCATCAGTGGCTTCCTGAATCATGCTCATATTGTACTTATACAAGTAATCACCATTCTCTGCAAGCTTTAGCTGCCCACCTTTGTTGTTGTTAACTAAAGAGTCTAGGCTAGTTATATCTGAAGATAAAGAGATGTAGTTATTACTTAAAGCAGAAAGATCTCTCTCTTGAGCTGATTGCTCATTCCTTAATCCTGTGTCTCCATCGAATATAGACATAGCATTATTGTTAGCGAAATCTTGATACCCACCTACGTTAGACTGAAAGTCTGGAACGAATAAAGGATTTATCCCATCAAGAGAATAATCCTGAAGGTTAGCTTTCTGACCTTTACTTCTAGCGTCCTTTCTTTTGTTTGCAGCATCTTGCTTTTGAAGCTCTAGCTGTTCTTTTTTAATTGCAAGCTCCTCACGAACTACGTCTTCCTTTATAAGGTCACGATTGTTTTTAAGAACTGTACCTGCAAAAAATAATCCCTCTCCAGCCATATCTTAGTATTTTGATTTCATGTAAGCACCCATCCTAGCTTTAACCTTCTCTAGGTAACCACCTTTATTCATCATAGGCTCTTCCTGAGGTTCTTCACCTTCTGAGTCTTCTGACTCTATAACATTCTTATCGTACTTAGCTACAAGGTCTTCCATAAGCTTAAACGCAGCATCTTTATCTCCTTCATCTAACGCAGACCTAACAGCCTCAACGTCATCAGGTGGTAGTATAAGTTCTCCACCTGTAGCCTCACCAATCTTCTCTCCGTCTTGAACCATGTCAATAGGATTCTCTTCGTGACTGAATTTACCAGGTGTAACTCCACCTTCTTCGGCTTCTATAGATCCACCCTTCTTCATTAATCCAGCAACTCCACTAGCAACATCTTCTACGCCACCCCACATGTTTTGACTACCTGCATCCTTCTCAGTTTTAATACCTTCGATCTCTGAACTAGCAACGTCTATACTGCTTTTCTTAACTCTATTTTGTTCTGTTGCTAAGTTCTTCATAGCATCAGTCTTAGCTGTATTTGCTACTATAGACTGATCTAATAAACTTTTCTGAGCAGAATCTTGAGATTGTGTAGCTACAGACTGAACGTTCCTTTGGTCTCCCTTAGTTGCGTTAGACATAGTTTGAGCCTGTAAAACTAAAGCGTTCTCTTGCTGTTGCTTTACGATATTAGCATCTATAGGTTGATCTGCCACCTTTCTAGTAGCAGAACTTACCTGATCTTTAAGTCTGTTTTGATCAAACGCAGCCTCTGCTTTCTTAGCCTTATTCTTTTGGATAGCTCCAGAGATAAACTTAGCAGCACCCAGTCCTGCCGTAAGGGCAGCACCAGCAAAAGCTTTAGGGGCTTTAGAATTTTTATTCTTCTTATAAGAAACTTTAGCTTTTATTTTACGTGCCATGATTTTGTATTTTTACAAATGTAATGATTATTTTTTTATTATCTGTTACTAAGTTCACTCTTGTCTACATCTGCATTGGCAGCGTATAGGTTAAACTTCTTCTTAGACTGACTCTTGTTTGTTGCTAAGATAGTTCTCATATAACTACCCTTCATCTTCTCTCCTTCTACCTCTCCACTTTTTGCTGTGAAGTAGAATCCTGTTTTATTTGCTTGAGCAAACACATCATTAAGGTTAGGTACAGGAACAAAGAACAACTTAGTTGAATTTACACTATAAGGGTAACCTAAGAAAGTTGTAGTATTATCTAAATTCTTAACGTATAGTTTTATATCTGTAGATACAACTCTGGCTGTAGCGTTACTACTAGGGGTTTTACATGTGAATGTAGTACCTAAAGTGGTAGAGTTTACAGAAGGGTCTACATCTGAAACGTTAAACGTTGAGTTTTCAGGTAAAAAGTTAATTACATATTCACCACCTACAACCATTAGTATCGGAGCTATAGATTTATTAAGATCCACGTTACCTACCTCACTAAGTAATGCATAAGCAGAAGCTGTATCAATCCCTGATCCAATGCCAAGTCCCTGTATCTCAGAGCCATCACCAAACTGGAAGTTATCTTCCGTAGAGGATAAACCAGAGGTTACGAAAGGAATACTAGAGTACTGAATACCTTCCTTAGTCTTGTAATCTATAACAAGCATGTAGCTATTATCAGCGTCTATACCTAGCTTTTCATTTACAGAGATAAGGGTATTAGATATTACCTTAGTTACTATAAAGTCTCTGTGTGTATAGTTATCCTTAACGTACCCAAACACTCTAACTAAATCCCCTGGAGTTACACTCTCGTAGAACTCAGTTCCAGATCCTGTGATTAAATTAGAACCAGCAGTACCAGTAACTAAACCATCAACCTTCTTGAACGCTATACTAGTGGTTGCTACGTCATCGTAGTTACCGTAATGCTGACCTGTGTTGGTAAACATCCCTGTAATAAACTTAGTATCACTTTCTAATCCTATAGCGTTATAACTCTTAATACTTGACGGATCTGCGTTAAATACAAAGTCAATATATGATAAGTTTCCATTACCATAGAAGTTGTTAAAGTCAGTCTTAATTGTAGCTCTAGAGTACAAGTCAGAGTCGTTATGTCTGTACACTCTACCCTGCTTGAAGCTTATGAATTGCTTGTTTATCTTAGAGTAGAAGTCAGGAACGAAAGAGTAGAACGATGTCCATCTGTTTGTACCCTCACTAAACCCTAAAGTCACAGCGTTGAATAGTATCTTATCAGTCTTCATATTAGGGTCTAAAGTTGCGTCATCCCAATTTAGGATACCCTCACTCCAGTTCTTAATCGTACTTGCATTTCCAGCAACGTAGTTTCTTCCTCCACCCTCAATCTCAGGGAAGGTTATGATATACTCATCGTACTTAGGGTCGTAACCCCCAACAAGTAGGTATGGTACTATAGTTTTACCTCCACCCACAATGCTGTCACTGAAAGTTTTAATCCCATCAGGGTTGTACTTTATGTACATTTCCCCAAGGTCTCTGAAGTAATCCTTCATTCCATACTCAGAGATTACAGTTAAACCATCAGTTGATAGTCTAAGTATAGCTCCCCTCTTTATATCAGCGAAGTAGAACTTCTGTCCATGCTTAACAATAGACTCAGGGTTTAACCCACAACCAAACTGTCCAGCATATAAACTTACGTAGTTACTTATTACATCGTTAGATAAAGAAACTAACTCTTCACCTGATGCTGTATTAAGGATGTCCTTACCAACAAGAACTCTACCTACCTTACTTTCGTGGAATACAATCAAGTCGTTATCCTTTGTATGTAAAGCCTGTATAGACCCAAACTCTTTGTTGTA
>Ga0308003_1000637_pt1 | contig 15643 bp, 10 predicted proteins | sample Neamet36_FD_203159 | JGI IMG/M metagenome (GOLD analysis project Ga0308003, IMG submission 203159) | Marine microbial communities from water near the shore, Antarctic Ocean - #36 | ecosystem: Environmental > Aquatic > Marine > Unclassified | place: Southern Ocean | collected 2014-06-06
AACAATGAAAAACGCACTATTACTTTCAGTTTTACTCTTTTGTAGCACAACTCTTTTAGCCCAAAGAAAGTCTAAGTTCAATACAATGGATAAAGACAAGACTAGCCAAAACATAAAATGGAATGGCTCTTTTTCGTATGGTAACACATTATTCTTAGGTGACTTAAGACACTTCTCATCCGAGCAGTATTTACCTAACGTAGCACTATCGATGAGATTTAACAAAGAGAAAAACAATAAAAATGGATACCAACTGGCAGTAACAGTAGGTAAAAATAGTGGAGAGTCCGATTTTGACGAACCTAGTTTTAATCGATATTTTAGAAGCCAGTACTTACAAGGTCATATAGCCTACAGAAAAGCGATTTCTAAATCTGAAAACGTAAAAACAGGCAAAACACTTCCACAAGTTCATTTACTATTTGGAGCAGGTTATTATGTTGCAGATGTTAAGCTATTTGACCCAAACACAAACACTTTAGATCCAGAAGAACATGAGACTATTAGTTCTGTTTATCTTCCTTTGGGTATAGAGGTATCTTACTATTTAAGACAAGGGTTTGGTTTTATGGCTTCTGTAAATAACAATCTTTACATCAGTGATAAAATAGATCTTTTTGAAGTCTCTGGTAATGGTCCAGATAACCAAGTAATGTTTAATTTAGGGATGTGTTATAAATTTAATTAAGTATGAAAAAGATACTTTTAATTCTATTAAGTTGTGTTTTAACGATTCAAGCTTCCGCACAAAGACAAGCTAATTCAACTACAGTAAACCGCAAAGCAGGCTTATTTAAAAACGCATACAAAAACGACTTCAGTGGTAGTTTTACTTATGGGATTATAGGCTTTGGTGGAGATTTAAGTACTGCTACAGAAGAGCAATCGTTTACTAAAAACTTCACTCTAAACAAACGCATAAACGCAGGTATTACGCTGAGCACAAAAGTGAGTACTGGACAAATTCATGGACAAGGAGATGTTTACAATAGCGAACACGAGTATACGTCAAACAATACCTTCAGTAATAAATTCTTAGCGTATGGCTTCTTGGTGAAAAAGCAACTAAACAACACTAAAGAGTCTAATTCTAGAGTATTTAAAATCAATATAGCTACGGGTTTAGGAGTTATATCTTCGGAAGTAAACTTACATCCAGATCACTTTTCTGTACCCGATAGTAAATTAAATTTCAAAACCGCTTATATACCAATAGTCTTGGATTTTGAATATTTTTTCACGCCACATATTGGATTTATCTTATCATCGGAGCTAAGCTATTTCTTTAGTGATAAAATAGACTTGCATGGGGTGAATTTCGGTCCAAAAACCTTAACAAAAATGGACCTATTTACTGGCTATACTGCTGGTATTTGTATAAAACTCGAATAAACTATTATATAAAGATGAAACCTGAAAACTTAGTACTTCTAAACCAATTTGTAGAAGAAAACCCCTCTTTACACAGTGAAAATCCAGCTGATATATTATCTATTTTAAAAGCTGTTGAAAAAGCTTCTACTACGGTACATAATACTATTAATCGTGCAGGACTTTTAGATGTTTTAGGAGCTGCTGGATCGGAAAACATCCAAGGGGAAGAAGTACAAAAAATGGACTTGTTTGCCAACGATCAATTTATCGAAGCACTAAAAGAGTGTGGACATATTGCTGCAATTGCGAGTGAGGAAAACGATGAAATTATTTCTTTAAACACTACCGGTGAATATTTGTTTGCTACCGACCCCTTAGATGGTTCATCGAATATTGATGTAAACATTTCTGTAGGTAGTATTTTCTCTGTTTTTAAACGCACAGTAACAGGTGAAGCAACAGCAGAAGAATTCAATCGTTTCGGCCATGAACAAATTCTTGCAGGCTATGTATTGTATGGAACTTCTACGATATTAATTTACACTTGTGGTCATGGAGTTCATTCATTCACATTCGATCCTAAACCAGAGGTTTTTGCTTTAGCTAATCCTGCTATACAAACTCCAGAAAATGGAAATATCTATTCTATAAACGAAGGGAATTACAACTCATTAGACAAGGGGATTCAAAATTACGTAACCTATTGTAAGGCGCTTAAAGAAAATGGAAAACGTACACATACTGCACGTTTTATGGGTTCTTTAGTTGCCGACTTTCACCGAAATATGCTTAAAGGTGGTGTATTTATTTACCCAGCAACAGCAGATGCACCCAAAGGGAAATTGCGTTTACTATATGAATGCAACCCTATAGCCATGATTGCCGAACAAGCTGGCGGAACTGCTACTTGGGGAACAGAACGACTATTAGATATTAAAGCGAGTGACATACACCAACGTACTCCTTTCTTTATTGGCTCTAAAAATATGATGAAGAAAGCTATTAGCTTTTTGAGTTAAACATAAAATACGTTTTACGACATTAGTAAAACGACTTATTATTTATAAAACATACCCCGATCAGTTTACTGATTGGGGTTAAGTTATTACAGCTATGAAAAAAAGTGAACTACTTAACGGCTATCTACAAAGTGTACAAAACAAAAATGTTTTAGAAACTTTAAATACAGAAAATCAAATTCACTTATCAGGACTTTCGGGTTCTGCGGCAAGCATAGTTGCCTCATGTTATTTTAATGAATCGGATAAGGCTAGTATTTTCATCCTTAAAGACAAGGAAGCAGCGGCCTATTTTTTTAATGATTTAGAACAGTTTATTTCAGAAAAGGATTTACTTTTTTATCCAGGATCCTACCGTAGACCCTACCAAATTGAGGAAACAGACAATGCCAATGTACTTATGCGAGCTGAGGTATTAAACAGACTTAGTTCTCGTAGAAAAGCTTCTTGTATAGTTACCTATCCGGATGCATTATTCGAAAAGGTAATTACAAAAAAGGAACTGACACGAAACACTCTAAAACTTACTATTGGCGAAGAAATAGGAATTGATTTTTTAAACGAAACCCTCTTTGAATATGGGTTTGAATATGCAGAGATTGTTGTAGAGCCAGGTCAATTTTCTATCCGAGGTGGTATCGTAGATGTATTTTCATTCTCTAACGAGCAACCCTACAGAATAGAGTTTTTTGGAGATGAAGTAGAAAGTATTCGCAGTTTCAATATTAATACGCAGCTGTCTGTTTTAGAAGTAAAGAAACTAAACATCATTCCCAATGTAGAGAATAAGGACATAGTTGAGTCGCGTGTACCTTTTATGAATTATTTGGATAGCGACGCGACTTTGTGGATTGATGACCAAGGTTTATGTGAGGGGCAGTTAGATAAACTTTACCTTAAATCGTACAGTGCTTTTGAGAACTTAGATGGAGAGATTAAACACCTTAAACCTGAAGAGCTATTTATTAACTCGAAAGTATTTAGAAAGGCCATAAAAGCATTTAAATTAGTATCCTTTGGAAGTAACGATAAAAAAGGACGACTAAACATAGACTTCAGTACTTCATTCCAACCGAGTTTCAACAAACAATTCGACCTTATCATTACTCATTTTAATGAGCGAACAGAACTAGGGTATCAAAATTTAATTCTGTGTTCATCACAGAAACAAGAAGAACGTTTTCACAGTATATTCGAAAAAGCAGAGGGGAATTTCAAATTCAATACAATGCTTCTGCCTTTACATGAAGGATTTATAGATCATGAAAACAAAATACTGTGCTATACCGACCATCAACTATTTGAACGGTATCATAAGTTCAAATTAAAATCTTCTCAAAACTACAAAAAGACCATAACCCTAGACGAAATCACCAATCTAGAAATTGGTGATTTCGTTACCCATATAGATCATGGGGTAGGTAAATTTGGTGGCTTACAAAAAATTGATGTCCAGGGTAAAAAGCAAGAAGCTATAAAGCTTATATACCGAAACAACGATTTACTATATGTAAGTATTCATTCCCTACATAAAATTGCAAAGTTTAACAGCAAAGAAGGAACTGCTCCTAAAATCCACCAGTTGGGTTCTCCACAATGGGAGAAAACGAAGAGTAAAACTAAAACTAAAATTAAAACCATTGCGTACGACTTAATCCAGTTGTATGCAAAACGTAAAACTGTTAAAGGATTTGCTTTTAGTCCTGATAATTACATGCAATACGAATTAGAGGCTAGTTTTATTTATGAGGATACACCAGACCAACTAAAAACAACAATCGCTGTAAAAAAAGACATGGAATCGGCCTTACCAATGGACCGTTTGGTTTGTGGTGACGTAGGTTTTGGGAAAACAGAAATAGCGATTAGAGCGGCCTTTAAAGCTGTATGCGACAATAAACAAGTTGCTATTCTAGTTCCAACAACCATCTTAGCACTGCAGCATTATAAAACCTTTAGAAAACGATTAAAAGACTTTCCAGTAACAGTAGATTATATAAACCGTTTTAAAACGGCAAAGCAGCAAAAGGAAACGCTGAAAAACTTAGCCGATGGAAAGGTGGATATAATTATTGGTACACATAGGATTGTTGGAAAAGATGTGAAATTTTTAGATCTAGGTTTATTAATTGTAGATGAAGAGCAAAAATTTGGAGTAGGTGTAAAAGACAAGCTGAAAACCATAAAAGCCAATGTAGATACGCTTACACTTACTGCAACCCCAATTCCGAGAACACTTCAGTTTTCGCTAATGGCAGCAAGAGATTTATCGACCATAAAAACTGCCCCACCAAACCGACAACCTGTACAAACTCAAAGTATAGGATTTAATGAAGAAACTCTGCGAGATGCCATACAATACGAAGTTTCTAGAGGTGGTCAGGTGTTTTTCATACACAACCGTATAGAAAACATAAAAGAGGTTGCTGGAATGGTGCAGCGTTTGTGCCCAGATGTAAAAGTAGGAATTGGCCATGGACAAATGGAAGGTCCTAAACTAGAGCGACTGATGCTCGATTTTATAGAAGGTGAATTTGATGTACTTGTCTCAACCACTATTATTGAAAGTGGATTAGACATCCCTAATGCCAATACTATAATTATAAATAATGCACAGAATTTTGGACTGAGTGATTTACATCAAATGCGAGGTAGAGTTGGACGATCGAACAAAAAAGCGTTTTGTTTTCTAATTACTCCACCACGAATAAGCATGAGTGAAGAAGGTAGAAAACGGATTCAGGCATTAGAACAACATTCGGACTTAGGGGCAGGGTTTAATATTGCAATGCGCGATTTAGAAATTCGTGGTGCAGGAGATATTTTGGGCGCAGAACAGTCAGGGTTTATTTCTGACATAGGCTTTGAGATGTATCAAAAGATATTAAATGAAGCGGTACGAGAGCTTAAAGAATTAGAGTTTAAAGATCTATATAAGAAGGAGAATACAGACTCATTCTTTGTAGACGAATGTCAGATAGACACAGATATGGAGATTCTTATTCCAGATAATTATGTGAATTCTATTTCTGAACGACTACAACTCTATAAAGACCTTAACAATTTAGAAAACCAAAAAGACTTGAGTGTATTCGAAAAGAATATTATCGATCGTTTTGGACCTATACCTCCATCAGTAGAAAAACTAATTCAATCGATAAAACTACGATGGATAGGAAGAGATTTAGGATTTGAGAAAATTGTATTGAAAGCGAATAAAATGATCACCTATTTTGTAGCAAATCCACAATCAAACTTTTTTGAATCTGAAAAATTTAAGTCGGTGCTCAATTATATACAATCCAATCCTAAAGCATGTATTATGAAGGAGCGGAATAATAAGCTCAGCTTAGTCTTTGATAAGGTAACAGAACTAGAGGTAGCACTATATCACTTAAACTGTATATTGGAACGCTAATACGTATGCTGATAGAGAAAACAAATACTGTTTCCTAAAATGAATAACTAAGCCCTAAACCAAACAGTTCTTTAAACTGTACTCTTGGTCCTGAGCTTTCAAAGACTCCGTCGTCGTCCAAATCTAAAGCAATATCTATATCCTCATCGTAAATTAAATGTGTGGTAATATTGGCACTCAGGTATTTATTAATTTTCATGAGTAATAGCAATTGCCAATCTACATCTACACTAATTCCTTGGTCTTTGTAATTTGAAAATAAAGTCGCTTTTGTATCTAAACTTACATTTTCCCAAAGCGTGTTTTTATACTGTAGTTTTAGTGCTCCACCAAATTCCGAACGTGTACGCTCTCCTGACCGCACTAAAACACCGAACTCATTATACACTGCTGGCTTTACTCCAAAAGCACCAGCATCGGCCAAATCACTATTGTTAACGTAGGTGATTTTACCACTCAAAGGAAGTACTTGTAAATTAAGAGTTCTATTGGTGCTTTTATAACTCAGTCCAATAGAAATAGAACTGTAAGCAGGTGCCAAAAAACCAGAAATCAATGTAGAATCGGTTGGACTTTTATAACCATTAGCAACCTGAGATTTCAGATTAAAACTCATATTATAATACCATTTACTAAAAGCGGATCTACCATAAGAACTGTTCAACTCTATGCGATCGTCACTTTTGGCCACTTTACCAATATCACCCTGACGAATTATACCAAAAGCTAAATCTAGAGAGTTGTCCCAAATTTTAGTAGAATCTTTATATCCAATTGCGCATTTCATTAAGCCAGTAGCCGAAATAGAAGATTGTCCACCCGCCGACCAATTACTAAAACTTACTTGTGAGAAGTTTAAAGCTGTTGTAGCAGAACGAGACCAGTACTTTAAACTATCAGTCTCGAAGGAGTTTTCTGCAAAACTAAAAAAGGAGCTCAGTAGTACTATGTAAAATAAAGACTTAGACATAAGAACAATAGGTAGTATTAGATTTTGTTATAGAACAAAAAAAAGGCCACTTTTAAAGGTGGCACTTAATTAGATTCTGATTTGTAAAACTACGAAACTACCGGTTTTTCACCGAGTTGTTTTAGCATTTTATAATGAGAGCGAACTGCAGCAAAATAGGTCTTTTTATCATTGTATATAATACCGTATTCTTCAGCTGTAGCTCTTACGATATCAGACAATTTTTTATAGTGTACGTGACAAATATTTGGAAATAGGTGGTGTTCTATTTGGAAATTTAATCCCCCAACATACCAGGTTACTAACTTGGAATGTTTTGCAAAATTTGCTGTTGTTTTTAATTGGTGTATCATCCATTCATTTTCTACTTTCCCTTCGTCTGTAGGTATAGGGAATGAAACTCCTTCTACAACATGTGCTAATTGGAAAGTAACAGTTAAGATAAACCCTGCAACCATATTCATTACCAACCAACCTAAAATCACTTGCCACCAAGCAAATGGAGAAAAGATCATTGGTAAAGCAAAGATAAATGCCCAGTAGGCGAGTTTGTACGAAAGTAGTTTTTTAAACTGTTTCGTCTTATCCAATTTACCTTCTGGGCTCAAACCCATTTTGGTAAATCTACGGTATTGAACAAAATCTAATACAGACCACAAAAGCGTTCCTAACGTGTATAAGAAAAATGCATAGATATGTTGAAACTTATGTCCCTTACCCCAGTTTTGCTCAGAAGAGAGTCTTAATAATGGATCTTGATGTATATCACCATCTAATCCATCTATATTGGTGTAAGTATGGTGTAATATATTGTGTTGTACTTTCCAGTTGTATACATCACCTCCAATAAGGTGAATACAAATACCGATTAGATTATTTACTTTGGGATTTGAAGAATAAGCTCCGTGATTGGCATCGTGCATAACAGACATTCCAATACCAGCCATTCCTACACCCATGGTTAGAGCTAAAGTAAAAGCCCATAGCCCAGAAAGGATTCCTGTATATACGAGTGCATAAGGAATGAGGTAGATTAAGAACATAGAAATAGATTTCACAACCATATGACTATTGGCATTTCTTGAGATTTTATTCTCTTTAAAATAACCATTTACTCTTTTTCTTAATTCTTTAACAAAAGGCACTTGCTCTTTGTTCTGAAATCTTATTCTTGGAATCATTTTTCTTATCGCTAAAATTCTAGACAAATGTAGCGCAATTCTATTCAGCACAAAATTGAAACTTGTTAAATGAATGTTAACAATAAATACCTAAATAACTGAATATGTGAATGTTATAATATTTAAAGCATTCACACAAGTCTATATCGTATGTAATGAATACAAAAAACCTCCACCGATTACTCGGAGGAGGTTTAATTTAATTTTTGAATAGGTTTTTACAGACCTAAACTCTGTTTTATATTTGCTTCACCATCTAAAAGGAATTCGATAGGATTTTCTAGCGCTTCTTTAACGGCACATAAGAAACCAACTGACTCACGTCCATCGATAATACGGTGATCGTAAGAAAGAGCTACATACATAATTGGACGGATAACAATTTCTCCATCTACAACCATAGCACGTTCAACAATATTGTGCATTCCTAAAATAGCAGATTGTGGAGGATTTATAATTGGCGTAGAAAGCATAGAACCGAATACACCACCGTTGGTAATTGTAAAGGTACCACCTAACATATCGTCCATACTAATCTTACCATCACGTGCTTTTATTGCTAAACGCTTAATTTCAGACTCTACACCTTCGAAGTCTAATAACTCGGCATTACGTACTACAGGAACCATTAATCCTTTTGGAGAACTTACAGCAATAGAAATATCTGCGTAGTCGTAGTAAATTACTTCTTTACCATCGATCATTGCATTTACATCTGGGAACAATTTTAATGCTCTAGTAACTGCTTTGGTGAAAAATGACATAAAGCCTAAGCCTACACCAAACTTTGCTTTAAATTCTTCTTTATAAATCTTACGAAGATCCATAATAGGTTTCATATCTACCTCGTTAAAAGTAGTAAGCATAGCGGTTTCGTTCTTTACAGAGACTAAACGCTCAGCTACTTTTCTACGAAGAACAGACATTTTTTTGCGTTCCGATCCACGAGGACCAGGACCATTACCCATAGCTGTTTTAGCCTTTACTACATCTTCCTTTGTAATACGTCCACCTTTACCAGAACCCTGAGCGATATCCACACCTTGTTCTGCCATCATCTTGCGAGCTGCAGGAGAAGGCGTACCTGTTGCATAAGTAGTTTCTGTAGCACTTACTTTGGCAGCACTTGTAGGTGCAGCAGAAGTAGTTGCTTCAGGTTTCGTTGCAGAACCAGAGGCAGTACCTTTAGCAGCAGTATCAATTGTACATACTACATCGCCAATGGCAACTGTTTCACCTTCTTCAACTTTAATAGAAATCGCTCCACTTTCTTCAGCAGCCAATGTAAGGGTTGCTTTATCAGAGTCGATTTCACAGATCTCTTGATCTTTTTCAACGTACTCTCCGTCGGCTACAAGCCACGTTGCAATCTCTACTTCAGAGATCGATTCACCAGGAGATGGAACATTCATTTCGATGATCATAGCGGTATAATTTTGAATCTTAATTTCTTTTGTTACAATTTAAATACGCCTTCTATTACGGCACGCTGACGACGAGCGGAGCGTTTAGAAGATCCCGATGCTGGTGTTGCACTCGCAGAGCGTGCTACCACATGCAGTGGTAATTCGCGCCAATGACGGAGTACAAAGCCCCAAGCTCCCATATTTTCAGGTTCTTCTTGAGCCCACACATACGTTTCGGCATTTGCATATTTTCCTACTATTGCATCTAACTGTGTTTTAGGGAATGGATACAATTGTTCCAATCGTACTAAAGCAGTATCATCAGCATTTAGTTTTTCTTTTTCTTCGAGTAATTCGTAATATAATTTACCAGAACAGAAAACTACTTTCTTAACCTTAGTAGCTTCTGCACTAACATCGTCTATAACTTCCTGAAATCTACCCGTTACCAAGTCCGAAACCGAAGATACACATTGTGCGTGACGTAATAAACTCTTAGGGCTCATTACCACTAAAGGCTTACGGAAATCTCTGTGTAACTGACGACGAATTAGGTGGAAGAAATTTGCTGGAGTAGTCGCATTAGCTACTTGCATGTTATATTGTCCGCACAAGGTTAAGTAACGTTCTAAACGAGCACTTGAGTGCTCTGCTCCTTGGCCTTCGTAACCGTGAGGTAATAACATTACTAAGGAATTGTATATTTCCCACTTATCTTCTGCTGCTGCTAAGTACTGATCTATTAGTATCTGTGCACCGTTGGAGAAATCACCAAACTGAGCTTCCCAAATAGTAAGTACATCTGGCGAAGCCATAGCATAACCATAATCGAATCCTAAAACTGCGTACTCAGATAATAGAGAGTTGTAAACTTCAAATTTACCCTGACCTTCACCAATATGGTTCAATGGGTTTATCCGTTCTTCAGAATCTACGTCTCTAAATATTGCATGGCGGTGAGAAAAGGTACCACGTTCAACATCCTGCCCAGTCATGCGTACTTCGTTTCCTTCAGTTAAGATGGAACCGTAAGCCAGCAATTCTGCCATTCCCCAATCTATACGATCGGTATCGTTAAACATCTTTTCACGGTCCTTTATAAGACGTAAAGCTTTTTTATAAAACTGATGATCCTTAGGAGCTGTATAAAGTGCTTTCGCAACTTTAGCTAATGTATCTCTAGAAACCCCTGTTTCAGGAGACGACTCAAAATCTAATGCAGTTGCTTTAGAAATATGAGCCCACTCTTTTTCCATGAAACGGGTAATACTAGTTGTTTCTGCACTCTTAGCTTCGCTCAGATCAATCTCTAAAAGAGCTTTGAAGTTTGAGGCCATTTCCTTCACAATGTTAGCTTCTACTACTCCTTGATCCATCAACTTTTCGTTGTAGATTTCTCTTGGATTAGGATGCTTAGCAATTGCTTGGTATAATTTAGGTTGTGTAAAACGCGGCTCATCTCCTTCATTATGTCCGTATTTACGGTAGCATAATAAATCGATGAATATATCTTTTTTAAACTCTTGACGATAGGCTACAGCAAAGTTCATTGCATGAACTACAGCTTCAACATCATCTCCGTTTATATGTAATACTGGGCAAAGTGTTGTTTTAGCAACATCGGTACAATAGGTACTAGAACGACCATCTAAATAGTTGGTGGTAAAACCTACCTGATTATTGATAACAACATGTATACTCCCTCCGGTTTTATAAGCAGGGAGTTGCGCCATTTGAACAATTTCAAAAACAATTCCTTGTCCAGCTACAGCAGCATCACCATGAATAATAATGGGCAATACTTTAGAGTTATCGCCATCGTAGTTATGGTTAATTTTAGCTCTAGAAATACCTTGCATTACAGCACTAACAGTTTCTAAATGCGATGGATTAGGAACTAAGCACATACTTACATCCTTTCCTGCATCGGTAGTAACATCGTACGAATAGCCTAAGTGGTATTTTACATCCCCATCAAATTCTTCGTCTTCGTAGCCTTTACCTTCAAACTCTTTAAATACTTGCTTGTAAGGTTTTTTAAATATGTTTGCCAACACACTTAATCGACCACGGTGGGCCATCCCAATAACAAACTCCTTAATGTTTAGGGTAGAACCATATTCTACCACAGCATCAAGAGCTGGAATTAACGCTTCCCCACCTTCGAGCGAAAACCGTTTTTGACCAACATATTTAGTATGTAAGAAATTTTCGAAAGCGACAGCTTCGTTAAGTTTCTTTAAGATTTGTTTTTTCTGACTAGGACTAAAGTTCGGCTGGTTATCGTTTTGGTGTATGTAGTTTTTTATCCAATCTCTTTCTTTCAGATCTCGGATATACATATACTCTACCCCTATAGATTGGCAGTACACTTTCTTAAGGTGTGCTACAATAACTTTTAAGGATACTGCACCAATACCACATTGCGTACCTGCTTGAAAAACAGTTTCAAGGTCAGCATCAGATAATTCGAAATTAACTAAATCTAATTTCGGATTATAATCGCGACGTTCACGTACAGGATTTGTTTTGGTAAACAAATGCCCGCGTTGGCGGTAGGCATTGATTAGATTGATAACCTTAAATTCCTTTTTAAAGGAATCTGGCAGCTGAGTTTCTAGCTCTTCATCGGAGTAAGATTCATTTGCAAAGTCGTAACCTTGAAAGAAGCTTCTCCAACTCGATTCTACTGAATCGGGCTCTTTGAGATACTGTTCGTAGATCTCCTCAAAAAAAGCAGTATTAGCTGCTCCCAAAAATGAGTAATTGTCCATCCTTTTCTTAAACGCAAAAATTCACAGCAAAAATAAATAATTTATTCGTCTAAGCTGTTGCCCAAAGCGAATTTTTCAGGGCTTTTATAATAGTTTCTAATCAGCACTTTTTGTAGGCAACGCCTAACAATGAGCTTTGTAAGTAATAAAGAAAAGTCTAAGTCTAGCTCTAAAGCTGCAGCCTTAGCAACCTGGGACTCAGACACGTCTATGGTATACAAGAGATGCTTCGTATATGAATCGCCTTTTTCGCTTATCCTATTTGCTAAATACGGATAAAGCTGCTCGCAAATTTCTATAAAAGCGGTTTCTGGACGTATAGGCTTAGTAAAATGCCAATCTTCGGCATAAAATTCTTTTTCTACCTGAACAAGAGCTTTAAGCATCCAAGTTAAGTTCTTGGTATAATCTTCAATATTTTGAAGTTCAAAGTTCATTAATTAACTCGTACCATTAATAGTTGTGCAAATTCTTGAAGTGTTGCTTTTCTATCTTCACTAACTTCTAGTCCTTGTAAATGCTTTTGAGCTATAGCAAAATGAGTATCCATCATTTCTTTACACAACGATTGTACATTGAGCTGCGCATAAACATCCATCACTTTTTCGATTTTTTCTTTAGCAGGGAAATTTACCGAGGCAAAATAGTAATCGAGTATTTCTAACTGCTCAGCAGAAGCCGTTTCGTAAGCTTTTATGTACAAGCAAGTCTTTTTATTACACAGTATATCGCCAGCAATTTGTTTTCCAAAATCCGCTTGAGAACCATATACATCTAAGATGTCGTCCATCAGCTGAAAAGCCAATCCTATATGAATTCCAAAATCGTATAAATGTTGTTGGTCTTTGGCAGATGCATCAGCAACTAAAGCACCCGATTTTAAAGCACAAGCCAAAAGCACCGCAGTTTTAAAAGTTATCATCTGTAAGTACTCACTCATAGAAACACGTTCTTGAGTTTCGAAATTCATATCGTACTGTTGTCCTTCACAAACTTCTAATGCCGTTTGGTTAAACAAATCCATTAGCGCTACTAAATGTTTAGGATCTGCCTTAACAATAGATTGATAGGCCTTCACGAATAAAGCATCTCCAGAAAGAATTCCGATATTCGTATTCCACTTTTCATGAACGGTGGTCTGCCCTCTTCTCAAAGGAGCTGCATCCATGATGTCGTCGTGCATAAGTGTGAAGTTATGGAACAACTCTATCCCTACAGCTTGGGGTATGGCAGCATTAATATCTGCACCATACATATCTGTAGCCATAAGCACCAAGGCGGGTCTTAATCGTTTTCCACCCAAACTAAGGATATAAGAAATTGGGTCGTATAATTCTGCGGGTTTCGGAACAAAAGAAGCCTCCTTAAGAGCACTCTTTAAGATTACTTGGAGTTCTGCAATGGACTTTATATTAGACATCTATTCGCATCAAATATTTCCCGTAACCACTTTTCAATAAGGGTTTAGCGAGTTCCTGTAATTGTTTACTATTTATAAATCCTGCACGATAAGCATCTTCTTCAATACAGCCAACCTTTAAACCTTGTCTTTCTTCTAAAACTTGAACAAATTGTCCTGCTTGCATAAGAGAGGCAAAAGTACCTGTATCTAGCCATGCTGTACCACGATCGAGTATCCCAACTTGAAGCTGTTCTCTTCGTAAATATTCTTTGTTAATGTCGGTAATTTCATATTCTCCTCGTGCCGAAGGCTGGAGTGACTTCGCAATCTCAACAACTTTATTATCGTAGAAATACAATCCAGGGACTGCATAATTAGACTTCGGAGTTATTGGTTTTTCTTCTATCGAGACTGCTTTAAAATCTTTGTTAAACTCTACCACACCATACCTTTCGGGATCCGAGACATGGTAAGCGAAAATCACACCTCCATTAGGTTTATTGTGTTGTTTTAACAAAGTCGACATTCCTGCACCATAAAAAATATTATCTCCTAAGATTAAGGCGACCTCGTCATCACCAATAAAATCTTCACCTATTACAAAGGCTTGAGCCAATCCGTTAGGCACTTCTTGAATAGCATATTCAAATTTACAACCAAGGGAGGTTCCATCACCTAACAACTTTTTAAAGGCAGGCATATCGTGTGGTGTAGAAATAATCAATATTTCCGAAATTCCAGCTTGTAAAAGAGTAGAAAGTGGATAATAAATCATGGGCTTATCGTACACTGGCATTAACTGCTTACTCACCGATAAGGTAAGTGGGTGTAAACGAGTTCCGGATCCTCCAGCTAAAATTATCCCTTTCATATTAAGTGTCTTTTCGTATGGTTAAAGCATCGAGCTCTATATCTTCTTCCTCATCTAAAATATCTATTAGAGGCTCTCTAAAAGAACGCGTGGTAATAATACGTTCTAAAGAAAGAAGTAAGGAAGGTAGTAAAAGTAAGTTTGCCATCATAGCGAATAATAGGGTTACAGAAACAAGTAATCCCAGCGCTACTGTACCTCCAAATTCTGAAGCTATAAATATAGAAAAACCAAAGAAGAGTACAATTGAAGTATAAAACATACTTACTCCCGTTTCGCTTAAAGCATTAATTACAGCAATTCTAATATTCCAATTATTTGCTTTTAATTCTTGACGGTATTTGGCCAAAAAATGAATGGTATCGTCTATAGAAATACCGAAAGCAATACTAAACACCAATATGGTAGATGGCTTAATAGAAACACCAAAATAGCCCATTAATGCACCCGTAAGAATTAGGGGTATAAGGTTCGGTAATAAAGAAACTATAACCATTCTAGAAGAGGAGAACATCCATGCCATTAATATTGCAATAAGTCCTATGGCGAGTAATAAGCTACTAAACAGATTTCGCACTAAATAAGTGGTACCCTCTAAAAACAATACGCTAGTACCTGTAATAGAAACATCGTACTTCTCAGGATTAAATATTGCATCTATTTGTGGTTGAATTGAGTCTCTTAAAGCACGCATTTGTTTGGTGCCAATATCTTTCATTCTAGCAGAAACTCTAGCTACACTATTAGTAGAATCCATAAAACTATTAAACAATTTGCTATTTCCTGATACAGAATTTTTAGCATATTTAAGAATGAAGTTTTTCTCTTGAGAAGAGGGTAAGCTATAGTAATCTGGATTACCATTGTAATAGGCTTGTTTAGAAAACTTAGCCAAATTTACAATAGAAGTTGTACTAGATATTTCTGGGTAAGCCTCCAAAACTTTCTCCAGCTTTTCTATCCTTTTTAGAGTTGAAGACTTATTTACACCATTTTTCTTACGGGTATCAATCATAATTTCAAAAGGCATAACACCCGAGAAATTCTCTTCAAAAAACTGAAGATCTAAATAAATAGGATCGTCTTTTGGTATATCGTCTACAATATTCCCAGTAGTTTGAATTTTCGAAACCCCATAAAAAGCTACTATTAACAGAGAAGCTGTAAAAATATACACACTTTTCCTGTGGTATAAAACGACCTTCTCCATCCATGCTGTTAAGCTATT
>Ga0308003_1000643_pt1 | contig 15534 bp, 13 predicted proteins | sample Neamet36_FD_203159 | JGI IMG/M metagenome (GOLD analysis project Ga0308003, IMG submission 203159) | Marine microbial communities from water near the shore, Antarctic Ocean - #36 | ecosystem: Environmental > Aquatic > Marine > Unclassified | place: Southern Ocean | collected 2014-06-06
CACGACAGTATTTTAATTCTGATAATAAAGACATCCCCTTCAAAATAATCTCATTTGATAAATCTGATTCTACCAATTCATTTTTATAAATAGTTAGAATATTATCAATCTGAACATAAGACTTTTTTGACTTAATTTTCTCAAATCGATTAGACGATTCAATGTATTTATGTGAAATAGTATCTGTAGACTTAACCTCCCTTGATGAATCATATAAGACTTCAATAGTAACCACCCCATCATCGCTTATAGATTCAAGCTCGTTATTAATAGAACTATACTTAACATTACCTTGAAACTTGGCTACGCTCAAAAGCTCTAATCCATTATTAATAATCAGTACGTTATTATTAATCCACATATTTCCGCCACCCATACCCTCTATTGTGTAATTAATGATATAATCATCTATACCATCCTTATTTACATCTCCAACAAGAACTGGTACATCAGAATAAATCAAATACGCAGCAACTCCTTTTTCAGACCATGGGTTAGTACCATGAGAACATTCTTTCCCAGATATTGGGCTGCTTAAATCACCACTAGCATTAGCTATACAATGACAATTTATTAATATTTTATCCTCTTCAATCTTTACCCAATTTAGGCCAGGATTAGAATTATCAATATAGTCTTGAATAATGTATTTTTCTAGAGAACGTTTGAGATTATCAATCAATGACATATCTTCAATTAAGGTTGAATCAGTATCATACCAAATATGGCTTAATTCTACTCCGTTATCAAAAACTCTCTTCATATACAAAGAACCATCTTGCCAATAACTTAACGACTCCCCCTGGAGTTTATCATCTTTATAAATTTGGTTTGATGAAATAACGCCATCCTTCCAGAAGCATAAATACTTACCTTCTTTACTGCCATTACTCCATATGCCTTGCTCAGATAAAACGCCACTTGGGTAATATAACTTAGAATTCCCATCCAGTTTACCTTCAATGAAGGAGCCATCTATTGCAATAACACTATCCGTATAGTAGAATTGATACAGCCCATTTAATAAGGTAGAGTCTAGATTCATGAATGCACTTGATTCTTTATCAATAATCACATCTGAAATAGGCGATTCATAAAAGGACTCTTGACAAGATTGAAAAAGAACGCAAGTCAAAATAAAGGAAAGAAGTGTTTTGTTCATTTAAGTCAAAATTGTTAGAGATGGAAAGAGAGATGTTGTTTAGAGAATTAAACACATTTTAAAATAATATTTTTATATACCACAAACGGGTTATGATCTATTCACAAACAGTTTAATTAGCATTTTGGTCGTAACAAATTTTATTTATGACAACAGATGTTGCTTTAAAAGAATTACTAATTTGTTCACAGATTTGAGAGCCCAGTTCTCTAGTAGATACATTATATTCAAGTTTAACAGACACTATTTAAATCCCAAGTATTAATATAGTTTTATATTAAAAAAGAAAATCACATTAGATAATCCTAATTACTTTCACCAATAATAGAATTCACATTATTTTTTGTTTTTTCAATTTGTTCTAGTTTCCAAAATTTAATAGCTTCATGAGCAATTTCTGCCTGTGCAAATGAAATTGATTCGAGCATTTTTTTATTTGCAAGCAACTCAGCTTCCAATTTTTGAGAGTTCTTCTCAGAATTAGCTCTAACTGATAAATTTATTTCATCATTAATGTTAGAAGTCAAAAACAGTTGTTTTACTCTTTCTTCGTGTTTGATTCTATCTAAGATATCATCATAAGGACCACGTTCTGTCATCATCTTAAATAAGATTGGAGCAATTTCTATGAAAATAAACAAAAAAGTGATCAACCATTTAGCATACCAAACAACTGATTTCTCTTTCTCAACACTAACTAATTTCTTTTCGCCATCAACAACTTCATAAAATGAAACTTCTTGATACATCAAATTATCTAAGGCCCTTAATCTTGCAATTAAACCATCATTTTGGGCATGAATGGTTTTTTGATTTTCAATATCGAATTGAGTTGAATATTCCCTATTTATGATTTTAACATCAATATCATCAATTGCACTGTAATCATTTTCATTTAATCCATTATAGTTATTCTTTGTTGCTGTATATCCTTTTTCTGCATCATCTGCAACCTTCTTTAAATCATTATAATAACCTCCCTTACCACGCTTTCCACTGAATTTACCAATGTTCCATTCGTCATTTTTATCTCTATTTGCTTTTTCCCAAAAAGCTCTTTTATCTTCAATTAGGTTATTTCTATTAGAAATACTTCTTTCTAACTCTACTCTTTCATTTTTCAACCTTGTTAAGACTAGGTCATTTTCCCCTGATTTAATTATAATATTATTTGTTAGGGCGATTTGTGTACTGATTTCAGCATTAATTTCTTTTTCAAAAAGTTTTAACTCAAGAGGAGTCGCTATTACAAAACCTAGTAACATTGCCATTAATATTCTTGGAAAAGCTTCAAACAACTCTTGTCTCGAAATAGTCTTTTTACCATCACCAACACCAAAAGTAGAAACGATATATCTATCCAGATTAAAAATTAAAGCACCCCAAAACATACCAAAAAAGACAGATAGAATAGGGTCTTTAAAGGCTGTTTGAAAAGCGTAACCTCCAGCAAAAGAAGCCATTAATGACGTAAACACAATTGTACCTCCAATACCGAAATACTTGCTCTTTTCAGTTGGAACTTGGTTTAAAATATCGGTATCTGCTCCAGATGACCAAATAAAAACTTTTTCGATAATTTTAAATATTAGCTTTATAGTGTTTGTTATTTTAGCCATTGTGAGGGTGTCTTTATAATTGATGTTAGTTTGTTCGATAAAGAAATAATCGACCATTTATTTAATTCAATTTGTTTTTTATCTAACAAATTATCCGAAATAAATTTCGGGGTACTTATGTTTGTATTATTATCAAAAACTGAATCTATTTTGATGGGATCGATTTCTAAATCAAATCTATCAGAATTAATATTTAAAGTAGGAAAGGTGTTTAAATTTATGTTAGTTATAGCTGATAGTTTAATATCAATAATAGGCATTTGACGAAACCCTATTACTGGCAAGGGAAATGGGGTTGCTTTTATCGAAAGCGTTTTATTTTCGAATAAACCCTTAACATCTAATCTGTATTCTGTTTCTTCAGAGAGTTTGATATGTGCCACTCCTGTCATTTCATTGGAATCTACCTCTGGAGTGAATTTAAAAGATTCAACATTTTCTAAACCCCATTTGACATCTACATTATCAATCCCAAAGTTTAAATTAACATGCGATTCAAAATATTTTATTATTGGTTTAACAGTATCAATGTAAATAGTTTTTTCAATTATTTCATCAAAATACCCAAATACCTTTAATGTATATGGAGTTTTTTGAATTGGCTCTACATTTGCGCTATCAATAGCCGCAAAATCATCACCAAAGGACATAAGTTCTACTCTATCTACATTATTTGTTCGCCATGAAATATTGACAGGACTTAACGAGTCCCTTAAAGCCTTAGAAGCAATAAACGATACTATTTCAGGCTGCACTTTTATTGCATCTATTTCGAGAATAGACTCAACTACATCAAAATCATTTACAGCTTTTAAACAAACCACACTTTTATCTTTAATAGGAATCATTACAGAGTTCGTACCAATTGGTATAGGCTTATCATTAAGATATAATGCGTTATATTTTCGAACATTTAGATTAAACACTACATTCTCATTCTTCCGAGTTATTTTAGATTTATTAGAAGTAAAATTTATGATATCAGAGTTGTTTTCCAATGATTTATTTAAACTAAATAGTAAATCTTTCCACTCAGTAGATGTTAATCGTTTAGACTCATCTTTATACCCCTTATTAAATACTCGTTTAAATGCTTCAATTAGATCAAAAGCCCCTCCTTTTTCAAGTTCATTTATGAATTCTACTACTGATTCATGCTGCTGTGTATTAGATTTGTTAAATAAAGGTGAAGTGTAATCAATGGCTGGCCATTCATTTTCTTTTAGGTATAACTTTTTAGTATTGTCATCAACATCTGACAAAAAGAAAAATGGCATTACACCGAAAATAATTTCAAAAACGCCATTTGCTATCTGCCAGTACTCTTCACGCAATCTGTCTAACGTGTTAAATTCATCGACTGACCTAGTCTTACCTATTATATTCCTAAATCTACCAGATATCCAGTGAGTTATAGAACCAACAGTTGAAGGTTTATCTTGCATATCAAAATGATATCCACTATCATAATCTATTATACTTAACTGAATTCTTTCAGAATTAAAAAACAATGAATCAGGCTTTATATCAAAATGAATGAATTGAATTTTATGAAGAAAATCTATAGTCTTTGTTAATTGATAGGCTAAATACAACTTATCAGGGATACTTAGTTTTTTGTAGTCCGTAAGATTGACATTATCACTACCATAATCTTCGTAATTTAATTCATTGAGATTATACATCAGAAAAGCCACACAATGTTGGTTAGAAATACTATCATAACCTTTAAAAACAGCAAATGGTAGCCCTAATAATTCTGGCAAATCATGATAAACTGGTGTGCCTGATTTAAATTGGTTCTTTTTTAATTTATCATGTAAAAGTTTGATAGTATCATAAGCATGTTGCTTCTTTTCTTCATCCGTATATATTTTTAGTACATACTCATTTTTTGAAACACCATCAATTGATTGTACATGATGTACAGAACCGAAGCCACCAGCACCAAGTACGGAATCATTAAAATCAACTTTTGAAAATGATAAAATGTCCTTTTCTCCACTCTGATCAATAATTGATAAATCTATTATATTTGAAAGTGATTTAATCATTAACATCCTCCCTATAATGGTTTAATACATTTTCAGTTATAATAATTCCTAATGAAGCATCATCTTCTAAATAATTTTCAGCTTTTAATTTTTCGAGAATTGATAGATTAAACCCAATTAGTTCATCCTGAAAAGTACTAGGTGAAATGTTTGTTTTTAAAAGTAAATTCAACTCTTTTAAAATTCGTTGAATAGCAGGGTTCTCATTTCTCCAAAATCTATTTTCATTGTCTTTTAAAATCACCTTATCCTCTAGAGATGAAATACCATCACTAAATAATAACATAATGTCACCAGTTATATAATTTAGATTTAGCTCTATTGTTGAGGTGGCCAACTCAACCTTTTCACTGTTGTGAGATATATGTTTAGTTAAAGCACCATTGGGCGAAATATGAGGAATCATAATTTCTCCATATCTATACGGCTCTTCTGAGTTCACATTAAATGAAAAATCACCATGTAAATGAATTACACCACCATTACCAAGATACTCAATCTTAACTTTATCAGTATTATTTATGTTTACTGCACTAATAAAAGTTGTACCTCCAATAAGCTTATCCTTTTTGAGGGAGACAACATCAACATCTGCAATTACTTCCGATAATTTCAAATAATCTTTACTAATAAAATTTTCAACCACTAGCTTTGCAACTATTCCAGAATCGGTGAATTCACCGATTCCATCGCACAAAACCAAAGATTTTTTTTCATCATAATTTGAAAAATCAGCATAATCTTGATTTAGCTTTACATCTATATGTCTTACTGAAAAATACATTAATCTATTTTTGAAACTGTTGAGATACTTTTTATCATGTGTTTTCTAATTTCTTCGGGATCAACCTTAGATTCGAAAAAATTAACTCCATTTGCATCTTTACTTGAGATGTTTTGAATATTGACTTTCAACCTATCTAATTTATCTATTGACCAGTTTTCTTTCCATTTTTTATCTTCAAGTAAATAACTGAGAATGGTAACTTTATTATTAACTTTCATCCTGTCACAGATTTCAATTACTTTTGAATAATCGTAAATATCACCATCTCCTAAAAAGACTATCATCGCTTGACTATTCTTATCCTTATGACTAGTCAGATAACTCTCAATTTTTTCTTCTACTTCTAAAAATACAGGTTCAGCATATGTTTGATAATTGTCTACATAATCACACGGATTAAAACTAACACCTTCAAGATTTAAATCTTTCAGTGTAGTCATTGGAATAAATTCTTCATGGCTTTGTGAAAAAGCAAACATACTTAAATCAAAACTATATGAATTTTTACTCTTTTGTAACCGTTCAATTATTGGGATAATTTGATCGTGTATTTCATTACCTTTAGTTTTACCAGATATGCCATCCCAAGTCATAGATTGTGAAGCATCAAGTACAAAAACAACTAGTTGATAAAATAATCTTGGAATTGCCAGGTCATCAAGACAAGCAGTAAGTGCGGTTGTATTTATGTTTAATAAATCTAGCTTTCCTTTTTTTGTATCTACTAAACCTATTTTATCTGTCTTTTGTAATTCTTTACTCATGTTTTGCGTATTTTTCTGTTAAATTATCAAATTCTTGATTAAGAAGTGTTTTTTGTTTTTCAAAAAAGATTCCCCAGTCATCAATTTTTAAAATCATCTGGTACTTTTCAGAAGATTTATACATTGATAATTCGTTGAACAAATAGTTATATTTTGATTTTAACGATTCAAGTTTTACTCTTAAGTTTTCTAACTCATCAAATTTATCTATGTTTGACAAAGGATTTCCGAGTTTTAGCTCACTACAAATATATTTTACTTTTTCAAGGTCATTTACTTTCACAGCATTGGTTAATTCACTGAATACATTAGCAGCTTCAATTTTATCTTCATAGATACAGTTTACTGAGTCAGGATGACAAAGTTTTACAGCTTCCCTATACATTTTTTTGATATCGGCTGACTCTTCATCATTTAATTCAGGAATTTCAATTTCAATTTCTTCTTGATATTCTTTATTTTTTTGATTGAATTCCTCTTCAAGTTTTTCAAAAGTTTCATCAAATATACCGTGCTTCTTTAGTTTTTCATACACCTTCTTTTTCAAAGCTATAATCCTTGAAATCAATGGATTTAACTCAATAATATACCTATGGTTAAATTGTTCAATTACAGATTCAATCTCAGTTTTTTGAATTTCAAGGTTTTCAATTTGAAATGACAATAGCTTTATCTGAGATAGAATTTGTGCTGTTTCAATTACACTTACGTCAATAAGTTGTGTGTAGTCTTTCACAAACTGCTCAATTTCAATAAACGCCAAATCATATTTACCTGATAAAAGTAAATTTGTAATTGGAGATAAAACTTTAATCGATTTTAGCTCGTGAATATATGGCTGAACATTAGTGGTTTCACCTATGTCAACAAATGCTTTAATTAGTTTGAAGTATTTAAATGCTTTAGAAACATCAAGAGCCTCTTCATTCATTTCAATTTTACCTGATAGTTCTTTAAGTCTATCAAACTCCTCAATAAAGTCGTTGGCTCGTTTTTGATCTCCTTTAACTATTGTAACTTCTTCATTATTTACAGTAAAAGCTTTATTTGACCAATTTGCAGAACCACTAATAACTGTATGATAGTCAATAATACAAAACTTCATATGCATCAACTGTTCATCGTTACCTATTTCGGCAAAGAAACCTCCGTTATCTTCAACTGAACGATAGTCAAGCTTATTGAATTCATGATTTGTAATTATCACTTCAACAGTTAGCCCTTTACCTTGTAACTCAATGAGTTTTTTAAATAAAACACGGTCAGTAAACCAAGCTACAGCAACAGATACTTTTTTGGTCGCATTATCTAGATGATCAAGAATTATTCTTTTTACATCGGTTTGTTTTGTAAAGTAACTATTAATTTCCATAATATTTTTTTGGTACACTAATCTAACAAATTCTTTTGCGTATCAATAATTATTCTGAAATATCTAATTCATAAATAATTATGATTCTAGAAATTAATAAATGAAACTAATACATACATTAGTTACGCAAAACCAAAGGTTAACACAAAATTCAATTATTTTTCAATTACTTTAAACCATATCGAATTAATAACTAGTTATTATAGTGTTATATTTCTTAAAATAATTAGTTAAGCCAATATATTCTGATAGATTTAAAGTCTCGTTTATTTTAAAAACTTAAAGAAAATCAAAAAAAATGGAGTCTTAAAAAGTCTTTTTCAACAATTAATAGTTAAAAGGTTTGATATTGTTTAACAAACACGGATTGGTAAAACAGGTTTTTCAGTATCCTTATAGTAAGCCCCGAAATCATAGATAGTAAAATATAAATACCAGGCTATCCGATCATTAAATTCTGTAGAAGACTTATGATAATAACCACAATATGAAAGTCCTACATTATATATTTCTTGTAATTCACCTATTGATAGTGAAAACAAATCTGAATAGTTATTTAATTCTGCATTTAAGTCAGCTTGTGAAGCCTTAATACCTCCATATTCTGTTTCACAGCTATGGTTTTCTATATCTATAGTGTTTTGATAATCTGTACCAATTACTTAACCGTCTGTGCCTGTGACTATCTCTTGGTTAACAACCTAATTCGTAAGTACCCTCAAACTTTACAATGCTACAACTAAACCATTTTGACCAATTGAATCAATATAAAAAACAATCCCACCAAATGCAGTATCTCCAATAGATACAATCATTTCATTTCCATAACGATTTAAACCTTCATCAGAATACTCACAAGAACCCTCTGACATATTAGATTTGGAGTAAAATTACAAGCCAGTTCATCCATACAGCCAATTGTCCAATTTCCGAAGCTCTAATCGGTCTAACTTGCAGGTTGGCAATTTCACAGCACCCAAATATTGATAACCATCCTCAAAATTAACAAACCATGTACTAAATGGATAACCAATATCATCCGAAGATGTCCAGTAAACTTGATTAGAAATGTTTGAAATATTTCCATTAGAGCTACCATTCCCAATAGAATTAGACATATCTACAAGTTCGAATTTATGTGGTAAAAACCAATCAAAACACCACTGATTTTAATCATTGGAAGTAACTTGTACAGGTGTTGAACCGATATTTAGAGATTGACAATTTTGATTTAAGATTTCTATAGTATTTTGTTTACTATCGCTAATTGGTGAGTACTTTGCATCTTAAAAAAAATCTCCCTAACACCCTCATTCGTATGTTTCTTCAAAATCTTCCAGTTCTGAAACTAAACCGTACTGCCCTATTAAATCTACATAAAACACAAACCCACCAAAAGCTTCATTATATATTTCAATATTATCAGTACAGAGATAAAGTACAGCAGTCACAAACAAAAGGCTAAACACAACTTTTATTTTAAACTCATTTTAAATACTTATTGTTTCTCTTAAAGATATGATGTTTCTTAATTTTGACATACTATAAAGATTAAATAGATTTCATATATTTATTTTCTCAAAACAAAATAACAATGAAACGCCTATTTTTTATATTCTTACTACTTCATTTAACAATATTTTCTCAAAATAAAATTGTCGACACACAAGTAATATCAGAGAATGAGATTAACATTTTATATGTTAGCCCAGATTCATTTCCGCATGTATCTATTGTATTTGAAGCACTCAAAAATAATTTACCAATTTTTAATCTGAATAAATCTTTAATTAAAGTATATGAAGATAATAAAACGTGTGACATATTAAAACTTACATCAGTAACTGAGAACCAGCCACTCTACATTACAATGATTATTGACCACTCAGGTTCAATGCAATTCGAACCGATACAATTATTAAATCTGAGTACAAGGGAACTACTCCCATCAGTAATAGTAGAAAATGGTGAAATAATTCAATTTCCAGAGAATTATATTTCACCATTAGAAAAAGCAAAAAGTCTATCAAAACAATTTGTTAATGACTTTGAATTTAATAAGGCTATGTTTCAAGTAATTGGCTTCTCGAGTTATGTAGATATTAAAACAAGCTTTTATTCTGATACGAATCTAATATTTAAAGCTATAGACTCTATGAAGGTAGATAGTCGTACTGCATTCTATGATGCAATTTCAGCTGGCTTAGACTCAACAAAAAATGGAATTAACATAATTGTTGCCCTTACAGATGGTAAAGATAATTCATCAACTACAAGCTTTAAAAAGGTTATTAAAAAATCAAATAAATCAAATACTCCTCTTATATTAATCGGTTTAGGAGAAGTGGATGAAGAACTATTAAATGATTTAGCAGACAAAACTAATGGGGCCTTTTACCACGCCAAAAGCACTCTAGAACTAAATAGTATTTATCAAAATATTCAAAATCAAATTAAATCGATTTATGATTTAAAGTACAACTCTGAATCAATAATATTTAAAGATTCAACCCAACAAATTCATCTATCATTTAAAATAGATTCAGCCAATTATATAAAAAGGAATGTAAAATACAATGTGCCAGAAATAGCTTACGAATATATAAAACATAAAAAAAAGAAAAGAAAAATACTGATTGCAAGTATATTAATAATTTCTTGTGTCGTTGCTGGTGGAATAGCATACAAAATTTAATAAATTCAATATATTAAATTTACTAAACATAATTTTTAAGGACATCAACAAAGCGTAAATTTATGAATAAAAAAATACTCATTTACATCTACTTTAGTATGATTTTAATTAACAGTTGTGATTTCAAATCAGAAAAGTTGATAAGGAATTTTGAGATGGGATTAATATATTGGCCAAGTAAAAATAGTACTGATTATGATATAAAAAAGGGGATTAATTTAACTGTAGAAAATTCAGATATTCTGACAGCTCAAATTGCCTGGGAACCAAACACCAATAATTTGGTTAATGACGTAGAGTGGATAAGTAAGTTAGCTAAATCGACAAATAGAAAATTAATAATTAATGTTGATTGGCTCAATAATAATAGAAATTCACTAAGAGGTAATCAAAATTGGAGTTTTAAAGATCCAATAGTAAAAGAAAAATTTATTCGATCAATTATAACAGTTTGTCAAAATCATCAACCAGAATATATAAATTTAGCAGTAGAAATTAACTACTTAGCAATGGTAAATCCAAATGAATTTAAGTACTTTTTAGATATATACAATTACACAAAATCATTAATTGAAGTATTGTCACCAAAAACTAAAATAGGTGTTACTTTTCAATTACAATTACTATTAGGGACACATGAAAACTGGTCTAATAAAGAGTCACTAACAATTATAAAAGCATTTGGAGATAATTTTGATTATATAGGTATTTCAACATACCCAACACTTAATATAAATAGTGATTTGAGCATTAGTCAATTAAATATAATTGAAACTATAAGCACGAAAAAAATAGCAATATTTGAGACAAGTATTCCAACAATAAAGCACTCACAAAGTATTCAATATAATTACCTAAAATCCTTATTCACATACATCGCAGGTAATCCAAAGTATGAATTATTAATTTGGACATCAACAATAGATATTTGTAATAAGAATAAATGGGAATATAATTTGGGACTACTTAATTGTGACTATACACCTAAAAAATCATTTTATTTATGGGAAAAGTGGTACTTACTGAATAAGAATTAATGAAAGGAAATTGCCATAATGGTGCATTTAAATTGTCTAATGAAAAATTCATATGAAATACAATAAACATTACGTGAAATACACCAATAAATAAAAATAAGGATATCATAATGAACATATATATAGATTTAATATTCAATTGTATATATAAATAATATAAGCCTAAACAAATAATCGAAATTGCTGGTAAAAAAAATTGACTTTTCATAGAGGAAAAATATGGAAATCTATATGTTTGTAATACTGGAACTGCAAAGAAGCACAAACAAATAAATACAAGACAAAAATAGTTAATGTTAAGTTTATACAACTTCGATCTATACTTTATTACACCAATGATAACTGTAATCAATACTAAAAGGCCTACTAAATATAAGGAAATCGATAGATATTGTATAGATAATATTTTGGGAGAAAGAAATCTCCATTCATAATCAAACCACGATCTAGCAAAAATTTCCGTCCAAAAAGAATGAAGAGTAGTCGTAGACAAAAATGGATTATGTAATAATTCCATAAAGTAAAAACTTGTAAAACTAATGTCATTAAAATCTCCAGGTAATTGATTAATAGTATAATTGAAAAAATTTTGATTACTAACTAGTAAAATTCCTGTATTCAAAAATTTCCAAATTTCATCGGATAAGCAACATATAATGGTAATGACTGAATAAAAATATCTAAAATTGGAGAACTTGTATTTAAGATAGATAGATTTAAATATGATAAATAGATTAAGTACAATCAAGATCAAACCATGTTGTTTTGAAATAGAACAACAAAAAACACAAAAACACAATAACAAATAATTTATTTTTGATTCATTTTTAACAAAATTTATAAATAGAAGCACTGATAATGATGTTAAAACAACTAATAAATAATCATTTGTTATCATAACAGATGCATAAATATCTCTAGGGTAAAAGGATAAAAATGATATTAATACAGCAATAGAAAGCTCATTTTTAAAATAAATTTGTCTTAGTAACAGGGATATAATCACAAGATTAATTATTGACAATAATACATTAATGAATTGTACAAATTTCCATGAAAGATAATAGTTATCAAAAACCAAATATGAAGTAATAAAAACTTTTGAAGCTACAAAATAATAAAGCGGAGGTTGATAACATTGCCAGCATTCCTGAGGCATTGGTCTAGAATTATTATTGATATATTTAGCAATTGGAGCCAAATGATCATCATAACTATTATTTGGTGGTGTAGATAGACTAAGTATAATTCGTAAAATCGAGCCTATAACAATAACAATAATGACAATATATTTCGACATATCTAGTATTTATAATTTAAAAATAATACTAACGAGAACAAAATAAAAGAGATAGCTACCAAAATTAAAGCTCCAAATTTAATTATTGGTGAGACAAATGGGAAATATTGTAATCGAATCCACCAAAAATTATATGCATTAAAATCAATACTGTTATTTAACATCATTGATAGTGAAGCAGGTCTAGATTCATTTCGCCATGATTCAAGAGGTAAAAATAAATTTAATTTCTTATTATTAAAAGTACTTTCAGATATTTCTAAAAATGAAATCGTTTGTTCACTAAGAGGGAAATATTTAAAAGTGAAAAAATAATCGTTACTCCAAAAAACATCTCCATGTTCTTCATATACTCGAACTAATTGTCTTTTATAATAAACACTAACGGACAATATCTGAATAAAGAAAGAAATTAGTATTAAAAATGTATAAATATGCTTTAGGTTTTTGGTAGAATGAAAGAAGAAAAATAATCCAATATAAATAAGTGGAATTATTGGGACAATATATCTTGGGCCCCAAGACCATGCACTTCCATGCCATGCAAAGTTTGCACCATAAATAATTAGATATAATCCCACAGTTATTATTACAGAAATCAATAACTTATATTCTTTAATTGCAGATTTTCGCCAACCAATGATTCCTAAAATTATCGAAGGGGAGAAAAATAGAAGTCCTTTTCCTGGATAAATTAACAAACCAAATATATGTTTAGGTAGTGTGTTTAATCTGAAACCTATAATACCAAGATGATTAAACGCTAGTTCCCAGGCTTTTTGATATCCATTATCAAATGGATTATCAAATCTAAAATAATTATAAAATAACAACATAAGAATAAATGGTATTATAGTTAATCCGTATAAAACTCGATACTTCCAAGAACCAATAAGAAACATTATACCAGGTACTGCTAATAGAGTTGTTGTCCTAAACATCAATCCTAATCCTATAAATAATGAAGAAAAGAGAAAGTATTTATAACCTTCATGATTTCTACCTTTAAGTAAATATAGCCAAGCTAAAAGGATAAATAAAGCCTCATAGATATGTTCATAGCCATCTTGTGAATGCGAAAAACAATATGAAGTAAATGCAAAGGTTATAACACTAAAAATAATTGATTTAATTGGGATTTTCAATAAAACACCAATATTAAAAAAAACAATCAATAATAAACCATATACAAAATAGCCGATAAAAGAAGCCATAAATGCAATTATATAATAGGAGTCAACACCCTGAATATTAATAAAGGATCCTAAATAAGAGATGGGAACAAATAACAAAATTTGACCTGGATTATAAACACTATAAGCAATACCTTCATTATTGTAAGCAATATTACCATGCGTAATATCTCCATATCCTGGTTCCAAAGCAAAAGAACCATTATCAATTAAAAATCGAGATTGAGTTAGTCTTAAATGAGTGTCAGGATTTTCAATATGTCCTGAACTAAAAATAATACTTAACAAAAGTAAAAAAGATAACTTAAGTAACCTGACTTTATTTTTCTTTAACCAAATCAATACCAATGAAATTTATTTTTGTTAAATTAATATATTCTTTACCACAATCTACATTCCATGGTTCTGTGTTAACTCCCAATTTCTGTTCTATGATTAAAGTAGAATCTAACAAATACTCATTACACAAATCATTTACATCAATACCCTTTATACTGAAGTCTTTATTCAAATAATAAGCAATACCAAGACTAGTAGGACCATGAGGGCATATAACTATTTTAACATCGTTTGGATTATAATTTTCATCAATGAAATTAGCAGTTTCCCGATACATTTGTTTCTTAGCAGAATTAGCACAAATTACATCATAGGATTTTCCAATAGTTATCGGTAATATCATCAATAAAATCATCCAATTTAGCCATTTATAACGGCCATATTTGAGACAATAAATAATTGCCAATAAAAGAAAAATAAGTAATGGGAAATAGTATCGAGAGATAGCAATAGTGTGATGATCAAGAATGAAATCAAAAACAATAATTTCTAAACCATAGAAAAAATAAATTAAGGTAAATAACAACATATTTTTTATTCCAAACTTATCACTTAAAATAAAATTAATCAATAATAAAGTAATTGAAAAAGATAAAACTATAATCTCGACTTGTTCTATACAGCCATCTGGTGAGATTAATAAATCAATTGAATTATATATAAATTCAGTTATAGAATCTGACAAAGAAAGTTTGCCATCTGTCCAATGAATTGAATGCGCATTAGTTTGCTTTTTCACAATATAAAGCCAAGGCAAGAATAATATTAATGGAATAAGTAATCTAATAGATTTATAAAATGTTTCTTTTTCAAAACATTTGACACTTATAATTATTGCCAAAATAAAATAAATAAATACCCCGTAATAATGTGTGTACATTAGTAATACTGAAAACAAACCAGCCAAAATAATATATGTAGACTTCTGATTTTTTAGAGGAGCAGTTAAATGTTTTAAAGCGAAATAAATTGTAATAGTTGATAATAAAAAATAAAGAGAATATGATCTTGCTTCTATAGAATAATATACAAAAAAAGGTGAAACAGCTAATAATAAAGTATATATATTGTTTTTTTCACCTGTTATCAACTTTATAATTTTTGAAAAGAAAATTAATGATATTAAAGATGTGAATAGAGAAAAACTTCTTAGACCTGATTCAGTACATCCAAAAACAAAAGTCCATATTTTTAATAGAAGATAATATAATG
>Ga0308003_1000644_pt1 | contig 15529 bp, 16 predicted proteins | sample Neamet36_FD_203159 | JGI IMG/M metagenome (GOLD analysis project Ga0308003, IMG submission 203159) | Marine microbial communities from water near the shore, Antarctic Ocean - #36 | ecosystem: Environmental > Aquatic > Marine > Unclassified | place: Southern Ocean | collected 2014-06-06
GTCTGGACAACAAGTAGTTTGAAATCGGGGAGTCCTCGATTGGGAAATACGATATTATTGTAATTGCGGATAACTGGATGAGGCTTATATCGGTTGCCCGCTACATATTTCGAATAATTCCTGTTCAGGCATGCGATTGTCTTTTCATGTTCGCCACTGAATACATCAGCAACATCAAATGTCTCAAAGGGCAACATGTACGAAGCGATGTTGGGGGAACTTTCAGAAGTGATGCCGTGGATTTCTGGATGATGGTACTCTGCGACCACTAGTTGGAATGGGGCGATTGAATCGATGGACGTCATTGTTGGGGTTGGATTGTATTACCCTATATACGAGGGAATGTTTCAAATCAATTTTTGTCTGCGCATACTATAAATGAAGTTTACTGCAAACGATATCCTTAAGGATAAACGCGTTCTGTACGGAGTCGCCGGTCTATCTATTGTCAATATGATTGGCTACTTGTCGGTATCCAATCACGAAGCCATTGTATTCTTCTTTATATTATTGCTCGTAGCTACCCGATTCACCAAGAATATGATAATTGCCCTCGGTGTTGCACTGATTGGATCCAACGTCATTGCCATGATGAACAAGAAACGGGTCCACGAAGGATTCGATTTACAGAAGAAAATGGGGAAGGTCAGTGAAGCGATTACTAGCAATGACACGGATGAAACGGATGCCAAACCGGCCAAACCGGCCAAACCATCGGTTCGTAAAGCGAAAAAGGATGCGAAAACGAAGGATGCGAAAACGAAGGATGGGTTTGGGAATAAAAAGGGAGGTAAGAAGGAAGCGTTCAGCGATGGCAAGCATGACATTGATTTCGCATCGACGATTGAAGATGCGTACAACAGGATAGATACCATGCTCGGCCCCGACGGAGGTGCGAAATGGGGGAGTCATATGGACCGGTTGTTCAAGAAACAGAATAACCTGATTGGCAATATTAATAAAATGGAACCCATGATTGAGAAGATGGCTGGGATGATGGGCAGTACCAAGAAATATAAGAAAATGCTCGGCGTCTAACACACTTTTGGAAACACTTTTGGAAAAAGTGTAGCAAAATCGGACAATATTGATATCCGAAAACAATGCAAAATCGTGAGCGATTCGCTCACGATTTTTAAATTAAATATATAATTAAATTTTGACATCAATATGGTCCGATTTTGCTGCACTTTTTCCAAAAGTGTGTTAGACAAACACTAACTTCAACACTTCCGCAATAGTTTCCACTGGATGAAACGTAATATCCTTGACGCCCGGCATATCACTGTACTTTTCCATGAAATCATCGAAATCCCGCTGATTCTCTACGGGAAACAATACCTCCTTAACTCCAGCTCTCGCGGCACCGAGAATCTTCAAATCTAAACCGCCGATAGCTGTGACTTTACCTTGCAAACACATTTCCCCAGTTATCGATAGCGCGTTTTTGATGCGTTTTCCCAACATTAAACTGTACATGACCACAGTAATAGCTGTTCCGGCCGACGGCCCATCTTTTGGTACCGCCCCATCGGGACAATGGATATGTAGTCCGCTCTTCAACACTTTACCGTTCATGCGTTTCATGCACGCGGTTTGTTCCGCGGTAGTCATTAAACTCCAAGCCAATGTTTTCGCGACATTCATACTCTCCTTCATGACATCCCCTTGCATTCCAGTGAGTTTCAATTCCATCGGCGCGGCAGATGGGAATTCGTGTGCCTCAATTGGAAGAACTCCGCCCTGTCCCATGGCATTGGCCCACATCCCATTAATGACCCCTACAGCCGGCTCGGTGTTGATCATCTTCTCGCGAACTCCATGCTTCTCCTTGAACAAATCCGTTTTAATGATTTCTTGTGTTACTGTGTATACACCATCGGTTCCATTCGTACGTTCGTTCGCATGTACATTCGTGCGTTCGTTCGCATGTACATTCGTACTCTTGATACGTTCCAGGACATTCAAATTAATTTCAGCGACAATTTCGTAAATCAATTCCTTCAACTTCCTAACTCCCGCCTCACAAGTATATTCTTGGATAAGAAACCGGACAACCGTATCGGGAATATCAATTGATCCGACAAGACCGAATCGGGCCAATGTTTCGGGCAACATTTGCTCGCGAACAATCTTGACTTTTTCATCTTCATCGAGGGCCGAGAACCGGATCCTATGGATCCTATCCAACAAGACCTTATCGAGACACTGTACATCATTGTATGAAAAAACAAACAAAACTTTGGATAAATCTATATCCACCCCATTGAAATATTTATCGTGAAATGCAACGTTCTGGGTCGGGTCAATCAAATGGGTAAGGATCCCAATAATCTCACGACCATGTTCTGTGCGACTCACTTTATCAATTTCATCAATGAAAATAATCGGGTTCGATACTTTCGATTCCATCAATATACTGACAATTCGGCCCCACGTTGCGCCCACATAGGTATAATTATGTCCTTCAAAAGTACTCCCATTCGATGAACCGCCGACCCCGATAAATGCAAATGGACGCGATTCACCGTTGGCATCCACTAGACATTTGGAAATCCCATATTTAGCCAGGCTCGTTTTGCCCAAGCCTGGCGGACCTTCGAATCCAAACACGTACCCACCGTTATCGCCATTCATCCATTGGGCAATGACCCGCTCAATTTGTCGTTTCGCTTTATCGTGTCCCACAACCGATTTATCCAATGTCGCGCGGACCCGTTTCATATATTCGCTAATCTCCGCGTACCCGCACTCAATATCATTCACCAATCCATCGACCTTTTCGAGGATATGGGTCGATGGATCGTCGTTCGTAGCGGTTGTATCATTCGTATCATTCGTATCCATCGCTGCGATTTTGAAGAATTCAAGGAAATGTACCAGCAATCCCGGCTCATTGCAGCATCCATCAAAAACCCCGACAATTCGCGCATTCAATTCCGCCTTTGTCATTTTCTTGGTATATCCAATATCGACCCCCACATCCTCACCGAATGTCTGGTACGCAACAGCCATGTCATCAAGAACCCGTTGAAGTGCCGTTTTCGTAGTCTGTCCCTTTAAACAACCGCGTTTCAATGCATCGATCTGATTTGTCTTCCCCGCTCCAATATGCGCTTTAACCATGGCGACGTGGCGGTTCGCATCCATACTAGTATAATGGTCCTGCAAGGGAATGCGGACCCCCACATCATGCTCCGCCAACAGCGCCGCCAATTTCCCGAATGTTTCCACACATGTTTTGGATACCGCGAGAATCTCCTCGTTCTTGTACTCGCCAAATGGAATATCGAGCAGACCATCGAGGTACAACCGCGCTTTAGATCCGGTATCTTCATTCTTCGATCGAACTTCCTTCAATTTAGCCATGGCTTTGGCCTTGACCGCATCGGTAGTCTTCAACAAACAAATCCGCTGCTCATATGGAATCTTTTTCGTATCGAATTCCGCGGCAATACTCTCCGTCGCTTCATTGGACCGAACGGTAATCAGCGAGAAGTAGCAGCGAATCGACCATGGGAAACTCGCCAATAGCTCGACTTGGTCGGGCGAGGGACCGGATCCATTGTGGCCCATGGACAGCAATTCGTACAGCAAATTGATTACATATTGATGTTCCTGTGTATCCGACCCGACAATCATGGTAATCAGTTTCCCGCGCTGGGTGTAGATATCGGCATTGACGAAATCGTTTGCGACTTTAGTCAGCGGCTCCCCGTAAATGATTTTCGATTGGTACATCATGTACTTGAATTTCTGGTAAATATCTTCCGGCGAATAGACAACCAACTGTTTGATGGTTAGACTCTCCATGAAAATATCAAAGGATTTCGTCTGTCGCGCCGTGCCATCAAACTCCTTGTCGGCGCGATGAAGAGTATTAATCTCCTCAATATCCTCACCGAATCGCGCGTAATTGCCGCCCGTGGAACGCATCAATGTCGTCAGCGGAATATCCTCGATAATCGCATAGAGAACCATCGTCTGCCGTTTCTCGGCCATATGAATGATAATCTTGACTCCATTCACGCGGAGAAATAAATTCTCTTCCGATCGCGATAAATCGAAACATTCGAGCATGGGCGATGTTTTCATTAAACATAAATCATCCACCAACAACCGTTTGGCAATGAAATTCGGTTTCGGGTTTTGGACCATATCCTCGGGCCATTCGAGAATGTTATACTTGATGGGCTGGGCGTGGGTGGTGATGATGGCATACAAATCGCGGACCTGGGGCGACGGTGGAATCGTTTCGTCGAACGATGATCCGATACAAACAAGACCAATATCCTTTATCGTTGGAGCGCCGTACGTGGCAAACATCTTGGCGAATAAATCGTTAATTGATTGGAGAACTACCGTGAGTTCATTCGCCTTACGTGAAGTAATCGCTGCTCCGGAAACCACGCCAATATGTTTGTTAATCATGGTATTGATGGTTTTAATCTCCTCGTAAATGGGATTGGTATCCTGATACTGAAAAATTCGCCTAAGGTTATGGATTTCTATAATCCCAGACATGCGCACAGTTAAATCCAAATAATATTCAAATCGCAGCTTGAGTGCCGTTACGTCGGCGCTCGAACGTTTGATGCGAGGCTTCTTCTTGACTACCAATTCAGTGATTTCTCCTATGGTTTCTTGGGGCTTGGGCATCGATGTACTATAGAGATATAGTATCTTCTCCCTATATATTTTTACAGCACCATCGAACGAGAACCGATTGTGCTGTAAAAATATAGTTATGTTTGTTAACCATGCTATCCATGGTGCCGTTTTGATTCGAATGAACGACCGAACGAACGACCGAACGAACGACCGAATCGAATCATTCGGTCAAATCGCCAATAATCCAATCATCTGTATCCAAAGTTTCCTCGCAAAATTGGAAATTCTTATCATCCTCATACGAACCATCGCTCTCACTATCACTAAATGAATTTGTTTCTTTTGATTTTTCTTCAAATGTTTTTGTCATTGCATCGGCAGTCATTGCAGCGGTTGTTTTCACAGCGACAGTCGTTGCATCGTTACGTGCACTCGCTCGTAAATCATGGCCATGCAACCAATTGGTCATGTTTTCACTGGTTGTATTTTCAGCGGTGCAATTCATTTGTGGTTTTTGCAATAGTGTAATATTACAATACTTTCGAATCAATTTTCATTATTGTGTTGAAGAATCAATCGAACCACCGAACTATACAGTTTTCATGCACGCAATCGCACCCAATATCGGGACCTCTACTCGGGTATAGAAATTGATTCTACCCAACGAACCCGTGGCACCAAACGGCATATTCATGACATAACTTTTACGTCCCACTTCAAACTCATCGCACGGCACCGCATCCTCGGAAATCTGTTCACAAATGGTATATCGCTTGTAGTATTTCATCAATCGAACCGCGCGACTATCCACCATGAACAACACATTATCAATTCCGTGGTCCTGGTGGTACCGGACACTCTCTACATAGAGACGTAGAGCCGAATTCGTTTTACGGTGTTTCGGCGAAACGATCAATCGTCCCCATTCAACCGCCCCTCCCGCTTTAATTTCCTCAGGGATATCAAACCATCCATACCTCTCCATATCCAATTGGGATTTATTCGCATCGACCGTGCGAATCGCAGCGACGATTTCGTCGGTTTTTGGGCACCGGATTGCATAGTGGATCGTCGATTCCGCACAATCCAGTTCATCGCGTATCTTGCAATCATCTATAACTTGCGGATGCGAGGCGTTGAACGGAGATCCGGGCGCTGTGGACATTACATTGTATCGAAGACGATACACTTCATCCGCCCTCGGATCCGTGTTTCCAAACGTCTCGATAGCCGCGCTATATCGCGAAAACATATGCTCGGTCGTATGGCGACGGATTTGAGTGATAACATTCAATTGACGCGAAACAGTAGTTGATAGGCGGAACATCGTTACATTCATTCTAACGATGTTTCTATACAGTTACGCGGCAACCAATTGGATCTCCGCACCATCTAGTAAAAATTCGGTTATATTCTTGATACTCGTTGACGATATTTTCACCTGTTTTCCCGTCTTGGTATTACGGGTCAGGCCGCCGAGACACTGCGGATTGGCGCGCAGCGCCCCGATCAATTGCTCGATTCCACTGTATTGGTTCGCGACAATCTTGGCAATTCCCGGACTGACCCCCGGAATCTGCGATAACATGATTTCCGTTATATTGGCAACTGTAATGTTATTCTTCTTTACACGATGATGCATCACATCACTGTATGCAACGGGCGACGATGGGTTCGATGATGTCTGCAACGCAGGACTGTTAATATTCGCATCGGGTCCATTCTTATACCAGAACTGGCGTCTGCGAACCCCTTCCTTCCCGAACTTCCGTGCGACACCCAGGATATACTCACACGTTCCCGTCATGGAACTGGTCTGTGCGACGGAAAATCCCTTGTAGAACTGAAGACTGGTCAATGTGGAAACCAATGTCGCGGCAGTTATCGATGTATTCTTGCTCGAGTTCCGGGATTTCGTATAGGGTGGTCGGTACGCCAACACATTGCCTTCAATCAAATATATAATATTGTGGTTGTGGACCGTGCATTCATTCAATCGATACGATTGTTCGGCGTACCGGCCATCGCGAATAGATGCCGCCAAATCGGCGGGGGTTTTGCGTTCCATGATGCACATTTCTGTACCCTGATCATCGTACAAAATTATATCTCCAATGGGCAGCGGTTTGGTAACCACGCGCACCAATCCGTTGAATTCCGTCAATAGAACCATTTGCAACAATAGGATCGATAACTCGCCCTCCCTATTATCAATTTCAATCGTAATGCCGACCGAACTGTTTGATTCCAGTATAGCGGCGTTGAATTCAGACATCTGTATACACGGTATTGTACGATATCGTCTATATTGTTTTATCGTTCGATGTACAATGCCTACGAGCATACACTCGGGTTATTTGTAATCCCATCCCATGAAATTTTATATCCTTTGGTTGCACAGTTCAACGCCCATCCATTTTTACGGCAATTTCCCACCCCGCCATTATAATCAACCACTTCGCCATCATCATCTGCACCGGGATTCTCGAAATTCATTTCATTGCATTGATCCGAACCTTCCCCCGTCGCCGGATCGGGATTCGTGCACGCTCCTGTATCATTATCAACAGTCCAGTAATCGGGACACGAGGCAATTGAAGGGGGATAATCGGCGGTGAATTTCGAACTGTATAGCGATACCCCTATAACTGTCAATGCACCGATTAAAATAATAATGGCGATTCCAACCACATATTTCTGGAACGACCCCAATCCCGAAGGCAACATTGTGTTGAATTTTCCAGGCAATGATGACATGTTGTACGTACAATGTCAATATATTATTTTCTAATTACAGTATATCGATTGATTGTTAGATGGAATTATCCGCAGACAAACCCCCGAATTATACCAGTGTACGCGACCAACAGGCAAATGGTCGTGTAGATATCTTGTCCAACGGCCGCCCGATTTTACCTCAACTGGACGATACCCAGGCTCCCATGACATCCTACACCGACGCGCTAACGGGAAACTGGGAGGATTCTACATTATCCGTAGCATTCTTTTCAATTGGGAATATCCAAATCCTCCACAATGCTATGCGCGCCGGCGTATACCGTCGGTCGAATGGTCGTTACATCCTCCCCCAACAATGCACCGATACATTAAAGGTTATTATGCGAGGAACGTTTTTAAGCGAAGCCGAACACCGCCCCGACCAAATCACCGAACAAATAGTCGCACTCAATGACTCGATAACCCGTTTCTGTGTCAATCAACTGTACGGCGAGGCGGGCGGGTACTTGAAGTACCGCCAAGATGCAAGCACGCTCCGCGTCCCGATGGAACTGCCTATACACATTTCAAATACCAAAACACTTGAAATGAGGAAATTTATGTAATGCGGTTGTACCGACACCCGAACGGGCGACCCGGGCGACCCAAATCATCGCCTCTTCCTTCGTCTGGTCTGTCGTTCATTCGATGCTTCGCGGCGTTGTTTCTTGGTTTTGGATTGGGATTTAGAACCACTCGCTCGCACCATCATGCGCCCGAACAACTGCTCGTCGAGTTCTTTACCCACAACACCCGATATATTGGGGTACATTGTTGTGGGGATATTCGATCCAATATGTTGGGGAGATATCGATTGTATCGTACGAATTGATGGTATGGTAGGCATTGCACTACATAGTACAATCGGTACCCCGAGCCCCTTTAATCTGTCATCCATTACCACAACACCCTCCCGGTTTTTCTGGCTCCTTCGTCGCTTCGTTTTCGATACTTTTTTTGTGTCTTTACCAACACCTCCAACCATCCCCTCAACAGCAACAATACCATGTATATCTGGTTCCAATGTTTGGGGTTGAGACATTTCACTATGCACTTATTACATTCTTACGATTCTTACGATTACTACTCGTCGGTTTCCATATCAGCGGTGAACTTTCTCAATATTATGATTTCACCAGTCGTCTCGCTTTGTCGAATTGCCCGTATAGTTTCAATGATTTGTGGGGCTGAGATACCATGACGCGCCAATGCCAGCTCTACGATCCGTATAGAAACAGACGGGGTTCGTTTTTTATCAATGAAATGGATCATACCATCGCCAGTATTGACAGTTTTATCTGTCATTTTATTCTCCTCCACAAAGTCGAGTATCTGATCAGCCAATTCTTCCTGTACACTTTGAATCGGGTCGATTTGCTCTTGTATCGTTTCAATCCGGTCTTGGAGTTTGATAACATCGTCATCGCGTTTGATCCATTCACGTAAATTTGTACGAAATTGTTCCATCGATACATTGTATTATCGAAATTATAATGTGTGTTCAAACACATTATAATGTTATACAATCATTCTAGTATTTTCTAGTACGTCTTCTGGTACGTCTTCGAGATGCGGCGATAGCACCCAATGTCAAAGCAGCGGGTAAAAGGACTCCTGTCATACTCCCACCACGAGTCTTTCTGCGGCGTCTCCTAGACCCCTTCCTACGCCTTCCTCCAGACTGAGATTGAGACCGCGACCGCGACCGCGACCCCTTCCTAGAGCGTCTCCTAGAGCGTCTCTTCCTGCGCCCACCCAACAACCCCGCAGAAGAAGCGATTCCCGGCCCACCCATACCACTACCGCCATTCATGAATCTAGAAAAGGTGCTCATTATACTATAACGGAATATTATAGCTCAAACGCACGAATCATCCAGACGCATGAACAATGTTTTTCCTAATCAATAACACGAAAATCGCCAATGTCAATAGAAAACTTACACAAACAAACATTAACGATACGTAAATATATGGATACAATTCAGTCAACACCAAATCGATTACTGGTCGCAAGGTTCGTTTCATCTCCCGTTTCACATCATCGCGGTTCACAATCGACGCGCATTCCTTTACAAAATCTTCATTGAACATGTATACTTTGGAGAGAATTCCCCTATACACTTTACACATTTCATTCCTGTTTCAAACATTTATGTAGTCGCTTAACATACATTCGTGTCAAGTAAATATCAAATGGAATCACCAAAGTAACGATCGTTTGCCATATGACCATTTCAGTGTATCCATATATGATATGTTCACTTGCAATCAGTCGTCGTTCGATACAGTACCATATTCCAAAACAACATACAGGAAATCTTACAAACATGGTAGCCAGAATACGCAGCCAACAAAATAACCGTTCATTATACAGTTCAACTAATCTAATTACAGAAATTATCTCCAATGTTCCAAATATATACAACGGTGCATTCGCACGTGTCCCATACAACGACCCCACGATTCCTATGGTACATATCGCATGATGGACGTAATTCTCTATTCTTGGCCGCACGGATGTGTAATTATCAATTGTATCTCCAACCATGTAAGCCAACAATTGACAGTATCCTACAGTACATATCATTCGGTCGAACTGGTCATGTTCATCCATCCCCCAAAATGTAACATTATCCCACCATACCCACCACAAAACAAACCAACCGTACAGCATGAAATACAATGTTATATATGGTCTAGCTTGTGAGAATACCGACTCGCACATGTGTATAATATCACGATATTGTTTCTATATTGTAACATACATCGTCAATCCGCTCGCAATACCGCGCACCCGATTCAACTCCATCCTGCACCAATCTAGCCCGCAATGTTTCGGTCGATATCGATTCGACCCATGACGATATTCGACCCACATTCTTGATATCGCACCAAACCGTTCCCTCGGTATCGGGTTCCTCTGTATCTCCATTCACCATTCCAATGAACTTTACTATAATCGATGCAATGTACATCAATAACGATGTCTCGTTATTGATTTCTGGCGTGGATTTCCATATCCTATTTCGTACCGCCAACATATCGCCTGTACCCGCCCCCGACTCAATACATTCGATACATTTCAAACTCTTTCGTATTGGAATATTCGTACTGACACCGCCATCGATGAAACATTTCCCATCTAAACATATCGGTGCAAATAAGACCGGGATATTACATGTCATGCGGACAGCTCGAATCAGCCCCAGTTCCGGATGACTGTGGTGCGATATAGCGGTCGATTCGATGCCCGGTTCATTAATGTCAATCGCATATACGTACAAACTGACCCCCGTCCGCTCGGCAAACTCCTTCAATGTAATCGTCTCCTTCATATCCTTGGCCGTTAACAGTGGCCCGAGGATATCGATGAAGAAATCGTCATTGAAAAGCCCTCGGTTTGCGTACATACCAAATAACCGCTTTGGTGACACTTTGGTTATCTTATCCCACGGCCGTTTCACAAAGTAATCGTCCAGAGTATCCCAATCATATCCCAACGTAACAATCACAGCAATGACTGCGCCGACTGATGTCCCGTGTATACTTTTCAAATCCTTCAAATTCCATAATCCGCGACGATGTAATTCCTTGAGTACTCCATAGTAGACGAATCCGGCGGGTCCGCCGCCGCTTATATTGATGTGGTTGTGGGGGGAGAGTCCCACCAGACCCCCCTTCGGTGCCATTTTGGGGAGCGGTGGGGGAGGTGGAGGTGGTGGAGGTGGGGTCGGTGTGGTCGGTGTGGTCGGTGTGGTCGGTGTGGTCGGTGTGGTCGGTACGGTCGTTTCATTCGGTTGCTCACAACTCATTGAATGAAACGAACGAGTTATGTCTAAATTGTCTTATCCGCGGTAATCATCGGATTCATAATCGGTACATTCAATCCACCGACATACACACCATTCATAGTATCGGTGATGACTTTAACGCGCGCGGCACTGGTCATTGGATTGGCCCAAAATGTCTGCGCGTATGTAGCCAACATCGCCTTATTGTAATCATTGTTAATTTTGCCGTCGCCATCTGTGCAATTCCGCATCCATTCGGCAACCCGATCTTTGGACTTGTTTCCAATTTCATCAATTGCATCTTGCAGTGGTTGACAGTTAGTTTCATTCTTCTGCCACACCCCGCCTTCCTTCATAAACAGGGCTTTTCGTTTCCTATCGGTGCAGTGGATTGGACGTTTCGTTACATCCAACTTTGACATTTCCCTGCGCAACACCGCCTTTACACTGGCAGCAACTCCATCCACGGTAGCCATTTGTAAATCCTCCAATGTGACTTGTATCGATTCCACAAATGCACTCATATCCAATGCCTCGGAACATTCATTGTTCAAAAAGACCGATATATTGAATACTTTGTTGTGGGAATTTGTATGACTGTTGTCTGTATTGTTATTAACAGTCTGCGGGTGCAACTTTGAGATTGCTTCGGCAATCATTCGCTCCATCTTTTCATCTCCAGTTTCTTGTTCCGGTTCCTGTTCTATCACCGGTTCATTCGTCGGTTCAGTCGTCGGTTCAGTCGTCGGTTCATTCGTCGGTTCCATATCATTCGTCGGTTCCATCTCCGCCGTTTCACATTCTTTACTGTGGTATGTCAACGCTTTACTAGAATGAAATGTCATACCACACATACACACGAAATCAGTGGGTTTACATAACCTGATATGTTTATCCGTCTTGCAGTGATGTGCATATCTAGATGACACGTCTGTTCCAAAACTACAAGTGCTACATTCGTATTTACAGGATACGAATGGTTTTAAGTGTTTGTTCGACAACAGATGTTTATCATATGTTCTTTTCGATGTGGTTGTATAACTGCACTTCAAACACTCGTATTTCATTTGTATATAGACACGATATATATTCATGTTGTTTTATACACATATAACCTGGTTGTGTTGTTTTCCTAAAGTATAATGCAACATGTAAATGTGTACAAAAAGACAGATTATGATTATTTGAATAACAAGCGTTCTGACGAGGTTGTCTTTTTGTACACATCCACGTGTTGTTTGTACATCAACCATTGTCTTTTTGGACACATTGACCAAATCCAAATGGATCCGTGAATGCCCAAATCCAGATTTGCCATTTTAAATTTTACACTGAAACAGTAAGCTTTATAATCAATGCAGCAGTGCACAAAAAAGTTCATGAAGTCCTAGGGTGTTTTGAATATGGACATGGTTTTCATGTCCATTTTCAAATCTGACAAAATACTTCTGAACTTTTTTCTGCAATGCTGCTCGGACTCTATATTTTGTTATGGTAATAGAAATGTATATACTGTAATATAAAAACATACCATAACAGTGTTTGTTTTAACCATGTATCAAATATATCTCTTACTGTTGATTTATTGTGTTATTTGAATCATATGGTATTGTTTCAATTATGTAATAGATACATGTGTTTTAGTTTCGACCGGTTTGTTTAGTTTTCATCCCCTATATGTTTAGTTTGCAACGTACATTTAGTTTTCCACTCGTTTGTTTAGTTTGTGATATGTACATTGGGTCATTTAGTTTGTTTAGTTTTCATCGATTAGTTTGTTTAGTTTTCATCAAACCTTTAGTTTTCATCAATCCACAAATCCGGGTCAAATGCCCAAAACCCACATATGACAATTTCATTTTTACACTGAAACAGTAAGGGTAATACTCCGAGCATGCAGTGCACAAAAAAGTTCATGAAGTCCTAGGGTGTTTTGAAAATGGACATGGTTTTCATGTCCATTTTCAAATCTGACAAAATACTTCTGAACTTTTTTCTGCAATGCTGCTCGGACCTATATTTTGTTATGGTAATAGAAATGTATGAAATGTAGTATAACATCACACTGTTGCAGTGCGGATATAAACTGAACAATACCCCGAATCCTTACTGAACAATACCCCGAATCCTTACCGAACCATCGAATCCTTACCGAACCATCGAATTCAGTTCGTCAAATCCCGCGTAATGAAATATCCCGATATAGTACCAACCGAACGAATGGATAACATTTTCACATTGAGCGAGAATGATAAGGATAATGCCAGGATGGATATGGATGAATTGTACGTTCGCAAACAAGCGAGCGATACAAAGAAATTGGAAACTTACAATAAAATCCTCGGTAGGATTCATAATAAAATCAAAACTATATCTCGCCAACGTACGGATGAACAATACTGTTGGTATGTGGTACCGGCAGTGATTATAGGGGTCAGCTATTACGATAATGTAGAATGTATTAAATTTCTACTGTCGAAATTGCGCGACAATGGGTTCGAGGTTTCGTACACAGACCCAAACTTGATCCTAGTGTCGTGGGCCAAATGGGTGCCTGGATACATTCGACACGAGATTAAGAAGAGTACCGGAACAGCGATTGATGGATTTGGGAATCCAGTGAAACGCCGAGGTGAGGGGTCGAGTGGTGGCAGTACTAGCGACAATTTCTTGAAATCCATCACCATGGTGGGAGATGAGTTGTCTACAAACGACATTACTACAACAGAAGAATCGAAATACCGAGATATTGATTCGTATCGTCCATCGGGTAAAAAGATTTATTCTGTGGATATGTACAATAATATGGGTGTTCGAGGAATCAAGAAAAAATAATTGATATCATGCTACTCATTCGAGCGAACGAACGAATCATCTGTGACGACGTCGTCTGCGAGTTCGTCGGCGTTTCAAACCACCTCCCAAATATGGGTTTCCCACGTGTTCAATTTTAAATTCCTCATGTGGTGGTTCCGGTTGTTTCTTTCGAAATAAATTTTTAACCCCCCAATCGTCCATCTTGTTTTTGAATGCGTCCGGTTGATTCATACCAATCCACCGGTTCTTTACATTTTCCCTCATATCATTCAACCCGAATCCTCCTCTACGTTTGTGAGTTTTCCCACGATTCCTGCGACTGCGACGATTCCCACGACTGCGACGATTCCTAGTAGTTCTCCGAATATATTTCCGTCCAACTGTTCGTCTTGTCATTGTACTATACCATGACAAAATAATGAATTTTGTTATTCGCCATTCACACCATTCAATCACCACTACGCACCGCCCAATCACTGGCCCGACGGGTTGTTCGGTGCATTGCATCGCGCGCAGCCAGCGCCCTATACCCCAAGTATGCGGGCAACATATTTGCAAAAATAAACGGACTTTCTTTCGAAGATTCGACCTCGATTATATGGGTTTTATTTCCTGGAACAAATTCCGGGGTTTCGAATGGTTCGTCGGTTATAACTTTGTACCGAACCCATTTTTTGTAATGGGAAAGAAGTTTCAACGACCGATGTTCCACAACTCCAAACATTCGATCGAACGAATGGTCGGTTACTTGTAAACATGTATCGACATACATCAATGGAACGAGCGCGGATCCGCGGATAGATTTGCAGCCCACTACGCGTGCAGGTTCCATAAAACTATCACCAATATGGGGATGCTTTGCCCGCAATTTGTACCAATCGTAGCGCTCCAATTCCAGCGGTCCCGATGCATCGACTGCGCGCATAGCTGCGACGATTTTCCCATCGCGCCATACAGTTGTATGAGTGGTATTGCTGGCGAAATCCGTTTCATCGTGGAACTGTTCGTCGTGGATACAACGATGTGTTGGTGGAAACGGGGACTTGGTACCTTTACTGCGGACCATGACATTGTACCGCAGCCCGAAAATCCCCGATTGGATTTTACACGATGTATCGGCAGCGGTGAAGGTATGATGTTTCAATTCAACCCCTGCAGGAAGATTGTGTGCGATATGGGAGCGAATATGCTCGACGATTCGGTTGGCGAATTGGGTGCGGATCATTATAACAATACTCCTGATATACCTAAATGGTTTTCTGCATAAATATAATTCGAAACAAATGATTACAATGTCTAGGCTCGCAACTGTTACCATGATTGTTAAACATTGATATACATTTATATATTGAGTGTATTGTGTCGGTTGTCGATGGTATGTTTTTGTTGGGAAATATAGATTCGTCTAAAATGGTTTAGACATTAACATGTATAGTATTGTATAGATGGATGGTTACCTCACATCGAAAAGAGCATGTGAGGTTTACAACGTCACAGCGACATCGCTACGTAGATGGGATGCAGCGGGTT
>Ga0308003_1000654_pt1 | contig 15447 bp, 19 predicted proteins | sample Neamet36_FD_203159 | JGI IMG/M metagenome (GOLD analysis project Ga0308003, IMG submission 203159) | Marine microbial communities from water near the shore, Antarctic Ocean - #36 | ecosystem: Environmental > Aquatic > Marine > Unclassified | place: Southern Ocean | collected 2014-06-06
GTAATACTATATATCACTCTATCAAAGTCTCGCCATTACTATTATTACCACTACTACCACAACAACTGCTTACACTACCACAACTGCTACTACTATTACTTACCACAGCTACCACTCCACTGCCACTACTACTACCACCATCAATACCAAGTGTTCCTTCTGGACAACCACCTGACCAACTCTCTGGGCAACCTTCTGCACTATGACACTATGACAAGGCTGAGGAAGCCAAGGAGGACAAGAAGAAGCTGGGGGATCATGCAAAAAATGTATGTGTAGTGTAATATGTGGAGCTGCAACAGGAGCAATGGGGTGCAAACAGTGTAGAAACTGGAGTCACTCCAGCAACAAATCACATAGACAGATGATCTTTTGCAAGTTTAAGTTGCAATACCTGCCACATAACAGGATAATAACATTTGAAACACTTCAATCATAATCCCAAATAAGTATGGCCCTTAACCAATAAGTATGAAGCTACCACTAATTCAACCATAAAATTAATAAAACATAACATTAATATGCAGTCCAATATGTGAGGCCGTCACCAATGAACCCTTCTTCCAACAAAGCGGCTACCTCGTCCAGAAATAATTCTTTTCTGTAGTAATACCCATAATGTTGCTTGTATATAAGCAATACAGAATCATTTACATCAATCACATTTCTCATGTGGGTAAAAGCTGCTGCTGATACTCGCCAAAGGTTCTCAAAATTGCCAAATTTGGAAAGGGACATTGGAGGGGACAAGCAAATCAATTCTATTTATGTGGCAGATGAGAAGTTGTTAGCAAATTACGACGCCATGAAGACAAATAAAAAGGAAATGAATGCAAGTTTACCTTATGCAACCTGGGTAAAAATTAAGAGCTTATAGCGCAATTGACGATTTAATGAATAAAATTGTGTTCTTTTGTTTTTTGGTTGTTTGTCCTTTGAAAAAAAACGAACCTTTGGCGAAAAAGCAGGTAAATTTTCAGAATTTACAAGTGGCTTTGATAAGCGGTTTTGTTTCAAAATCTGTAACTTTATATCCCACAACCGTTTTATTGCTCTACACGAAAGTAAGTGGGCTCTCACACGAGAGTAAGTGCTCTCACACGAGAGTAAGTGTCCACGTCAGGCGAATGGGTTCGAGGTGTTAGTTACCCAGATCGCCAGGCCATTCAATGATCTTATGTAGCTTAGTTGAATGGCTAGTGGCTCTTGCTTTTAGTCTGTGCTTACTTCTGTGTGTGCTATGTATAGTTGTTAAGCACTGAAGGTTTATTTTGAAAAATTTACATGTTATTTAATGTCGGGAAGACAGACTATTATTTAAAATAGTCTGCCAAATAAGGTAAAACGATATATAAACATCCGGATATATCATCCCACACAAAACACACCGTACCGTGTCTCCGCATTTGAAACATACTACACGTGTAATACTAACTACATAAAACGACCACATTGACTGATCGTTGTACAGTGCATTGTGCACACTTAATTAACGCTGACCTTTCCTTGAAGGGCAATGAAAGCTTCTTCGTCTTTAGTCTGAAGGATTTTTTCGTCCTTGACGATCTCCCACCCAGCATTCCCAGCGCTTCCATCAGTGCTGTTGTTCAGGTGCTCACGGATAATTTCTTCAACATTGCCAAATGCTTCACTTTTGCCTTGAGCATCGGCTGTCCCATAAAAGAACATGTGCACTGTCTTGGTGACATCTTCCAAAAAATCTGGCTTCGCCTGGCCTATGGTCTCCGTAATGAGGTTCCTGAAGAACAGGCGCCCCCTCACACCTAAGACACATGTGCATTACAAATAATTAATAATATATAACATATAAGGTAAAAGAAAAAACATTTACCATCAAAGTTCTCAAAGTTCCTCAGAAAAGTACCAAGCCCATAATTATTCAGGTAAATCATGATGGCCAGCACATTTCCATCGCTGTCCAGCACTAACCTCAAGCCAACTGGAGATTTCTTTTGTGGCGGTGTTTTCAGCGCCATGTTAGCCCTGTATGTGACAGATAAATACAGTACAGACTCAGCAATATAATACGAAATGAAGAAGTAACAAACAAATATACCTGCGAAAAGAAGAATTTCCGGTAAGCATCTCCTTCTTGACCGGTGTGACGTTCAGATTTACAGGAGGAGGAGAACTCATTGGCAAGTCCTCTTCTTCTTCATCTTCTTCTTCTTGACCTTGCGACTCCACACTCATTGCACTGATTCCACTGCTTCTGCTTCCACCGCTGTTTGTACTATAAGAACTGCTTTGACTTGAAGTTGGTGTTGTTGTCAGACTGGCATTCGTCGCCTTCTTGGCTGCTTTCGCTGCCGTCACTGCCTTAGATCCTGGTTTGTTAGTCGTTCCCATTGAGTACAATTGAAACTGTGGAAGCAATATGAAAATTTGTAACCAACTGATTTTGATTTTCTAAAACGGACTTATTCAGCAGGATAAAACGGGTGAAACGGGTGAAACGGTTAAAAACGGGTAACGGACTTCTCGAATCCGGACGGACGGACGAAACAAATTGCCAAAACAGTTACAGAATTAATTAAGATTTGCTCTTCTCTTCAATACATAAGATACTTACTTCAATAACTTAACTGATTATTATGGCCACCACATTACTTACGCGGGCTACTATGTGTGCTACTCAGAAGTGTATTTCTGCTGCTCATGAGGGTAATTTACAGGATTTGGAACGTGCTTTTCTTGATGGTTGTCCACTGGCAGACTATATTTGTGTTGCTGCTGCTCAGGGAGGTAATCTGTCTTGTTTAAAGTATGCTCATTCGATTGGGTGCCCATGGTGTGTAAACATTTGTAGTGCTGCTGCTAAAGGTGGCCACTTGACATGTTTAAAGTATGCTCATGAAAATGGCTGTCTATGGGGTGAAGGTACTTTCAGTCATGCTGTTTCAGGAGGTCATTTGTCTTGTGTAAAGTATGCTCATGTGAATGGTTGTCCTTGGGATATAGATACTTGTTATTGTGCTACTGATTATGGTCACTTGCCTTGTCTGCAGTATGCTCATGAAAATGGGGCTGAGTGGTGTGCCTTTATTTGTACTCTTGCAGCCACAAAAGGTCACCTGTCTTGTTTACGATATCTTCATGAAAATGGGTGTCCATGGGATGAATATACTTGTTCTGATGCTGTTAGAGAAGGTCATTTGTCTTGCCTGCAATATGCGCATGTGAATGGTTGTCCATGGGATGAGAACACTTGTCTTTTTGCTGCTGAAGGAGGTCACTTGTCATGTTTACAGTATGCTCATGAGAAAGGATGTCCATGGATTGATTTAACTTGTACTATTGCAGCACACCATGGTCACCTGTCTTGTTTACAATATGCTCATGAAAATGGGTGTCCATGGGATGTGCTTACTTGTGGGCGGGCTGCTGGAGAAGGTCAATTGTCTTGCCTGCAATATGCTCATGAAAATGGCTGTCCATGGAATGAAGCTACTTGTACTTGGGCTGCTTGGGATGGTCACTTGTCATGTTTACAGTATGCTCATGAGAAAGGATGTCCATGGAATGAAGATACCTGTCATTATGCACTTCATAGTGGTCAAATACCTTGTTTCAGATATGCTCATGATAATGGTTGCCCAATGCCAATGGAACTACTTAATTAGATGTTTTATGTTTTATGTAGCTGTATATGGCAGTTATGTGTGCACTGACTTAACTAATAATTTATTTGAAAACTAAAGAATTTAACACCGTATTAAAAAGTAACAGCAGACTAACAGCTTAGTCTACCACATGACTTCATGGTAAGAACAACAATAACTAAGTACGTGTTACCATATAGCAGAGGCCAAATGGTACATCTAAAAACATCGCAACACTACACATCTGAATTGTTCGCTTTCCAGATTCTCTTTTCCACTTCCAGATGTTCTTGTTGGTGAACACCTTCATACTCCAACCACTCATCTTCACACTGCCTCAGATCATCTGAAATTTTTCCTCCATACTGTTCAATCTCATCTTCCCATCCAAAATAATCATCCCGGTGACTCTCCAATCTGGCGTGCGATTCCTGCGCGTACTGACAATCGAAAGGATCCGTAAGCCCATAGTCTCTAAGACTATGATTACCTACCGGGTATTTGGCTTCCAACAAACTTTCCAGTTCCCTCAACAACATGTATTCTTGGTGTTTCGGATCATTGTCGTTTAAGTCCTTCATCATAGCATTATGACATGTTGTGTCGTTGAAAATATGCACCATTGGACAACCTAGCACATTCATGGTCACAAATAGATCTCGCAATTCTGCAGGTGTTGAAGTATCCAAACAGTCCGAGAACCTTTTAGAAGCACCTTTTTCAGTCCACATTCCTCTTTCGAAGCTAGCGTCCTTCCCCTTCTGCATGACAGTTGACAAATGGGCTGATTGAATGGTCAACGACGATAACTTTCAAAAAAACCGAACGGAGAAACGGTTACAAAACGGATCCTGGGATCTTATTTCACTTCGTCCACTAATTTGCCATTCGTTTTGTTTCAAATACAATTCACTTTGATTAACCTTGCTTACTTCAAAATAATCAATTCTTTCATTAATGTTTGCAGCAAGAAGTAGAATTCCTTATTGGCTAACAAAATCTGAGTTACAGAGACATGCTACTTCATTGTCCCTTACTCTTCAACCTGAATTGTTTCATGCGATGCCTCATCTCTTGCTGCCAGCTGATCAAATGCCTCTGGTTCGTGATAACTCTAACATCAACAATTTGGCAGATTTTGTGAGCGTAGTGCGTTGTGTCGATTATTGGGGAGTTGACTATGATTCATGGCCATCTGGTATATACGCATTTGCTGCAAGCAATGTGGCGGATGTACAAAGCTGGAGAGACGACAGTGGCAGTGCGATAGCTCAGCATGTGGATTTCAGTGACGAATTGCTGATGGTATTGTCGACTCATCTGAAGTGCAATCATTTGGCCCAATTTGCTGCATTAGGATCTACTGGCTGGATGAAGCTTGCGCATGAGAATGGATGTCCATTCCATATCACTGTTTCCTTTTACGCTGCCAGAGAAGGACAGCTCGATTGTTTAATGTATGCCGCTCTATACGAATGTCCATGGGATAAGCGTACATCTTCTTCTGCTGCTGCGGGTGGTCACCTGTCTTGTTTACAGTATGTTCATAAAAATGGCTGTCCATGGGATGAAAATACTTGTACTCTTGCTGCTGCTGGAGGTTCTGTTGCTTGTTTAAAGTATGCTCATGAAAACGGCTGTCCATGGGATGTAAACACTTGTATTAATGCTGCTTCACGCGGTCATTTGTCTTGTCTAAAGTATGCTCATGAGCATGGGTGTCCATGGGAATCATTTACTTGTACTTTTGCTGCTCAACGCGGGCACCTGTCTTGTTTAAAGTATGCTCATGAAAATGGCTGTCCATGGGCTGAAGAAACTTGTCGTGCTGCTGCTGAAGGACGTGCAATGTCTTGTTTAAAGTATGCTCGAGACCATGGGTGTCCATGTGATGAATGGACTCTACTACATGAGAACATGTACTTAAGTACTGTTTTTCTTACATGTTTGCCGTGATGTACAACGTGATGATATCTGTCATTATCGTTTGTTGTGTGCACATGAAGTCATGTGGTAGACTATAACCTGTTAGTCTGCTGTTAAGTTACTTCTTAATACCGGTATGGTGATGTCATTATCGTTTGTTGTGTGCACATGAAGTCATGTGGTAGACTATAACCTGTTAGTCTGCTGTTACTTCTTAATACGGTGTTTAATTCTTTAGTTTTCAAATTAGTTATTAGTTTTGTCATGAGCAACATACAGTAAAGATTACAGTTCAATCGATCTTTTCGTTCAAAACAAAAGGGTCGGACGGACGGACACAAAACCAACGGTTTGATTTCACCAACTTACAAATTTGAACATGGAAGCCGTTCATGTAGAACTACAGCTATTGCTGCCTGATGCTGCCAATACAGGTGATTTAACAAACTTGCAACGTTTTGTGGAGCTTGGTTTTCCATATTCATCGAGGATTTCAGAATATGCAGCTAACAATGGTAACCTGGAGTGTCTCGAATATCTTCATGACATTGGATGTCCGTGGCATGAAGATACTTGTTCTGTTGCAGCTAGATCGGGTCATATACTTTGTTTAATGTATGCTCATGTAAATGGATGCCCATGGGATGAACACACTTGTTCTGAAGCTGCTATTGGAGGTCATCATTGGGTATTGAGGTATGCTCATGTGAACGGTTGTCCATGGGACGAAGATACTTGTTCTTATGCTGCTCAGGGAGGTAATCTGTCTTGTTTAAAGTATGCTCATTCGAATGCATGTCCATGGGATGGAGATACTTGTTCTTGTGCTGCTCAGGGAGGTCATTTACATTGCTTAGAGTATGCTCATTGGAATGGGTGTCCATGGAATTCTATTACCTGTTCTCTTGCTGCTCAGGAAGGTAAGTTATCTTGTTTAGAGTATGCTCATTTGAATGGATGCCGTTGGAACGAAAATATTTGTGCTGTTGCTGCTGAAGCAGGTCAGTTATCTTGCCTGGAATATGCTCATGTGAATGGATGTCCTTGGGATGAAGATACTGCATCCAATGCACTTTATAGTGGTCACATGCTTTGTTTCCACTATGCTCATGAACATAATTGCCCATTAGCAGTGGAAATACTTAATTAGATTGTTGTTTGCATGCAATAGTTGTTAATAGTTAATCGATCTTTGTACGAACTTTTAGCAGACACAGACAGACAGACCCTAAAATCCAAAAAAACTGTTGTACTTTAAAACAAAATTGTACAAAAATGGGCCTTTATGTTGATTCCTCTTCAATGGGAGGTGATGGTTTATTCGTTGACGCTATTATCCGAAAGAGATCTACTGTTGTACAGTACGGTGGCTCCCTAACACCTGTACGTGAAGCTGAAAAAGATAATTACAACAGCAGGTATTGTCACGAAGTTCACGTTGATTGGGTTCGTGATGCCATAGGCGAAACTACCTACCTTGGTAGGTTCGTTAATGATGGTATACGCGTGTCCACTTTAAATGCAAAATTTGTTGTTGATGAAGTAAACTTGACCGTGAGTGTGGTAGCTATTAAAGATATAGCTGCAGGTGAAGAAGTTCTGGCTTCGTATGGTAATGACTATTGGTACAACTGGTACCATTACCGATGTCTGTCCAATGAACATAGACAGCTCATGTACAACAGGGCATCACCATTAGTTAAGTGGTGGATTGATCAACAGGACTTCAATTAAATTTATTAACTGTTTTTTAAGTTATGCTTTATATACATTTGCCAACACATGTACAATTAAGGAACACAGATAATTAACATGTACAGCACATCTCACACTCTCCTATCACTGTTAACGTTACTACAGAAATCATTCCTATAGCTGAAAAAATTAGTACCGCCATCGTCACTCTTAATAGTATCCTTTGACTTGGTGATGGAATAACAAAAAGTATCCTTACCATAACCCTCACGAGGTAGATTATAGTTATTTCCAGTCTCATAAATCCACCTTTGGGATGCAAAATCAGAATCCCGATAACCTACAGTGAAGAACAATCTGGTATTGACATTCTTTTCTTTACGTGGCATATATTCTGCTCCTGCATGTGGTAACATAGGTCTTAGTATTAGCAACTGACCTGCTTTATACGTAACCAATTCCTTCCCTATAAGTTCACCTTCTCTAATAGTTTCACCACGAACAACGACATCTTTTACCTCCAATTCAGTGGCAATATGTAACTGTGATTCTGGAGAAGCGCTGAAGAACATGGTGTGCTGATCGATGTATTCGTCGTCTATATGAAACCCCTGTCTTCTTAATCCAAATTTAGAATGCAAAATCCCACATACAACAGCTGCTGCTGCTCTTCCTCCATAATCATCACCGTCAGCAAATTCTCCATAAACATTAATATAAGCTTGTCTAATGCAATTGGTCAGTATACTTAAATTTTCTTCCAGCTTGTGTTTTGCAAAGGCAGTCAGGTACTTGAACTGCCTCAAGTTCAATTGCAAATTCTGAGCACCTGATTTACCAACAGATTCAATGGCCGGCGCTAACCCCGACAATTTTATTATTATCCGAGGAATATCAACGAGAGCATAAGGTTTTATTGCACCTATTTTGGTGTCAACCAAAGCTGCCTGGATGGATGTGACGCAATCAGCTATAACTTTTTGAAGCCTCTCTATTCTAACGCATTTATTCTTTCGATCGTGGGGTGCTCTAACTGCCTTAGTCTTAGCTTTAGTATGATGCATGTAGTTTTTAAGAAACACATCCTTCTTTACGTTTAACATGGTTAAAGATCTAAAACTAATGGACTGTTACAATTCTAATTTGTTTAGTGCTTGTTCGTTTTGCTTTTACAACGCCTCAATGACCCGCAGGGTGAACAGAGACCTCAGTAGGCAGGGTGAACAGAGACACCACACTAATTTGCGTTTCGTTTTCTTTTTAGTAACTTTAGTAATTAGACTCTATTACACATTTAACTAACCGACTTGCCTATTATGGTGCACCAAAAAATTAAAGTTATAGTGCGCATCATAACTAATGAACCTCCAACGGAAGTCTTGACTCCAACAGAAAGACAATCAATGGAGTCTGCACTCCAACAGATTGAACCATTCAATCTTCCGATGGCAGTTAATCAAACTTCTGTTGTCACTACTGCTGATCCGCCTCTTGAGTGGGAGTTAAAGATCAAAACTAAGATATATGGCATCCAAACTTATTATATCCGTATGCAGTGAATATGACAGAAAACCATTTTTCATATGTATAGAGTGCAGATAATGGTTGCCCAATGCCAATGGAACTACTTAATCAGATGTTAGATGTTTTATGTAGCTGTATATGGCAGTAATGTGTGCACTAACTTAACAAATAACTAATTTTGAAAACTAAAGAATTAAACACCATATTAAGAAGTAACAGCAGACTAACAGGTTATAGTCTACCACATGACTTCATGTGCACACAACAAACGATACTGATAGATATCACTACATTGTATGACACTGGTTAAAAAATAAAGACCAAATAAATGTTCCCATATTGCAGAGGGCAAATGGTACGTAAATCAGATAAGCATATAATGAGCATCTTTGTAAATCAGCTACTGATGTCCTCTTCCCTTCCTCACATATTGCCAGAGGTAATACCGGCAATCGCGCCCTATGCCATACTCCGTGCTCAATGCTAAGAATGTTGGGTGCGAATGACTCATCGATTCTTCTGAAGTAAAAGTTGCCGTTGGAAATAACAGTGGTGATTGCACTACAGAAAAATCATCACCCGCCATGGTAGTTCCACGATTCTGATCATCATTACTATCCTCCGACTCACTAAGCAAACCTGGCATTTCTCCATAGTCATCATCCGAATTTGGTGAATCAACATCCATAAACCATGGTGAATGATCCTGATTCTCATTCCTCCTAAGACCATCACCCTCCTCACTATTATAAGACCCATTAAATAAACTTGACATTCCGTCAAGTTGCTCGAAGACATCAACCGAATCTGGCGTTGCTTCAACAACTTGCTGATTGTGAGTTAACACTTCTACAGAATTGTTTGGCCGCACCATGACAGTTGATTAAATAGGCTGATTGTATGGTTTCAACGACTCTCGATCTTAATTTGATTTCAAAAAAAAACGATTTGTTTAAATCTCAGATTCCAGATTCCGGCTTCGCTTTCTGACAGTTATGAGTAAGGTATGAAATAGATTGTTAACCTAATTTCGTATCTTTTAGCACGTTAATACCGTCTTGTGGTACTACACGAGACAGTAATTTAGTACCACGAGACAGTATTAACGTGCTAAAAGATACGAAATTAGGTTAACAATCTATTTAATACCTTACTCATAACTGTCTACCAAACCAACAGAGAACCTACACTTAAGCTAAATTGCCATGTCACCTAGAGCTTTCAAAATTTCAGGATACACTACATTAGATGTTATAAACATCTCATTCATGACATCAACATCCGTATCAAGAACATGTACTGCAATGTTCTTACAATCCCTTATCCGAGATAATGCAACATTCAAATGACCATGCATGAAACAGTGTTTGGTCAAATCCACAACTACACGCCCATCAAAGGTTTGTCCTTGCGACCTGTTAATAGACAGTGAATAAGCCAGCCTCAATGGAAACTGTCTTCTGGTCATCTCGAAGGACTTACCATAAGGTAACTTAATGCTGAAAAGAAATCTTGGCAAATTGGCACATATTTTTCCATCAAGGGTACACACCCGCACAATTAGCGGTGAAATACCAATTATTCTCACCCTAGTATTAGTCGCCAACTTCACTTTCTTGTCCACTGATCGCATCAAAATAGCAACGTCATTTACCTTTAATGTAAGCAGATGCGGTGGCGCTGACCCTGCATCTTCATACCTATTCATGACATCTTCCGTGACCATGGCTTTAAGATATCCATGAGGGTCATCACACAAATCGACAGAATCTTTGGACATCAATTCGTGCGCTGGCTTATTAGGATTTAAGGCTTGTACTTCCTTATTCCACTTATCCACTTGTACATTAGTCGCGGCCAAAATGCAAGATTTATGCATAGACTCTGTTCTGAAACCGTCCTCAAAGCAAAAATCCAGTACAGCTCGTTCATCCATCAAGGTTGTGATCTTAGGGATGTATAACCGTTTAACACCGGCTGACTGTTGCGCATCACATGCAATCGAAAATGGCTGTCCTTCCTCCAAGTCAGGAATAGTATTTATAGAAATACATTTCACAAATTTGCTGTACAATAATTGACTACCACCACCTGAGTTATCAGTGAACCTTAATGTCTTTGTGAACGTGTATACCTTCAACTTAGCCATGTACTCGGAACAGTAGATGCTGCTAGCACATATAGCTGACTTGTTACCTCCTTTCACTACTGGAGTGATCTGGAGAGCATCACCACACAACAGGAGCACCTTGCCTTTGAAACCGTCAATCACATCATCCTCAAAAACAGCTCTAATGTCCCGCATGTTTTGGGAGCTGACTTCATCCCACGCAAAGAATCTCGTTGCCTTTAGCACTTCCCTGCGTTCTTGATACTTGGCCATTTTCAAATTACAGCTGAAGTCACCTTCCTGGTCATAGTCTTCCTCATCATCCTGGACTGGGATTGCGAACAGGTTGTGCGCTGTAGTGAAGTCATCATACACTGTCGCAGCCAACCCTGTACTTGCACAACCTTTAGCAATCAACCCTATAGATCTAACATACGCCATGAGAAATGTTACAAAAGTAGATTTTCCTGAACCTGCAACTCCTTGCAATAGACATAGTAATGTATCTCCGCGCTCTAAAGCACCCTTTATGTCTTCGAACATGCTCACCATTTCGTCTGTAAGAGGATATGTTTCTAAGAGATGTGCAGCTAAAACTTTCTGTAGAAATCATGAAAGGGTATGTAGGTTAGGGTTACTCAAGGAATGTGGAATACAGACGTTAGGGTTAGGGTTAGGGTTAGGGTTAGACAGTATGTTATCATACCTGTTGGGCCTCATTGTAAGTCAATCGTTCTACATTAATCTCAGTGTCCTGATCTACAGGATCTGGCATTCCAAAGTCACTAAGAAGCTTGTTTCCTTGGATTTTGAACAAATCCGCCAGCTTCTTTAACAAACAGTTTTCAATCACGTTATCATGGTCACCTGTAATGGTCAAGTCCTTCATCATCTCCTTGCGATGTTGCTTGGAATTGAAGATGTGAAGTGTCGGAAAACCATTCAAAGCCATGTTTACAAATAGAACCCGTAGCTCGTGGGGCGTTGAAATAATAACACATTCTACGTACATCTCCTCCGCAATTGTTTTATCCTCCGCCAGATTAAGCTTAATCACCGCTTCCTGAAAAGTACCACATACTACATCCTGAAGTGTACCATCAACTTCCTCCTGAACTGTTCGTAATTGTTCGTAACTATACGCTGGGTACTGCCTTAGCAATAATCTTAGCCAAAAAATCTCTCCTGCTTGAATAGGAACAGATGACATCCTAATAATGGATGTACTTTGCCTTTGATACAACCACCATACCTTACCATAGACCTTCATTTCGACTTTCGTGTGCTCAGCATACTGTGGAGCTATCTTTTTAAAGTCATACTTAGAAAAGAATTGGACGAAGGTCATCTCTTCGTATGGCTGCCCCGGTGGTCTTGAGAAGTACATCTTCATATCACATGTCTTATGGTCATGGCCTAAATCTTCCACCATACGGTTAAGGCGGGGTTTGATGAGCTTCACACTTGGCTCAGATGCAGGATAGTTCTGGAATCCCCATATCTGATACCACGCCTGCATTGCACACAGCATCCTTCCCCGTTGATGATGCGATATTTCATCATCGTCCTCTAAGTCCGACGTATTATTCAGGTTTATGGTCACCTTTTTATTACCTTTAAATAAGTACTGTAACATGTAGTTCGTCATCAAGCACAGCACACATGTATTATAATGTTTGTTTGTTAGGATGTCCAGACACACATACACACCACACATAGCACACACACACCACACACACAGCACACATAGCACACACATGTGTGACACGTATTCAATCCACATAGCATTATCATTTGATTACCTTGTACAGATAAAGAATGCAATGCGTTGAACCACAAAATTCAACATTGCAATGACTTTCCCAATCCAACAAAAGTAATCTATTATGAGGTACAATCTTCAGATCCTCAAATGTCGAACGGTGGTAAATAGGGTACCCTGTGGCGTTGAAGCTACCACCTGCGTTTATAGTGATGTCACCAAACCCCCTTGTGCACACACCATCTTTCAAACAACCATTAACAGCGTTGGAACACTTATGCAACTGATGTCCTTTAATGAGTTTAATGTACTCGCTGTTCTCTTCCGTAGCTTTAGGAAATCGAGCAGTAATGTGTTCACCCATGAACGCTAGTCTTTCCGCGGGAGAGAACTTCTGCGTCCCATCAATCTATAACATACAACAGTTACATCAGTCAGATATTCCACATTCTGTTAGGGTTAGGGTTAGGGTTAGGAGGTTACGTTAGGATACATCACAATGAGGTACCTGGCATACAATATGGGCGTGTGGTAAACCTCTATGTTGGTACTCGATCACGTAGATGAGATACGATGTTTTCATACCACCCGTATATTTACCCCCCCTTAAATTATGCAATAAAGCCGCCAATTTGTACTTAAACACTTGCACCGTCAAATCAGGCCTATCGAATGCAGTTTGAGTCGGCAATAAAGCTTCCACTATCTCCTTCCATTTCGGATTACATGTGAGCGTGATGAAAAACGTTCCACCACCCATTTCTGATGCAAGAATCAAAGTGTTTACGGCCAACTTCTTCAGATGTCGTGGAGAGCCTGCAAAAGAATCGTTGAGGAACGTCTTACATGAGTCGTTGAATACCTCACGATCCTTGTCAACAGCGTTATCACTATCATGACCTACTTCTGCAGCACTCGTTGTATTTTTATAACCAAATATAGTGTTCTTCCCTTCACCTCTGTGCCAATTCAATCTGTAATCCTGGGCCCGTGCAATGCATTCTACGGCATAATATTGGCCTGCACGTGAAAGCAGTTGAAATCTATTGAATGTTCTTCCAAAACCATTCACTTCTTCTTCCCACTCTGGTATCAATTGTCTCGCTCTCAAGTACTTCATGTATCTTAAAGATTTTCCTTTCTCCCAATTCCATCCATCTTCTCCGTGCCAGAACAGCAAAGGGTACACTAAAGGTTCCACCCGCATATCTCTGCCGTCCGCCAAATAAGATTTCTTATCCAATCGATACTCCAAATGTCTATTACCTCTCATGTTATCTGATGTAAACGCAGCAACCTCGAAAAATGAGGTTGACTGGTTTATGGTGGCGTTCAGATGACGCGCATTATAATTTTGAGGATTCTCTTCAGCCCGCGATACCATATCGCCACACATTTTCAATTCCTGAATGGACAAAATCACAAAAACAAACACATTGTTGTCACATATTAAAAACAAATTCAAAACGTTCAATAATATAAATTACCTTGCAGTACTTGTTGGACACTTGAAGTCCCTTAAAGATAGTTGCCATAAAGTCAGGGTCTAGATGAGGGCCATGTGCTCTAGCTGAATTTGTACTTTGCATACTATTGAGATTGTCGCAGTGCGCACCAACCCTGAAACAATGTGCATAACAGGTACGATATTGTTACATGCTAATGTAACACTGTATGCAATAAATTGATGGGTAATTACCTATCAAGCCCATCAAATGTAAAGTACGATATCCCGCCAGTGGCAGTAAAAGCATCATCATTGAGAATGTATTTGACAGATCCATTAATGGTAACTGACGCGTCACCTTGGCGACGTTCACATCCACCGTTTCGTCCTCCATTGCTCAATCTCGTGTCAGCAATAGACATCGTGCGATTGTAATATGCAGAACACTTGCTGAAATGAGGGATATTATACAGGAGCAATTTTACAATGTCAGGGGGATAAGGCTTTAGAGGCTCCATATCAGTAACTATATTCCAGGGCTTATGACAAAGAACCCCGTCATCACAACATTTCTTTCGTTCATCTTCAGTACTCTGGCTTTTCAGGAAGATAAATTTGCAGCTGTAAATAAGAAAGAAAGACAAACAGTGCATTAAAAATATCATTCGAATCACAATGAATTGAAGAAACTTACAATCGACATGGTCTCCTATAATCCCACTCCTGTGCAACTTTTTTCCAGCGACCATTTGGAACTCTGCCAGTTTGAACTCTGTCGCTTCTATCTTGGGGTTCTCTGTCAGTTTGATCTCTGTCGCTTCTATCTTGGGGTTCTCTGTCAGTTTGATCTCTGTCACTTTGATCTCTGTCACTTCTATCTTGGGATTCTCTGTCACTTTGATCTCTGTCACTTCTATCTTGGGGTTCTCTGTCACCTTGAAATCTGCCTTTTCTTATTTGGGGCTTTCTGTCACTTCTATCTCTTCTAACTGTAACTTTATTAGCTTTTTTTATTTTAACTTCACTTTTCTGTACATTTCTGTTATATGTGACCATTCCTTTCAATTGACTGGGAACACAAAACTGTATTCAACAAACGCACAGGTTACACTACTGTAATTAGAAATCACACCACTAATAACTGCAATATCTGTTATATGACACTTATGCACAAAAACAACTTTTACTGGGTAATTGATGGTTGTCGCAACATTTTACGGTTACGTTTTTTGCGTAACGTACTTCGTACTTTTTTCTGTTCGGGATCGGTTTTTTTTTCGACGACAAAAAAAAATGGGAGGTGAGGTGAGGTGTGAGGTGAGGTGAGGCCACAAATGCTTTACTACTTTTGATTGAGTAT
>Ga0308003_1000656_pt1 | contig 15426 bp, 15 predicted proteins | sample Neamet36_FD_203159 | JGI IMG/M metagenome (GOLD analysis project Ga0308003, IMG submission 203159) | Marine microbial communities from water near the shore, Antarctic Ocean - #36 | ecosystem: Environmental > Aquatic > Marine > Unclassified | place: Southern Ocean | collected 2014-06-06
TGGGTGATTTGCTTAACCGCAGCAATTTTAAACTCTTGGGTGTATCGTTCGCCTGCCATTGTTGGCCTCCTATTGCGTTACATTGTAACCAATTGGAGTGTCTATTAAACTGGGTGCGTATCACTCTGCAGATAGCACGGAATGAGCGGCGCTTCCTTTTACAAATGGCGAGCAAAATATGGCGGTAACACCAGCTTGAAAGCGGTTTTTTCAAGGTCGGTAGTTGGACCATTTTCTCAGTTTTATGCGACGGGTTTCTCCGCCTCTTTTACTACCTTTTCTGGGTTCAGTTGACCGCTTCAATATGTGTCCAGTTCCTGGCTTTTACAGACCACCGCAGCGGATTTTTAGTCTTAGCTTCTTTGAGACAGCTTTGCGAATTTCTAAAATCAACTTGTCGTAACCACTGTGTCTTTGGACTGGCGTAACAAACTTAATTTGACTGTGGAAATGCGCATTGTTGTACCAATTTACAAAATTGTTGACCAGGGGATACGACAAGAATTTAAATCATTAAAACCTTCTGACAAAAGCCATAAACGTGAACCACCGACCATAATTATTGGTAAAACCATAAAATCTCATTTTTAAGGCTTTCTTAACACATAGATAATTTTATAACAAATACTTCAAGATCGTTTCAGTTGCAGATCTTACTGAAAAAAACTCAGCAAGCAGCTTATTAGCATTTTTGCCATACATAAGTCTTTTGTTATCCTCTTCAAGTAATAGTTTAGCTGAATTTAATAACTTGCCGTCATCGCCATTTAATAAAACCACTCCTGCTTCAGCATTATTAATTATGTTTTGTAAATCATTCCCTGAATTCACACTACCCAATATAGGTAAAGACTCAACCATATAGCCAAGTATCTTTCCTGGAAAATTATGGGCAGTATGGTTTTTGGATAATGAAAACAAGCCTACATCTACCTCTGAAAGTACTTTTTTAAATTCGGATTGGGAAATAGATGGTAAAATAGTTACGTTTTCTAGTGACCAATCTTTAGTTAGCTTTGTAATTAACTCAACTTCATCACCCTGGCCGATAAATAAAAAGTGCGCTTTAGAATATTCTTTCAGCCCTTTTGCCAAATTCATTAAATTTTTCATGTCTTGTGCATGACCGATATTACCGCCATAAAAAAAGATAACTTTATCATTCAAGTTTAATCGAGTACGCATACTCACACCTATAGATGTAGCATAAACAGGTGTTGGCGATGCCCAATTAAATAGAACATGAGTGGCCTTTAATTGCGGATTTAATGCATTAAATAACTGTAGATTTTTTTTAGACATTAAACCAATATTATCTGCAACATTATAGTTTAGTAATTCAAAAAATCTAAAGTAGCGAGCTATTAACGACTTTTCAGTGATTATTTTTGCATCAACCGCCCATTGGGGAAAAAGATCTCTAAGAACTAAGTAAGACTTGCATTGACACTTTTTTTTAATTTTACTTACTAACGAGCCAAAAAAAATAGAAGGGGAATAATAAACCACCCCATCAAATGTATTTTTGTTTATGTTTGAGGATATTGCTCTCCAAGCATTAAATGACATAAGTGTTTCGTTAATAGCACGCTTAACTTTACCCACATCTTTTACAGGACCATTAGAAAAGCGCCAAATATTAACGCCATCAAGCTCGCTAATATCCAATCGAGTAGATTCAGCATTAACATTGGGAGTAATAACGGTAACTTTATGCCCTACAGCAATAAATTCCAAAGCCAGTTCATGTAACATTTTTGAACCAACTCGAGTACTATTCGGCAAGTAGTCATCAATAACAAACGCAAAATGCATTACCTTTTTTTCCAAACAAACTTGTTAACATAATCCACGTAACTAGTAATAGTACGAACTACTTTATCTGAAACATTAGGCGCCATGTAATCTTTCACAAGGTTTATTGTGCGTTTAGTACCCGTCTTTTGATCTTCGAGTATTACTATCGCTTGCAAAATACGGTCTATTTCCATCCCTGTAAACATTACAGCCCCTTCTTCAAAACCTTCAGGTCTTTCATGAGCTTCACGAATATTTAATGCCGCGAAATTCATTATTGAAGACTCTTCAGTAATTGTTCCACTATCACTTAACACCAATTTAGAGTCACATTGAAGACGGACATAATCAGAAAATCCTAGTGGCTTCATTAGTTTTACTAAGGGATCAAATTTTAAATTTAGAGCATCTATTTTCTTTCGTGTTCTAGGGTGTGTCGATACTATAATCGGATATTGATACTTTTCAGCTAATGTATTTAAAACGGTTACATATTTATGAATATTACTGTCTGAATCTACATTTTCTTCTCTATGAACACTAACAACAAAATATTCCTTTGCTTTGAGCTCTAGACGAGACACTACATTTGATGCCTGAATCTTATTTTTATAATAAGACAAAACTTCATACATAGGGCTACCTGTTTTAATAATAAATTCAGCTTTTAAACCTTCATTTAAAAGGTACTCCCTTGCTATATCCGTATAAGGCATGTTGATATCAGAGATGTGATCTACAATCTTACGATTGATTTCTTCAGGCACCCTTAAATCAAAACAACGATTACCCGCTTCCATATGAAAAATTGGAATTTTTCTACGCTTAGCTGAAATAGCAGACAATGCACTGTTGGTATCACCTAAAATCAGTAGAGCATCGGGTACTGTTTTTGCAAACATTTCATCTGACTTAGTAATAACTTGCGCCATTGTGTCCGCAGGACTTTTTCCTGCACACTCAAGAAAAATATCCGGTGCCCGTATACCTAAGTCATCAAAGAATATCTGATTTAGCTCATAATCATAATTTTGACCGGTGTGAACTAATATGTGCTCACAATACTTGTCTAATTTATCAATTGTTCTAGATAATCGAATAATTTCAGGACGAGTACCGACAATTGTAACTATTTTTAATTTTTCCATAACTGTCCTTGATACCTTTTCTTATAATCACTATTCATATCTGTGATCAATGATTCCCAACTAGGAACATTAAAATTTATTAATTTTCGTAAAAGATCAGAGTTTAAAGAACGGTCAATAGTTAATTCCGTTGATTCTTCAATTTCAATTTCTTTGTTATAAACGGCGGAAACTAAATTCAACAAAGAATATTTATCAATAGGATCTACACTCAAATGATATAGCCCTGTGATTTCTGGCTTAGGAAGAATATATTCAGCAAGTAACTTAGCTATGACACAGGTCGGTAATCCGGAAAAAGCGGCCTGAGAAAAACCTTTTGTTTTATTCTCCTGAGACAGAAACCAATCAATTAAACTGACACTTGAAGATAATTCATGACCAATAATTGACGTTCTAAGCGTTAGATGTGGAGCATAATCAACTTCACCTAAATTTTTACTTTTACCGTACAAATCAATAGCATCTGGAATATCATTTTCTAAATATCCACCTTTTGTCCCAGCGAAAATACAGTCAGTTGAAAAATGAATCAGTTTTGCTTCAAATAGAGAGCAAATTCTAGCTAGTTGGTGTGGTAATAACGAGTTAATTGCAATTGCATCAGTATGTTGTTTAGCAATATAGTGCTGTTTAATTAACCCAATACAATTGATGACAACCGTAGGTTTTAAATCGGCAATTACAGCCTCAAGATTGTGAATATTATCAACTTCAACGCCCTCAATTATTTTATTGGGATAGTCTATAAAGAAACGTTCTTTGCCTTTAACATTACGTACAGTCCCATATACCTCAAGTTCAGAATACTCACTTAAGTTACTGAATAAGCTGTAGCCTAGCATCCCTGTGGCGCCAATAATTAATACTTTCATTTATACGCTTTCAGGAAGAATTAAATTTCCAGCTTCAATGTCTCGCATAAAGTCTAATTTTCTCAATAGGATTTTCATGCCCTCAATATCTAAACGTTGTGTATTATGAGAATTGTAGTCTTCCACTTTAGAAAGATCTTTTTCACCCTCTTCAAAATACTTTGAATAATTCAAATCACGGTTATCTGCTGGAATTCGATAATACTGACCTTGATCTTGAGCAACAAACATTTCTTCTCTGCTACATAACGCTTCATAAAGTTTTTCACCATGCCGTGTACCAATAACATTTATTTTGTGTTCTGGCTTTTTCATTAAACTAAAAATAGCCTTAGTTAACACTTCTATAGTTGCAGCTGGTGCTTTTTGAACAAAAATATCGCCGTTAGCACCATGGGTGAAGGCATGAATGACCAAATTTACAGCTTCATCTAAGGTCATCATGAAACGCGTCATATTAGGATCGGTAATCGTAATTGGTGAATTTTCTATAATCTGACGAACAAACAAAGGAATAACAGAGCCACGAGACGCCATCACGTTACCGTAACGAGTAGTACAAACAGTCATACCATCCGGTACATTACGCGATTTTGCTACAATCACCTTTTCCATCATAGCTTTCGAGGTACCCATGGCATTAATAGGATACACCGCTTTATCTGTACTCAAACAAATAACATTTTTAACGCCATGGTTAATTGCTGCTTCAAGAACGTTCTCAGTACCTATAACGTTTGTTTTAACCGCTTCTAAAGGGTAAAACTCACAAGAAGGTACTTGTTTTAAAGCTGCCGCATGGAAAATAAAATCAACGCCGCGCATACTGTTAGAAACACTTTGGTAATCACGAACATCTCCTATATAAAATTTCAACTTATCAGAGTTGAAATGTTTACGCATATCATCTTGTTTTTTTTCATCACGTGAGAATATACGAATTTCTTTTATATCTGACCTTAGGAAACGACGTAACACTGCATTTCCAAAAGAACCTGTACCACCTGTAATCATCAATACTTTATCTTTAAACATACTAACTCACTAATTTTTAATTTTTCTTCAAAACAATTATTCGGGAAAACATTTACGACTTAACTTAACAGCTACCTTCTAAAGACGGTAGCTTATTTTGCGGACTAAAAGTCCTAGAGCTGGCCACAACCTTGCTCTCCAATAGTAAAATTGGGCCAAATTCAACTCATGTTTTTTGCAAAATTTAACGCCACTTACCCTGATATTTGCCACTGGAAAATGTTGCTCTGCCTATTATAGGCGCGTTCTTTGTTGTTCATCTGTTACCTCTGCTGGTTAGCGATTGCAGCGGTATAGTGTCTAGATGTTTTGGGCTAATTTATAGACGATATAGCGGCGTGTATAAATATGATCTTTACTCACTACACCTTTTAGTATTTCTGACGTGGTCAAGCTGCACACAAGTCTGCCTGACCAGCTCTCTCACTCGAAATACTACATCACCAGTTAGTACTTGGTAACGCTACTTCGTTGCCCAAACAAAGTGGTATTGAATATTATATTTTGTATGTGAGAGAGTACGACATTTCATATAAATATTATAAAAACACCTGCTAGCTAAAGATGGGATTTTTAACCTTACGATCGGGCTAATAAATTTATAGTCGAATTTTTTAATTTTCATAAGATCTAACTTTTATTTGCCAAGTCTTCATAAACCTGTAATAGGTTAATTGCATTTTTTTTAATATCATAATGTTTATGTGATAAATCATAAGCTCCTCGACCGTACTTATAGCAAAGTTCAGGGTTATCTTTTAACTTTAAAATTGCTTCAAATAATTCACTAGAATTCTTTTCTGCTATTTGAATTCCTGTTTGCATTGGCACAAAAGTATCATTTGTAGGATCAATTACCGCAACAATACTAGGAACATGGAAAAAACCAGCCTCAAAAACAGGTCTACCGACAGCGTCCACATGAGAGGGAAAGCAGAGAACATCCATTTCTTGATAATGCTTACTGATATCCATTTGAAAGCCAGTAAATTCAAGGTTGGATAATTGAAGTTCATCAACTCTATTTGCAACTTTTTTTGAAGCTAGTTCACGGAACCCCGTCACATCAAAAACATAATCTATAAAAGAATACTTTCCATCATAACGCGGACCGATCACCCGAAAAACTACATCATGGATATTTCTTTGATGAAATTCATTAGCTGCATCAACATATTCATAGATACCTTTAAGTGGCATCATATTACCAACAAAACCTACAATGAACTTTTCATTCTGTTGTCGTGCTTTTAGCACTTCATTAATGTCTATTGGCTGCATAGCAAAACCATTGTGAATTACGCATGCCTTTTCTTTAAAGGGCAGACTTCTATAGCAATCATCATCTATTGCAATAACACAATCGATAAATTTACCTAAAAACTTTGTTAAGAGCCAACGTCGAAACCTTCCCTGTTTAGTTTCTTGTAAGGCACGACAATGCAAAACTATTGGTACATTAAAAAATAACTTTGCAAGAAAAGCAGAAGGTAATAGTGAAACTTCATTTACATGAATAACCGAAAATATAACATTCCACCATCTAATTTTAGCCTTAACAAACGCTAAAATTGTTGGTAAAAGAAAAAGCAATTCACGAAATAGAATTAACCATCTCTTACCGCGGTAATGCCCATACATTCCATGATCGAATACCGTAATGCCTTTCGCTGTAACAACATCATTTGATATGGTTTTAAATTGTGTGGAAGCACTTCCTTTTGCACAAATAAAATAAGGTTTTATTTCGTTTTCAGGAAGTGATTTTATAGCTTCAAGAATACTTCTGGAAGCTCCCCCAAAAGTAGGACTATGATGAATATAAAGTATATTTTTCAATGTTTTATTTCTTAAAAATAAGATGGATTAAATTACTTACTAAATTGTGAAATGAAACTGATCACTTAGAAAGCACTCTTAAAACCTTGGCAGGGTTTCCTGCAACAACAGCACTTTCACTCACATTTTTTGTCACAACTGCGCCAATACCAATTAAAGAGTCTTGCCCTACCTTCACTTTTTGAGTTATGGAAGAATTCGGAGCTACCCATGACCTTTCTCCAATTTCGACTCCCCCGCTAACTTCTGCACAAGCTATGATAAATACACCTTCCTTAATTATACAATTGTGAGCTATATGTACCAAATTATCGATTTTTACAGAATTATGAATTATAGTATTTGAAAGCGTTCCTCTTGCAATACAAGTACAAGCACCTATTTCTACATCATCACCAATATGTACATAACCTAAATGAATAAACTTTACTGGTTTTCCTACTTCATCTCTTTCATAGCCAAAACCATCACTACCAATACTGGCGTTAGCCCTAATTAAACAGTTTTTTCCTATAATAGTTCCTTCAGCTAGTACAACATTGTGCTCAACAACAGTTCCTTCATCTATAACGACTCCGTTTTCAACGACTACATTTTTCCCCAACTTTACAGTAGGGTGTATTTTGGGGGGAGTTGAGATTTGTTCAAAAGCAATATTTTTGCTAATCCATTCTAAACAACGAATGAAATCAAATCTTGGGTTTTCACTTAAAATAACATTGCCATGTAGACTTTCTTTTGTTGTTATCAATACAGAGTTAAATTCACTTTTCGCATTTGATTTTGAAAACGATAAGCAGAACTCTGAAACTTGGTCAAGTGATGAGACGCCACATAATTGCAGGTCTTCTTCGCCCCTGTACTCTAACTTTAATGCCTCTGCCAAGTCTATTGCAGAGATAGTCACTTTAAATTTAAACATTTAGCATTAAACCTTATTCAATTATTAATCTTATTACTTCAAAGCATTCAGCGAATTCACAACCTATTTGAACCCCGCGGGTTGTTGCCAGTGATGTAATAAAACCTTCGGAAGTATAAGCTCTCCCTTGTTGAGATTTATACTCTCCCATTGACTCTACCTTTGCCTTAACATTTTCTCTAGATAATTTTGAAAAGCAAGTAGAAGAAGACGTTAAATTATTCCATATAAGCTCATAGCCCAATATACTTGTATTTTTAAAAGCTCTGATCCCTTCCTCTGAGATAGTTTTATGATCTTGATGAAGATCTGAAGATGAAGGAAGTAAAACTAGATCATAGTTTTTCTCTCTTCGTATTAGTATCAAGTCATCTAATATTTTCTGTCTATTTTGAGGGAAATTTCTCACTTTGTAGTCTAATACTTGTACATTAGTAACACCAAGACGCTCCGTTGCACTATACACTTCTTTTTTCAAAATGTTTTTATCAAACCCTTCGGGTACTGATTCCTCACAGGAAGAGAATGCCACATAATCAACTTGACTCCCTAATGCTATCAATTTGTGAATTGTACCTCCCGCCCCTAACTCTCCATCGTCCGTATGTGGCGCAAGCACCAAAATACTTTTAAATACACCTAACATTTCAACTCCACTGCTATTGACTTACATTTTTTAAATTGACTTTAATCATACTCAATAACGAGGAGAAAATATAAATTTCTTACAAATTAGTACCATAAAAAAGTAGGACAAAATCAAACCAAGCATACTTGAAATATGAAATAAAGTGACAACCCCTCCCCCATTTATCCACGACATCAAGTTAAAAACAAAATATGTGCTAAATAAAGATGAAGCAAATACATTCCCATTATTTAATGCGTTTCTAATCCCTTTATAAATAAAACCGCTATACAACCCCGAGCCAAAAGAAAAAACAACAAAAAAATATGGGCCAAAGACAAACAATCCTTCTGAAAATATTGTAGCGGTGATTGAATGACCTTTTTTTATCCCTTCAAGTGGGTAACCCATTAAATAAGTAATTAACAAATCATAATGATAAGTAACCCATACTTCATAACTATTGACTGAAATACCTGTAAAAAGATTAAATATCCTATCTCCAGCAATAACAGTTAAAGTTTTAAAGTAATCCATAGATATTCTGCCTTCAGAAACTTCCCCCCAAAAGAACCAAGAAACGTCACCTTGCAGAACTGTTAATCTCGTAAATAAAAACTCTAACACTGGAACAACTCCACCCTCATGACCATCAAACAACATAGACAGCCCTACAATCATGATCGAAGAGAAGAAAATAAAAATTAATAGTTGAAAAACGTTTATTCTCCAATAAATGATAATTAAAGAAGGTAATAACATCATTATTGAGGTCGTTTTAAATCCCCATCCCATACCGACTAAAAAGACAAGAAAGCAATTAGATAAATAAATTAACTTCATCGTCCTATTAAACCCTCTAGAAGAGAATACATGAGCCATAAAAGCAAGAAATGCGGGACAAAATAGTTTAATAAACAAAAAAGCAATTGAGCCAAATATACCTAAACTTGTGCGAAACTCCCCTTTCCCTGCTTCGCCAAGCAGTATATATATACCACCAAAAGAAAAATAGGTTAATAATAGAGCAAACAAATTAAAAGTGGATATATATATCCCCGCCTTATTCCAACTGATAAGCTCTTTGGAATACCCTAAGTTGCTTAGGAATGAGTATTTAATTCTTAAAGAAAATAAAAAACCAATACTGAAGAATAACAAATGAAATGAATAAGCAATAGTTGCTCCATTACTATACCCTTCTGCAGCAAGACTAAGGCTAAAAGCACCTTGTTCCATCGAATATATTCCAATCAACGGAGATAAGAGAAAGAAAAGGAGGACGATAGCTGCCATGAAATATACTTTCCCTTATGCCTATTTATTGTCTTGAGTTTTATTTTTTATCCATCGAAAAATATTCATCAACCATTCATCCGATTTATAATGTAAGTGATGAATGGGTTTTTCATTCATGATTTTTTCAAATTCTGTTTCGCTAAAGCCCAGTTTTTTAATCACATACTCAGTGTCATAACGTAGCTCCTGAGGATCGTATAAAGGTTCTGCTAACTGTACCAGTGCTTCATCACGTGACATCTCATTATTTCTAACTTGCGCTGATAAGTGCACTTTACGCTTGTCTACATTAAATTTAGTTGGTAATACATATGCTTGATAAAACTTTGTGAATGTAGATTCATAATGTTTTCCACCATAATATTGCCAACCGTAAACGGCTTCCAACTCTTCCATCGCTTTATCTTTACGGTATGGCATCATATTAAGAAACTCAATATTCTTAAACCCCATTCCCAATTGCGTACCAAAAGCATATCTTAAAGTACCGAAAGTAGGGAACGATTTTAATTTTTTAGTGCCGAACTTCTTTTGAATATCTTTAAGGTTGGTCAAATCTTGTTTTCGCCATAACCAGGACTTCGGCATACCATGTTCATTCGTAAAGTTAGTACCATTAAGTACGTAGTTTAAATGATTTTCTTTAGCTATTCTAACCATCGTAGCCATAATGGCATGATCAGTAACCATTTCAATATCAATTACTGACGCTTTGAAAAATGACCTTTGAATGTCTTTAAACTCAGGCCAATCAATAACGTATGTAAATAAATCAAAACCATTTTTTTGAACTAGTTTTTTTATATTGGAAACCGCTATTTCAGAATTCCAACCATTATCAAAGTGGACAACTAATGGGCTTAAACCCAGTTTTCCTGCTAAATGACATACATATGAACTATCCACTCCACCACTCATACCTACAATTGAATCATATTTCTTTTTACCGGCCTGCTGTTTTATTTCATTTGCTACATTTATTAAATCAGGCCAATAGTCTGTATTTTCTAACAAACGAAACTTTTTCATTCTAGGCTCTGCGTCGATACAATGATGACAAATACCTTTATCATTGAATATAATATCGGAGTCAGTTTCATCTAAAATACATTTTATACAAATATTTATTTTTTTCACCTTTACACCTTACCTCAAAAATTCATCCAATTGTTCTTGTTTTGGATAATTTATCAGAATGCCATTTTGAGAACCGTAATATACAAATAAACTTCCGGCTGCAGCTGCATGAGCACCTGCATCAATAACTTTTTTCATATCTTGAATAGCACCCGCGCCACCACACGCAACGAGTGGAATAGACACACTTTTTGATAACTCATGAATTAACTCACAATTATACCCAGTCATTACTCCATCATTATCAACATCATTAATAAATATTTCACCTGCTCCCGCTGACTCAACACCTAAAACGTAATCGAAAAGATCCTGTTTAATTAACTTCTTATTCCTATGATCATAAACACTTGGTTTTCCTAGAAAAGATTTTTTAATATCTATTGAAGCAATTACACTCTGACTACCCGCATGTTCAGCTAATCTGGATATTAAATTAAAGTCTTTAAATGATGCTGAATTAATAGAAACTTTTTCAAAACCACTCGCATACAATTTCTTACCTTGCTCAAGAGTATGAACACCGCCTCCATAAGCCAGGGGGAAGAAAGATTCTTCGGCCATTTGCTCTATAATTTCAAAATCAATTAAATCATTTTCTTTTGAAATACTAATATCAAGCACAATAAGCTCATCAACTTCCATCTCATTAAAAAGCTTAATTGCATTAATGGGATCACCAATATACGTAGGCTTTTTGAATCGGACAGTTTTATATAACCCTCTATTATTAAGCAATATAACAGGGATAATTCTTGGTCTCACTATAACTCCGCGAAGTTTTTAAATAACTTCAATCCAAATTTATGACTTTTTTCAGGGTGAAATTGCATCCCATAAATATTACCTTTCTGTACAGAACAGACAAATTCGTAACCATAAGTAGCTCTAGCTAAGACAAATTTATCGTCGCAACATACATGATAACTATGTACGTAATAATATCGTTCTTTATCTACTGCCTCACCAAATATTGAGGATTTCTTCTCTCGATTAATATAATTCCATCCCATATGAGGTATTTTCAAATCATTTTTAGCAGAATCAAATTGAAATTTTTTAACTGTACCTGGTATCCAACACAATCCTTTCTCTGTACCTTCATCACTTTTTTCAAAAAGAAGCTGCATCCCCAGACAAATACCTAAAATGGGTCTATTCTCTTCTAGTATTTTTTTTACCAGAGGTGGATATAGTGAAGACGTCTTAATATTTTTCATTCCTGAATTAAAAGCGCCAACACCTGGTAGAATATATTTATCACACTGTTCTAATTGTGCTTCTGTATTAACGACAATAGATTGAACACCTATTTTTTTAAACATGTTAACAACAGAACCAATGTTACCCATATCAAAATTTAAGATACCTATCAATTGAAACTCCCATATAACATATTTTATTTATCAATTTAAAATAGAACCAAGAAACTTATGATAATTTTTATGCCAATCATTTTCCCAAACATCGTTTAGTTTATGAGCTATATTATCATATTGAGTCTTTAAGATTATTTCACTTAATTCTTCTGCAGACTCTACATACTCTAAAACATTTAAAACATCATTTGTAGAAACATATTGCCTAGAATAACGATTATCTAACATTACAACCTTCTTATCAAAGGCCATCGCCTCGTAAAGAGCGGTTGAAAACTCACCAAAAACAAGAGTGCAATTAGCTATATCTTCATATAAATCAACAATACTCATTTTTATTCCTAAGCTTATTAACTCTTTATATCTAGTTTCCATCACTGGACGTTCTAAAGGGTGTGCACGGAAAATGATTTTTATCTCCTGCTTTCCTTCATTTTGTTTTATTAACTTGATGACTATGTCGCTTAACTGTTTATAATCGACACCAGAAGAAATAACTAATAATTTAAAGACATTTTCCACCTTTAAACTTACATTATTAAAATTTCTTACTGTCTTTTCCAGACTAGGATTACCAATTGAAATAACCTGTGAAGGAACTGATATTGATTTTTCCCAATATTTACCATAGGTTAAAATATAATCTGGACAATGGCTTTTATCATTACTTAATAACTTAGGACCATAATTATATGCAGGATGAGTACTTCCTATAAACCCATGCTGTAATTCTACTGTTTTGATACCCATGCTTTTAGCTAGTTTAACAATAAAAGCCCTATTGCCATAACACGCTTCTTCTATGAATATAACTTTAGGCTCAATTCTTTTAATTAATCTGGTTATATATTTTACTATAAATTTTTGACGGGCAAGCTGAGAACATAGAAATTTTGAGATTTGATTCCATTTATCTTCAGGTAATTCGTAAGGGCTATTTAATTTTATAAAATCAATAAACTCTTTTGAAACCATTACATATTTTTTTTCTAGCCCTAATAATTTAACCATTAATCTAGTTTTTATTAAATACAGGTCTAAAAATTTTATATTTTCAAATGTCCTTGGCATGCAATAACTAAAATTATAAGACTCTTCAACTAGAAGGCTTCTCGAAGGAAATAGCTCCGCATATGGTTCGGTTATCCGGTTATAAAACTCACCATCTATCTGTTTATATGTGCCTTTTGCAAAAAACAAGTAATCAATTCTTTTGGGGTGATTAAGTTTATCAGGGTTGAACTTGATCGTTTGAACAGTATAACTAATAAGTTTGGTAATATTATTAGTTATACTTTTAGCTTGAGGTACATCAAAGTCGTTATAATGATCTAAAACGCCTTGCATATATTGGTACCTGATGAGCGGCCAAATTTGAATGTCATTAACATACTCATCAAAAAGATTGAATTTTTCTTCAAAGTTAATTAGTTGTGACAAATTTACAAGCTTCATATTAGCGTTTTAAGAACTCATTCAATATTTTCAAACCAACAGATCCACTTTTTTCGGGGTGAAACTGACAACCTAAAACATTATCTTGTTCAATTACGCCAGGGATCCTAAGATCGTCATAGTTAACATAACTCACCAGATTATCATTTTCTTTTAAAGAAGCCATATATGAGTGTACAAAATAAACAGCATTACCATCCGTAAAATCACTTAACCAATGTTCACAGCCCTTTTCAGGTAATAGTTCATTCCAACCTATATGAGGTACTTTATGTTTTTGACCATTATTCCCAATTGTAGGAATAAGGATGACTTCTCCTTTAATCAGTCCTAATCCTTCTGTTTCTCCGTATTCAAAGCTTTTTTCTAGGAGTAATTGCATCCCTAAACAAATACCTAATATAGGGGCTCCTGATTTTGAAAACTCTCTTATTGAAAGAACTAAATCTAATTTATGCAGTTGTTCCATAGCGACCTTATATGCACCGACGCCAGGAATAATCAGCTTATCTATACCCATAAGCTCTTCATTAGATGGAACTAAAGTATAGCTATAACCTAAGTGTTCTACAGCTCGACAAACATTCTTTAAATTACCCGCACCATAGTCAAGAACCCCTATATTCATTTCATATTCCTTACATGCAAGCCCATATTTTTGCATTCTGAATGAATATCACCCATTGTCATTTTGTTATAGTGGAGTATATCAGCCATAGCTACAGCATCCGCACCGCTATTTATGGCTTCTAAAATATGCTGAGTATCCCCCATACCACCACTAGCTATAATAGGAACACTTACCTCTTTTGCTACAAGTTCAATTAATTGAAGATCAAAACCTTTTCCTGTTCCTTCATGATCAACAGAAGTAAGCATAATCTCACCCACACCCAACTTAACAGCCTTTGTCACCCACTCTAGAACCTCATACTGAGATTTTTCTCTGCCGTTATCAGTATATACTCCCCACTCACCTGAAAAGTGCTTAGTTGCTTCAACGGACAAGACAACACATTGTGAACCAAACACTTCTGCTATTTCGGATAGTAGATATGGATTATGAGTAGCTGCAGTATTAATAGCCACTTTATCGGCACCACAACGTAATAGATGCTTTACATCCTTTATCGAGCGAATACCTCCTCCAACAGTAATAGGTACAAATACATTTTCCGCAGTACGTTCGACAATATTACTCAAATTATTTCTACCATATAGACTAGCTACTACATCCATATAAATAATCTCATCAGCGCCTTGTTTATAGTACTTAACAGCATGCTCTTGAGGGTCTCCTATCTTACGAAGCCCTTCAAGATGGACACCCTTGATCAAATTAGAACCTTTAACATCTAACCTGGCTATAAGGCGTACATTTTTCATTAATAGTTAACCTTTAATTTAATTATTTTGACACGTCAGTATTTAGTTGCCATTCGTCATTTTTTTTCGTCCATAAATGATCGGCTCGCCAACTATTAATAACTTCCCAAAATTGTTCATCCGTTATATCGCAATATTCTAGAAACGTTTGGTAGTGTTTGGCTGGAAATTCACCATCATAGCGTTTTATTAACGCAATTCCTTCTTCACGATCAATTTTATCATCTCTAATTTCATGCGCCGCATCAGATGTTGTACGACCAATACCAAATTTTATATATGCTAAGTAATAATGAAAGCCATCAATACGGTCATCTAGACTTGCATATTTAGAGTACGTTCCTTCCGAACGCTCAGTATTTGGAGTAAATCCAGTATTTTCTCTGGCATAATAATAACACTCTTGCGGATCCCAATTTTTATAATATCCAAAGAAATGAATTTCTGTATTGTTATCACGAACCTTTTGCATTGGTGGCGCTGAAAACGGGGCTAAGTCAGCCTTAGTAAAACCGTGTGACTCCCA
>Ga0308003_1000662_pt1 | contig 15370 bp, 14 predicted proteins | sample Neamet36_FD_203159 | JGI IMG/M metagenome (GOLD analysis project Ga0308003, IMG submission 203159) | Marine microbial communities from water near the shore, Antarctic Ocean - #36 | ecosystem: Environmental > Aquatic > Marine > Unclassified | place: Southern Ocean | collected 2014-06-06
GTAAACTCTGGGCGCATTTTCTCTTTATTCTTTCCTTGTGCAAGTAGCAAAGCTGGAAAAAGTAAAATGAGAAATAAATAATTTTTCATAAACTAAATTTTGAGCAAAATTACTCTTTATTGTTAAAAGGTAAATACAAACGATTTGTTAATGTGGGTTAATAATCGTTAAGACTTAGACAAAGGAGTATTTGCCATTATTTCAGAAATATAAATTATGCTTATCCATTGAATCGTACAATTAATAAAAATTGGGTTTTGGTAAATGGTTTAGCTTAAATTAAATCGGATTTCAAACAGACTTTTTTGTCATTATTTACTAAATTAGTTGCCTAAACTACCCAACGAAACTTATACACTATCATTAAAGGTAATGTGTAGGTAGTATTAATACAATTCGTAAATCGAACACCAGTATATCATGAAAAAACTACTACTTCTTTGCTTCGCAATTGTCTTATCTACAAAAAGCTCTCAGGCTCAAACAGAAATCACTTTTTACACAAGCATGGGAGACTTTGTGGTAGAAACATATGACACTCTACAACCTATTACTGCTGGGAATTTTATTGATTTAGTAAACACTGAATATTATGATGGCGTACTATTCCATAGGGTTATTAGTAATTTCATGATACAAGGAGGCGACCCTACTGGCACAGGCAATGGTGGTCCTGGATATTCTATTCAAGATGAATTTAATCCTGGAACTAGTAATTTAAAAAAGACCATTTCAATGGCAAATTCTGGTCCAAACACTGGAGGAAGTCAGTTTTTCATCAACCTGAAAAACAATACTTATCTAAATGAAAATCATCCAGTTTTCGGAATTGTTACGGATAACTTCTCAGTTGTTCAGAGCATTGGTATTGTCTCTACCGATATTAATGACAGACCATTAACAGATGTAATTATGGACAGTGTTCGAGTTACCTTAGTTAATCCTTATATAGGAATAGGAGAATTTGAAAAACCATTATTAAGTATAAGTGTTTCTCCAAATCCTGCGGACGATAATATAACAATTAGCTTAGCTAATAACTTATCAGACAATGACTATTTACTTAGCATAAGTAACTTATTAGGACAGACTGTACACAGTGAGTATTTAACTCAGCAGCAAACAACAGTTGACCTCTCTTATATAGCTCCAAAAGGAATGTACTTTGTAAATGTTTTAGATGCTAAAACAAACACTAAAATTGTAAAAAAGATTGTCTTACGTTGATTTTTAGCATTATTTAGTAGCTAACAAGAAACTACCTTAAGAGAATAAAATGTCAAAAGGATTACTAAATCCAGACTATACACAAAATCAGTTATGAAGATTCTTTACAAATTCATTTTTTTAGTATTTATAAGCCTCGCATCAACAAACACATCTATTGCACAAAGCTTAAGTGGTAAATTTAATGTTAATGCTTCTGTAGGCTTGCATTTACTCTTAAATGCAAATGTTAATTGCGAGTATCAAATTACGAATAATTCATACATTGCTTTAGGTTTTGGTGTAATAGCCGGGATATTTGGAGATCAAATTCCCCATATCGATATTACCCATGTTTTCTTAAAAGGAAGAAATAATAATTATTTGGAATTAGGTTATGGACTAACAGCTATGGGAACTATTGATCAATCTGAATTACAACCGAACTTTAGACTTGGTTACAGAAAAATTAATGACTGGAATTCAAGATTTTTCAGAACAGGAATTTCTTATTCAGAAGGTTTGTATTTTGGATTTGGTTTAGCCTTTTAATTATACTTTTTGTTTCTAAAGAAAAGAAGAACCATTAAACATTTATAGAAAAGTGAATTGAATCTTGTTTAGTATAATTCTTAATCAGTTTACGTTTTTGGTATTTGAAATTTTAGGCGATACTACTTGTGATTTATTTTACTTAAAACATTCAAAACCAAATGATACAATCTAATAGGTATATTAAAACATAAACCATTAGTAGTTCTATATGAAACTGTATATTTGCTGGCATGATTAATCAAGTAAAAGAGTTGGTTTTAAAAGACATTCGTCTTAATTGGCGAGAGCGTTATGCCCTATACAGCATGCTCTTATATGTTGTTAGTACAAGCTATGTTGCCTACCTCAGCTTTGAAGGTATAATAAGCGACAACTCTTGGATTGCTCTATTTTGGATTATTGTGCTTTTTGCAGCAATGAACGCTAGTTTACAGAGTTTTAAAAGAGAACTCAACGAGCAAGCATTGTTTTTTTATACCCTGGCAAAACCCAGAGCAATTATACTTTCAAAAACCATCTACAATAGCGGATTACTTATTTTTTTAACTCTTATTAGTTATGCTATTTACAGTCTCTTTTTAGGCAATCCTATTACTGCTCATTTTTCTTTTATATTGTGTATAATACTCGGCAGCTCTGCAATCGCTTCTACCCTAACCTTAGTAGCTGCTATAGCTTCTAAAACCAACAATAGCTCAGGTTTAATGGCCGTATTAAGTATGCCCTTACTTTTTCCGCTTTTACTAAACTTAATTAAAACCTCTAAGCTTTGTCTTAGTCAAGATGTTTATTTTTTAGCAGGCAACCAACTCTTGTTTTTAGCACTGTTAAATATTGTTAGCGTCTTACTCTCTTACCTATTATTTCCCTACCTTTGGCGGGATTAAAAACAGCTATTTCTATGAAGCTTAAATGGTGGAAAATTCTCGGTATCGTGCTTGTTTTATACAGCATAATTGCAGGTTTATTAATGCCTGTACCCAAACTCAATATTCTTAACGAAACCATAAGGAATTTATACTTCCACGTAACTATGTGGTTTAGTATGATTATTTTAATGCTGATGTCGCTTATACAAAGTATTCGCTATTTAAGTAGCTTTGATAAGCTAAGAGATCTAAAAGCCGAATCTCTCGCCTCTACCGGAATGTTTATAGCTACTTTAGGCTTAACTACAGGTATGGTTTGGGCACAATTTACTTGGGGTGCCTTTTGGGTAAACGATCCTAAATTAAATGGTGCTGCAGTTACAATGCTCATTTACTTGGCTTATTTTATTCTGCGAAACAGCATCGAAAACGAAGACACCAGAGCTCGTGTAAGTGCCATTTACAATATTCTTGCTTTTGTAATGATGATTGTATTTATTGGAATCCTTCCACGTATGACCGATAGTTTACACCCTGGAAATGGTGGAAATCCTGGTTTTGGAAATTACGATTTAGACAGTAATATGCGCATGGTATTTTACCCAGCTGTAATTGGATGGATCCTTTTAGGATCTTGGATAGCTCAGTTATCTTACCGCATAAAAGTATTGGAAATTAACAAGGAAAATAACTAAGTATGAAGTTTATAATCACCCTATTATTCAGTTTATTTTGCAGCACACTAACAATGGCTCAAGATGTAGAAATGGCTGATGTAATGCGTTCTAACGGAAAAATATATGTGGTAGTTGCCGTTATAGCAATCCTATTTATTGGACTTATGATTTACTTAATTCGCATTGATAAAAAAGTGCAAAAACTAGAAGAATAAAGATGAAAAAAACTGAAATCGTTTTAATCCTCTTAGTAGCCGTAATTATTGGTGTAATTATGTCGCTTACCTTTAATGCAAGTACCTATATTACTTTTGCAGATGCAGAAAAACAAATGGGTAAAGAATTTACCGTTATTGGTGTACTTAATAAGGAAAAGGAAATCCTTTTTGAACCAAGACAAAACCTATTAACTTTTTTCGCAGTTGATTCTTTAGACAACGAACGAAAAGTATATTACCACGACTCTAAACCTCAAGATTTTGAGCGTTCAGAAAAAATTACCATGACTGGTTTCTCTACAGATTCTGGTTTTGTAGCTCGTACCATTTTGATGAAATGTCCTTCAAAATACAATGAGCAACAATACATTCAACACGACACATTAACAAGCCCTATATATTAATATGGAATTTATTGGTGAACATACACTCATTGGGAATCTAGGTCAAGCTTTTGTAAGTATTGCCTTTGCAGCAACTATATTGGCTGCTTTTTCTTTTTATAGAAGTGCGATAAATGAACAACTAAAAGCGATTTGGCTTCCTGTAGCTCGTGCCGCTTTTTACAGTCATGGTCTGGCGATTATCGGGGTAATTTCCTGCATGTTCATAATGATATACAATCATTATTTTGAGTATCAATACGTGTGGCAACACTCGTCATTGGAACTCCCTACACATTATATGATTTCCTGTTTCTGGGAAGGTCAAGAAGGGAGTTTCTTGCTGTGGACTTTTTGGAATATTATTTTAGGAAGTATATTAATTAAAAAAGCCAATTCTTGGGAACCTACCGTATTGACCATTGTATCTGTTATACAGGTATTTTTAGTTTCTATGATTTTAGGAATCTATGTATTTGGAATTAAATTAGGAAGTAGTCCTTTTGTTCTCATTAGAAACTTAGAGGAAAACTTAGGTTTACCTTGGACAGAGATGGCTAACTACCTTCAGGTAGTTCCACAATTTATGGACGGTAGAGGTTTAAATCCACTACTACAAAACTATTGGATGGTTATTCATCCTCCTATACTATTTTTAGGATTCGCATTAACAATGGTACCTTTTTCATTCGCTATTTCTGGCTTGTGGAAAAAACAATATTCTGAATGGATAGAAGAGGCTTTACCTTGGACCTATGCAGGAATAATGGTATTGGGTACCGGAATACTTATGGGTGGAGCTTGGGCTTACGAGGCACTTTCATTTGGTGGATTTTGGGCTTGGGATCCAGTAGAAAACTCTTCTTTGGTTCCTTGGATTATACTTATTGCAGCAGCACATTTAATGCTTATTTATAGAGCACGAAAAGCAGCCTTACCTACAGCTATAGGTTTAACAATACTAGCCTTTATTCTAATTATTTACTCTACTTACCTTACTCGTAGTGGTATTTTAGGCGACACTTCAGTACACGCTTTTGCAGGTGGACTATCTAGTCAGTTATTGGTTTACTTATTAACCTTTACTCTTGCTTCAATTGTGCTGTTTTTTAGTAGACTAAAACACATACCTTCTAATAAAAAAGAAGATGTTGTAAACTCTAGAGAATTTTGGATGTTTATAGGTTCTATGGTCTTATTTATCTCCGCTTTTCAAATTACGTGGTTCACCTCTTTACCCGTAATTAATAAAGTGTTTGGTACTAATATGGCTCCTCCACTAGATGCTATTGCCTTGTACAATTCTTGGCAAACACCTTTAGCCTTACTTATTGTTTTCTTAGTCGGAATAACACAACACCTTAGCTACAAGAAAACAAACATTAAAAAACTAATTAAACAAATCGCATTTAGTTTAATACTTGCTGGAGCTCTAGCACTTTACATTGCCTATACTGTTCAAATGTGGCATGCTTTATACCTATCTCTATTATGGGCAACGTTGTTTGCTGCAATTGCAAATTTCGAATACTGGCGTAAAATCCTAAAAGGTAATTGGAGTCATTCTGGAGCCTCGGTAGCACATATAGGTTTTGCCTTAGTTATAATGGGGGCTTTACTTAGTAATGCAAATAAGAGAACCATTTCTAGTAACGAAGGATTTATTGCAAAGGATTTCCCTAGCAACGAAAATATACTCTTAGAAAAAGGAGATACGACTCATATGGGGAATTATCATGTTCTTTATAAGTCAGATACTTTATTGGGAATTAATAAAACCTACGAAGTTGAGTATTTCAATTTACTAGAAGATAGTTCTTATGCATATCAATTTACCTTACATCCATTTATTCAATTAAATGAAATAATGGGTAATGTGGCAGAACCTGCAACAGAGCATTTTGCATTATACGATGTGTACACACACCTAACTTATGCCGATACTGATGTACACGACACGAGCAATCCATACCATCACGAAAGCTTGATAAACATTAAACAAGGGGACTCGGTTATTTACAATCAGCACTTTTTGTACTTAGATAGTTTAATGGTAAATGCAAACACAAATTTAGCAAGTCCTGAAGCATTAGACGTAATGTTAATTGCTAAACTGAGAATGCAAAATATGCAAGGGGAATTTAGTACTACTCAGTCTATATATGCTGTAAAAAACAATATGGCGCAATCTTTCCCTGGATTTATTGACGACGGAGGTTTAAAGTATAAATTTATATTTGAGGAAGTAAACCCCGAAGCTGGAAGCATACAGATTAAAGCCTACGAACATATAGACAACGAGAAGCCCTTTATTGTAATGAAGGCAATTATATTCCCATATATTAATGTTTTATGGATTGGGATGATTCTTATGGCTATTGGAACTGGTATTGCAATGATACAGTTATTTAGAAACAAGAAATAGAAAAGATTTGAGTAAGTTAAAGCTGAAAATAGTAATTGTAGGTGCTGGAAATGTAGCCTGGCATCTCGCAAAAGAACTTCAAAAAAACGATCAGGAAATACTTCAGGTATACAATAGATCGGTAGGTTCAGCGATTTCATTAGCTCGTAGATTAAAATGTGATTTCACAAGCTCTATAGAAGATCTAAATAAAGAGGCCGATTTATATATATTGGCGGTTAAAGATTCTGCAATTTCTGAAGTCTCTAAAAGCTTAATACTAAACAATAAACTTGTAGTCCACACCTCTGGGGCAATAGAAAAGGATTGTATTGAACACGAAAGAAGTGGCGTTTTTTACCCGCTACAAACATTCTCTAAAGAGAAAAAGCTTAACTTTAAAAACATCCCTTTTTGTATAGAAGCTACTAAAAGCGAAGATTACAATACCCTTATGCGATTGGCTACTCTATTAAGTCCAATTGTGTATAACATAAACTCACATCAACGAAAAGTACTACATGTAGCAGCTGTTTTTGCTTGCAACTTTAGTAATTTCATGTACATGATGGCTGATGATATATTACAAAAGGAAAAAATACCTTTAGAGATCCTACAACCTCTTATTAAAGAAACAGCCTCTAAAATTAAGAAGCTAAAACCAAAAGAGGTTCAAACAGGTCCAGCGGTAAGACGAGATAAATCTACCATAAATGCGCATTTAAATTACCTAGAAAAAGGTGCACATTTTGATATTTACAAAATTCTTACTGAAACTATTTTAGACAAAAATAAAGATGAATTATAAAACTAAATTAAAAAATATCAAAGCATTCATCTTCGACTGCGATGGTGTTTTAACAGATGGTTGTGTTACTTTATTACCTAATGGAGAGCAAGTAAGAACTATGAATACTCGTGATGGATACGCATTACAATTAGCTGTTAAAAAAGGGTATGTAGTAGCTGTTATTTCGGGAGGTAGCTCTGCGGCTGTAAAAACTAGAATGACTAAATTAGGTGTGCACGATGTATACTTAGCATGCCATGACAAAGTAAGTGCTCTTAAAGAACTTATACATATATATTCATTAGATCCTGCACAGATCTTATACATGGGCGACGACCTACCCGATTACGAGGTTATGCAAGAAGTAGGCTTGCCTACCTGCCCAGATAATGCTGCACAAGAAATTAAAAATCTATCGGATTATATATCTCCTAAAAAAGGTGGCGAAGGTTGTGTTAGAGATGTTATTGAACAAGCAATGAAAGTTCAAGGTAAATGGTTGATTGACACGAGTACAACTTCGGCTTAGTAAAATTAAAGTAGATTTACTATATTGTTAATTATAAATTAATAAACCTACCTATGAACACACTACACAAAACACCTACCTGGTTTACAGCAACAATAGTAGTATTACTAATATGGAATCTTTTGGGAGTCCTAAATTTCGTAATGCAATATACAATGACGGATACTGATATATTACTACTACCAGAAAATCAGCAGATATTTCATACCAAAATTAGCTTACTTTCTAAAGTCGCATTTGGAATGGGTGTATTTGGAGGTACTTTTGGTTGTATTTTACTTTTAGCAAAAAAGAGCATTGCTTCAAAGTTTTTCTGGATTTCCTTTGTGGGAATTATACTACAAGCCAATTATAATTTAGAGTTGGCAAATGGTGGAGAAATGCAGTCTGTAATAATCTCGATGTCAAGCTTACTGATAGTATTAACGCTACTACTTCTTTATCTCACAAAAAAAGGATTGAAAAATAATTGGCTGAATTAAACCAAATTTACACAGGATACAAAAAGCCTCTTCAGAAATGAAGAGGCTTTTTGTATGAAAGAGCATAGGTCCTAATAACAAGATACTTCAGAATTCCAATCCATAATAAGAACTGGATCAGTTTGTGAAAAGAATGGAACTGCACCAGGTGTACCCGGAAGAACTAACTCTCCATCTAAAACCCAAATATGGATATTTTCGTATAAGTAGCCATTCTCTACAACCTCATCAACCTCATTCCCACAATACTCACCAATAAATGAATCTATTTCATCGTAACAATTAAAGCAACAGGAATTATTATCGATTTCTGCAAACTCATTATAGTTTGTTGCATTAGAATCTATACATCCATGACAACTTTTATTACAAGATGTAATAAACAGAAGTGATACAATTATTGAAACAAATGTTAAAGTAAATTTCATGATTTTTTGCTCTTCCATTTATAGCTTAAAAATACAAAATCAAGTTAAAATTACTCTGTACCAGCAGGATATTCAACTCCAGTAAGTGATCCTGAAATTGTTAAAGCTCCAGATGCCGTTCCAACATCTCCGATTGTTGTGGAGGTAGCAGCATCAGAAATCGCACCACCAGAAGTCCACATAGCAAATGACGAAAGTAGTCCTAAATCAATAGGAGAATCACCCAATGGAATTGTAACATTACAACCAGTTACGGTTGTTAATGCACCTAATTTTGTGAACATTCTACCCTCAAGTAGTGTACCCGCTCCTAAAGCTATTGCACCAGCAGGCGAGACAAAAGTTCCTTTTATTATTGTGTTAGCTGCAGTAGAAATAGCTGCCTCAGACATCCAAAAAATATTTCGAGAATTTGCTCCATTGGTCAAAATAATAGTAGCCCCGACTCCAGTAGTAAATGCTCCAGTGCTTCTGATAATAAATACAGAATTTGGATCTCCTCCACCATCTAAAGTAAGAGACCCTATAGATATTGATGCGGCACCTGTTACATCATAAACTCCTGGATATAATACCTCTCCACCACCAAAAACAAGTGCATGAGGTGTGCCACCTTCATAAGTAGATAAGTCTTGGTAAATAGCAGCCATATCGGTTACACCTTGAGCAGAACTAAATGGTGTTGGAATAGACATCCATACAGCATTTACAGAATCTATTGCAGCAGTAATATCAAATTGACTTATTCCATCTTCTGGTATTACCGAAGCCGCACCTAATGCATAAGCAGCATCTACTTCTGCTTGTCCAATTCCATCTTCTGGGATTACTGAACTACATAACTGGAAGCCAAGGACTTCATTCAGCATTTTGATTTGATATCCTTCAGAATAGTGTAAACTTCCAATAGCATTAAAGTTCCAAGATGGAAGGTAAGACATACCTAATTCATCTTTAATGATTTCAATATCATCAGAAATATCAATAAATCCTTCTATAACATCAATAGAATCAACACAAGTAGAGCCAAACAGACTCCAGCCTACTGGTAAATCTAATTGATTTACTTGCGCATTTACTGTAAAGCTTATAGTAAATACAAGAATATATAGTGTTGATAATTTGATTGACATACTTATCAATTTTTGAGATTTTAAACTATCCTAATAGTAACAAAACAAATGAAAGTTGTGCAAACAACATTAGTACTCAGTACATTAACTCATTTTTTATGTTGTGCAAATTTAATAAATATATGTATCAAAAACAAACAACATTAAAAACTACTGAATAGCAGTCAACTGTTCTTCTATCGTTTTAATTTTAGCTTCGGCATCTGCTTGCTTTTTTCGCTCTATTGCAATTACTTGGTCTGGAGCATTATTAACAAAGCGTTCGTTACTTAGCTTTTTCATTACAGAGTTTAAGAAACCTTGTGCGTATTTTAATTCTTGTTTTAAAGTAGCAATCTCTTCTTCAATATTAACTGCTCCGGCAAGAGGAATATAATATTCATTCGATTTTACTCTAAACGATAAAGCACCTTCTACCTTAGCATCTACATATTGTAGCGTACTTAAATTTCCAAGCTTAGAAATTACAGTATCAAAAGATTTATCTGTGTCTTCGTTTAGTTTAACAAACAATTCAATCTGATCTTTATTCGCAATATTCTTTTCATTTCTGATGGTACGTATACCAGAGATAACTTCAGAAGCAATTTTCTCATTTTCTAAAATAGTAGAGTCAATAGCATTAACTGTAGGCCAAGGCGTAACAATTAAACGATCTTCTTTTGTTTCTCTTTCAGAAATTAAAGACCAAATCTCTTCTGAGATAAATGGCATAAATGGGTGTAATAACTTCAGTATTTCCTCAAAATAAGCCAAAGTAGTTTCTAAAGTTGCCTTATCTATTGGTTTCTGATAAGCAGGTTTAATCATCTCTAGGTAAGAAGAACAGAAATCGTCCCAAACCAGTTTGTAAACAGTCATTAAAACTTCCGAGATACGGAACTTGTCGTAATTGTCGTTTATAGATAAAATGGTTTCACTCAACTTAGAATCTAACCAATCAATTGCAACTTTACTCGATTCTGGTTGTTCTATTTCTGCTACTTCCCAGCCTTTAACTAAACGGAAAGCATTCCATATTTTATTAGAGAAGTTACGTCCTTGTTCACAAAGACCTTCATCAAACGGTAAATCGTTTCCAGCAGGCGAGCAGAATAACATACCTACACGAACTCCATCGGCACCGTAAATTTTCATTAACTCAATTGGGTCTGGAGAGTTCCCTAAAGACTTAGACATCTTGCGACCTTGTTTATCTCTAACAATACCTGTTAGGTAAACATTATCGAATGGCTTAGCACCTCGGTATTCATACCCCATCAGAATCATACGCGCTACCCAGAAGAATAAAATCTCTGGAGCGGTAACTAAATCATTGGTTGGGTAGTAATAATTAATCTCTTCATTGTCTGGCTCCATAATTCCGTTAAACACAGAAATAGGCCATAGTGAAGAGGAGAACCATGTATCGAGTACATCTGCATCTTGTCTAAGATCTGCAGCTGTTAAATTAGTATTTCCAGTTGTTTCTTTTGCCAAGATTACTGCTTCTTCTATCGTTTTAGCAACAACAAAATCATTCAATCCATCGCCATAAAAATAGGCCGGTATTTGGTGTCCCCACCAAAGCTGACGAGAAATACACCAGTCGTGTACATTCTCCATCCAGTGACGGTAGGTGTTTTTAAACTTCGCAGGAACCAACTGTACATCATCGCTCATTACAGCTTCTAATGCAGGGTCTGCTAATTTTTCCATTTTAACAAACCACTGTACAGAAACCTTAGGTTCTATTACAGCATTTGTACGTTCCGAACAACCTACTTTAGTAAGGTAGTCCTCAACTTTCACAAGAATACCTAAAGAGTCTAGTTCTTTAGAGATCTCTTTACGTACAACAAAACGATCTTTCCCTTGGTAGTGTAAACCATGCTCATTAAGAGTCGCATCATCGTTTAAAACATCTACAATAGGTAAGCCGTGCTTCTCTCCTATTACTCTATCATTTTGATCGTGAGCAGGTGTGATTTTTAAACAACCAGTACCAAACTCTATATCTACATATTCATCCTCAATAATTGGAATTACTCTACCCGAAATAGGTACAATAACCTTTTTACCTTTTAAATGAGTAAAACGCTCATCGGTAGGATTTATACAAATAGCCGTATCACCTAAAATAGTTTCAGGTCGTGTAGTAGCAATCGTTACAAATTCATCTGAATTTTCAACCTGATACTTTACGTAGTATAATTTAGAGTTTACCTCCTTATGGATTACTTCTTCATCCGAAACAGTCGTCTTAGCCTCTGGATCCCAGTTTACCATACGGAAACCACGATAGATTAAGCCTTTTTTATACAAGTCAACAAATACCTCTAAAACAGATGCAGAGAGTTTGTCGTCCATAGTAAAAGAAGTACGATCCCAATCGCATGAAGCACCCAATTTTTTTAATTGACTTAGAATAACTCCACCGTATTTCTCTTTCCATTCCCAAGCGTGAGCTAAGAACTCTTCTCTAGACAAATCGTCTTTAGAAATTCCTTCTTCCTTAAGTTTGGCCACTACTTTTGCTTCGGTAGCAATAGAAGCATGATCGGTACCAGGTACCCAACAAGCGTTTTTCCCTAACATACGTGCACGTCTAACCAATACATCTTGTAGTGTATTGTTTAGCATATGCCCCATGTGTAATACACCAGTAACGTTAGGTGGTGGAATTACAATTGTATAAGATTCTCTTTCATCTGGAGTCGATTTAAAATAATCATTCTCCATCCAGTACTTATACCATTTATCTTCTACTTGTAATGGGTTGTATTTCTTAGGAATTTCCATGGAATCGCTTGCTTTCTAATTTAAGATTCGCAAATTTAATAATTTAGGATTTGATAGAGTTAAAAACTTGAAAATTAAAACTTGAAAATTATTTCATTATTTTCTAGTCCATCAAACCTGTAGTAAATTTCAAGATTAAATTCAAATCCATCCCTCATCATCGGCCTTGGATTTCTATTATAGATTTTGTGTATATCATCGTGAATAAAAGCAAGTATATAAATGCATTATAAAGACCTTTTTAGCTATTTTTGAATCTATATATAGATTACCATGGCAAAAACAAAAAAAACCAAATATCCTCAGCTTAGTTTAAACTTTGAAAACAAGACTGCACATGTAGTGTTTGGTCTGATAATGATCTGTTTATCAATAGTATTATTCCTCTCTTTTATATCCTTTATTTTTAATTGGAGACAAGATTTTGACTTGGCACAATTAGACACTGCTAAACTTTTAGGAGACAATAGTTTAGTCGTGAAAAATTTACTGGGTAAAATGGGCGCTAAACTAGGCGAAATCTTCATCTACCAACAGTTTGGAATATCCACACTGCTTATCCCTTTTTTCTTGGCGGTTGCTGGAATTCAAATATTTACCCGAGAGCACATTCTAAAATTAAACAGACTATTTAGAAATTCAATTTTCTTATGCCTTTGGCTAAGCACCTTTTTAGCAATTAGTTTTAGTAGTTCATCTATTTTAGGTGGCTATAATGGACTAATGGCTGCTTCGTTTTTGACTGGCTCGTTAGGAATTACAGGAACCTATCTAATTCTAGGTTTTTCTATGCTTATATTCTTGGGCGTTTATTATCGTTGGACTCCAGAAAAAATACAGAATTTCTTTAAATCTTCATTACTACTATTTAAGAGAAAGAAATCGATTACAGAAAATACAACAGAGGAGTTTAATTTTGCAGAAACTACAAAACCTGTTAGTTCTGATATAGAAATGCCTGTAGGAGTTAACTTAAAGCCAGAACCGAAAAATAGTTTAGATCCTATTATAGAGGAAGAATTGACTATAAACCCTATAAAGCCTAAACAGGTAGTTGAAACGGCAGCAGAGGATATGGAACTTGCTGTAGAAGTAAAAGAGGAAGAGGTTTTAACAGACAAAGAAGTAAATAAAGCTTTAGAAGAATTTGGAGAGTACGATCCGAAATTGGATTTAGGACGCTATCAGCATCCGATTATAGATTTAATGATTGATTACCCTAACTCTCAAGTTACCATAAATAAAGAAGAGCTAGAAGCCAACAAAAACCAAATTGTAGAAACGCTTAATAATTACAAAATTGAGATTTCTAAAATTAAGGCTACTGTTGGACCTACAGTAACACTTTATGAAATTATCCCCGCTCCTGGTGTACGTATTTCAAAAATTAAAGGTTTAGAAAACGATATAGCACTTAGTTTAGCTGCTTTAGGAATACGTATTATCGCACCATTGCCAGGTAAAGGAACTATTGGGATTGAAGTTCCAAATAGCAATCCGAGTATTGTTTCTATGAAATCGGTTTTAGCTTCAGAAAAATTCCAACATGCCGACTACGAACTTCCTATTGGTTTAGGGAAAACGATTTCTAACGAAACCTATGTAGCCGATTTAACCAAGATGCCACACTTACTAATGGCGGGTGCTACAGGACAAGGTAAGTCGGTTGGATTGAATGCTATTTTGGCCTCTCTTCTCTACAAGAAACACCCTTCTCAATTGAAGTTTGTTTTGGTAGATCCAAAAAAGGTAGAGCTTACACTGTATAATAAAATTGAACGTCACTTTTTGGCTAAGTTACCAGATGCAGAAGAGGCTATTATTACTGATACTACAAAGGTAGTAAACACCGTAAACTCACTTTGTATAGAAATGGATGCCCGTTACGATTTATTAAAAATCGCACAGGTTAGAAATATTAAAGAGTACAACCATAAATTTGTAAACCGTAAACTAAATCCAGACAACGGACATAGATACCTACCTTATATAGTACTGGTAATTGATGAATTCGCCGATTTAATTATGACGGCCGGTAAAGAGATTGAAACGCCTATTGCACGTTTGGCTCAACTAGCTAGAGCAATTGGAATACATTTAATTGTAGCTACACAAAGGCCCACAACCAACATTATTACAGGAACTATAAAAGCAAATTTCCCTGTTCGTATTGCCTTTAGAGTAAGCTCTGCAATAGATTCGAGAACAATTTTAGATGCTGGTGGAGCAAATCAATTAATTGGTCGTGGAGATATGCTTATATCAGACGGTAACGAACTTACGCGTTTACAATGTGCCTTTATTGATACTCCAGAAGTAGAAAAACTAACCGAATATATTGGAGCTCAACAAGGTTACCCGATGGCTTTTGAACTTCCAGAGTTTGTTGGAGAAGAAACGAGCGCTGTTGGAAATATTGACAAGAACGACAGAGATAAATTATTTAGAGAGGCTGCATCTATGATTGTAATGCATCAGCAAGGTTCGGCTTCTTTATTACAACGTAAACTTAAGCTTGGATATAACAGAGCTGGTAGAATTGTAGATCAGTTAGAGTCTGCCGGTATAATTGGACCTTTTGAAGGAAGTAAAGCCAGACAAGTACTTATTCCTGATGAGTATGCATTAGAACAACATTTAAATACGGAGTCTGATTAATTTACAAAGGCTTATACATAAGGTAATGCGTTCCTATAATTGGGATTTCGTAGGAAGAACCTTTTGTAAAGAAGCCTAGTTTACTATAAAAGCCCGTGGCTATTATTCGAGCATCACACCAAAGTAAATCTTGGTTTTCTGCTTTTAACTTTTGAACCGCAAATTCTAATAAGGATTTAGCGGTTCCTTTTTTTTGAGCAATCGGTAAAGTTGCCATTGCACGTAATCTATATTGATTCGCTTGTGTAAAATGGGGA
>Ga0308003_1000669_pt1 | contig 15319 bp, 16 predicted proteins | sample Neamet36_FD_203159 | JGI IMG/M metagenome (GOLD analysis project Ga0308003, IMG submission 203159) | Marine microbial communities from water near the shore, Antarctic Ocean - #36 | ecosystem: Environmental > Aquatic > Marine > Unclassified | place: Southern Ocean | collected 2014-06-06
AGAGAAATTAATCTAGTTAACTTCACAGTGAGTGGTAGGACAGAGGCACGGTCGCCTATATTGCCTGACTATGCCTCGCGTATAGCACAAGCACTCGAACATAAAACGCATATCTATAATATATTATGGCAGTTGAATGGAGTAAAACGACAGAACAACAAACTACTTGTTGTGTTTGGATGGGATACGTGTTTCAATGACTATGGTATAGGAGAGAAGAATAAGATTGTATCATTTCTTAAAGACTGTGACATAGATTACATTGAAGAATCAATATACGAGTACTCTATAAGAAAAGGTCACAAAATATCAGACACTAGTCATCCGCCTGATAGTGGGTATAAAGACTTCACTCAGAATAGACTATTGCCCAAGTTAAAGAAATTAAACTGGCTTTAAAATCTGGCTCCCAACGTCTTCTTTTTATTGAAATTTATATAAATAAGTACTTGACATCCTATGTGGAGTCATGTATAATAGGACTATAAACATTAGAACACTGTAGAGTTAATACTCTATGGTGATTTTGTACATTAAATAATATAAGAAGGAGTAAGATTATGAATAAGTATACAAACTTAATCGTAGTATTGGCAGTAACTCTATTAGTAAGTGGGTGTGCATCATTCACTGAGTCTCTAGTAGCAATTCCTGGCACAGTCGTTGACGCGACAACAAGTATTGGTTCATCAGCGTGGCATTTCGCTACAGATTGGATTACTGGTGACTATGTAGTAACTGAAGTAGTAGTTGAAGAAGTCACTGATGTAGTAAACGTAGTAACTGAAAGCACACTAGAAGTAGTTTCTGAAACTACGATTGCTGAATAATGAAAAAGATGTCGAAGGCGCTGGTCGCTCGTGTCAAGTTCAGATACGCAGAATATTTCGAGGCTAAATCAAAAGCAAAGGTTAGACAGAATGCTATGAAGATGGCACTAAACTGGTCCCATGAATACCCTACAGGAACACCATTGTTGTTTATACGTGATGATATCATTGCGTGTTGGGAACGTAATGGTAAAGTAACACGCGAAGAGGCTATGGCAGCCACTGGTGAAACTAACAGAGCATTACAAGATGCGGTTGGTAAGAAGCAGGCGTTTAACTATGTGATTGAAGGTTTACCAAAGTTACACGGTAAGTAAGAACAACGAATAGATAGAAGTGAATTTGCAGACAAGGGGCACTAAATACTAGTATGAATTATTATACTTTAATTGATATACTAGTTGGGCTTCTTGTTGTGGCAGGTCTAGTTGGGTATCTTAACTGGGCTAAGACACAAGATGAACTATCTGGAAGAACTACGCCGACTTATAAGCGTTGGTATAGAAGAAAAAAACGGTAGATTTGCTTACGTAGTTGTGAGCGATGAAGTCGCAGAGTTTACTTACGTTCATCTAGTTCGTGAGTCTACTGAAATACTATCGGCATTTAGTGCTGAAGTATGGATATGTGATAGTACCAAGTCGGTGGGTGGTTATGATTTCTCTATAGACGTTCTAGCGTTCGATAAAGACACGTATGGTATAGACAGTAGGCTACTTAACAATAGATACGATATCATCTCCTATGATGATACCTCTTTAGAACAGTATATAAAGGATAGAAAAGATGTCAGATGATAGTTACATATATGAATCACCAGATGGTGGCAAAACTGTTACTAGGCGTAAGTTTGGTGAGACAGCAAAAGAAACTGTAGTAACCACTGAGATAGATGATGAATCTACCGCTAGTAAATTCAAAACAATAAAGAAGCAATTAATGATTGCTGAACTGCGTTCGCATTTTAATAAAGACCACGAGAGCGAACACATCATATCTGAAATTGCTGACCTCGTAGACAAACTAGAACAAGATATTAATTCTACTCTGTAACTACCCTCCCTTCCTGTATTTCTTACATATCGTATATAGCGAGAATTTAGTTATGATAAATAATATTAGTAGTTAATAAATCATAAGGAACAACGATGAAGATTGGTGTAATTGGAGTAGGCAGACTAGGCAAAGATTGCGCGGAAGTAATGGCAGAGAGTGGACATGAAGTGTCTGGTTACGATGTCGCTCAATTTGAATCAGAATCAATCACTAGAGTAGACACGATCAAAGAACTCGTTCAAGGTAAAGATTTTATATTTGTATCTGTGCCGACTCCGCATGACCCTGCATATGATGGCAGTACTCCCGCAATGCATTTAGAACCCAAAGATTTCAATTATGATATTGCAACCAGCGTAATTGCTGAAGCGAATACGCATATGAATAGTGACCAAACTATTATTCTTATCTCTACCGTGATGCCTGGTACTATTAGAAATCAAATCATTCCCCTAGTAACTAACACTAAGTTTGTTTATAATCCATACTTGATTGCAATGGGAACAATACGATGGGACATGGTTAATCCAGAAATGATTATGATTGGAACTGATGACGGTTCAGAAATTGGCATCGCTAAAGATTTGTCTGACTTTTATAGTTCATTTATGGAAAACAATCCAAGAGTTGTAGTAGGTACATGGGAAGAGATAGAGACTACTAAGATGTTCTACAACACATTCATTAGTACTAAAGTTGTTCTAACCAATATGATCCTAGATGTAGCGGTTAAAGTAGGTAACATTAATGTTGATGTAGTAACTGACGCATTATCGGCATGTGACATGCGTCTATTAAGTCCATCATATATGACTGCTGGTATGGCTGATGGCGGGTCATGTCACCCAAGAGATAACATCGCAATGCGCTGGTTAGCAAAAGAATATGACCTAGGCTATGACTTGTTTGATGCTGTTATGTCAGCCAGAGAAGCACAAGCAAAGAATATGGCAAATATGATTGTGTCACAAGCAAAACTACACAACATGGATGTTATCATAGTAGGCAAGGCATATAAAGCAGACGTAGAATACATTCACGGTAGTGGCAGTTTACTAGTAGGACACTATATTGAACAAGATGGAGTAGTATTAAACTACTATGACATTCATACTGGCGACTTATATCAGTCTGAAGTACCAGCGGTGTATCTTCTTGCGCACAATTTTGGTAAGATATCACCACAGAACACGACTAACAGTGTTATCATTCCAGATGGTAGTGTAGTTATCGACCCGTGGAGACAGTATGTTAACGATAATTGTACTGTAATCCACTTCGGAAACACACGAACACTTCAATAACCCACTAAAAACTTGACAATACCTCAGGCTGTGTTATAATATATATGTAAATCGAGTTAATATCTGATTGCATTTTTAATTATAGAGGTAAAGAGTATGAGAAAGTTAATTATATCACTGCTTTCATTAGCAGTATTGGCAATAAGTGGTGTTGCAAATGCATCATGTACTGATGGTAGTGAGCCAGTTAAGAGTGTTTCTGCTGATGGCAGTTACTATGTATACACCTGTGGCGGTGGTAGTAACAAAATGGCGTCTTGGTCAGATAAAACTATTTGCCGTCTTGCAAAAGCGGCTCCTGATAATGTTGAGTATCAAGCCGAATCAACAAGTCGAGGGCTAAGTTGTGGTGGTGTTACATCTACGGCTACTGCTACCATATCTTCTACAGTTAATTCAAATACAAAAGTAAAAGTAGCAATGAAACCATTTATCGGCAACTGGATTAAATCTGACGGTGTGCCCAATTGGTCTGCTCATTATGTTAAGTGGCAATTAGTCTTCACTGAGCGTTCAAAAAGTTATAATGCTGGTCCATATGCTATCGGCGATTTTGACAATGATGGTGTTGACGATTTGTTTGTAGTCACTAATCCTAAGCAACCAGGCGTTACATGGGATAAAGTTGGACCAAATTGTGATCCTTCTCTTGGTGAATGTTATTCTAATGCCGGAGCAATAAGTGTTTTTAAGGTAAATCAAATTAAATCAAAACTGAGGGACGATGTATACACAGACGCGATATATAGTGCAGATGATGTAACTGGGCTATTACTTGATGAAAATCCTGTAGAAATGAAAGGGATATTGGCAATGGAGATTCAACTTGCTGACTTTAATGGCGATGGCAAGTTAGATATATTTGCTAATGACACTACCAATATGACTATTAATGGTAAAAGTGATTTGTACTTCTTGTCAAACGAAGGTCCAGGTTGGACTGAATCTACTGCAACACATGTAACAGGGACTAACGTTCAAAATGGCAAAGGTTTAGTTAACTTCTCTCATAGTGGAACTGTTGGTGACATTGATGGTGACGGTGATATTGATATTGTCGTAACGAGTGCGAAATGGACAGGCGGCAATGGTGCTAATCAAAATGGCGAAATATGGTGTTATGTCAATCAAGGCGATGGTCATATGAAAGTTCGTAAGTGTGGTAATCAATGGGGCTTTACTGTTGCGCTTGGCGATGTAGATAACGATGGCGATTTAGACCTTGTATTTGGTTCAAAATCATTTGCCTATGTTAAGAAATGGAATAAGAAAGATGGAGCACCAGGTTGTTTTCCTGGACGAAATAGTTGTAACGGTACGTTTAACGGAATCTTGTTAAACGATGGCAACGGCAACTTCTATAAACGTGGGTTCTCTTTTCCGGATGATGTTAGAAATAGTAATGGGTTTAGTTATACTGGAGTTTCAGAAGTTTCAGTGGCTGACTTAGATGGTGATGGTGATCTAGATGTCATTCGAAGTCATGTTGGTCATAACTATGCTGGTGCAGGAATGACTATTGAAGAAAATATCGGCAAGGGTAAGTTCAGGACAGTCTTATATTCTGAGTTTTGTAAAGGACCAAAAAGTAAAGCGGTTTGGCCAAAAAGAGAGGCTAACGAGTACAACTGTTGGGTAAGTGAATTCAAGTACGGTGATTTTAACAAAGATGGATTCATTGACATTGTGTTAGATGGTCACGATTCTAATATTAGTGATGTGGTAAAAGACGGTGCAGTTTACATGAGTACTGGTAAATTCGAATACGATATCGTATTGCCTTCGCCGCTAGTATACAACGGCGGACAGAAAGCAGATGAAGATTTTCCATTAATCGAAATGAAACTAACGCCACCAAAAAGAACTTATGCTACAGAGAAAGTAACTAAAGCACTTACCGCTGAAGAACAAGCGGCGGAACAACTAGCAGTTGAGTTAGAACTTGCGGAGTTTGAAGCAAGTCTAGAAAACTAACCTAGACAGTTCAGCAAATCAAAGCCCACTTAATTGTGGGCTTTTTATTATCTATAATACCAATGCCTTGTCCGAGGATACAATATATTATCTGTTACGAACTTATTACCGGCTTCGTTCCAATGTCTATCATCCGGACTTATATGATATGCGTTATCATTTGGAAAAGCAATATCATCCATGTATATTTTAAACTCACTGTTATCCGTGTTTGATTCTAAATGCTCTTTGACGTATTCTTTATCGGTATCACTTATTTGTTCATCTGATACATAAAAAGATAATACATTGAAGTCATGTAGTTGGCTTAGATTTTTAAAATTCTGCATAATATGATCGAACTTAACGCCCGTATGAAGATTGGAAACTGTCATTAGATTGTTTAGATTCTTACTAATGAATCTTTCATCTCCCACAGTAGCCCACGGTGGCGGTAAACGTCCGGGTATATAACCAAGAGAATGTGATTCATTAAATGATCTAGCAGAGTGGTAGATGTCAGTTGCATCGTCCCCCTTTACGTCAATCCAATATTGCATTCTATACCTAGATGTCATCCCGAAGTATACTGAATGAATCTGGCTACCATAAGAATTACACCATTGTTGTAATCGCAACAACGCCGATTCTAGACTACCACCAGGTAGTCCCAAATTAAAGACACTATATTCATTCGACTTGTTTAATTTTTCTTCGAGTTGAGAGGACATCGTGGCTTTGTATGGAATATTACAGCCGTATACAAAACTGTCGCCTAGAAATAATATATGCTTCTTTTCTAATCGTTCTTCGTCCACTGTACTTCGTATTCCATAGCAGTCAATCAAAGATTCTGCCTTCGCCATTGCGCTAAACTTAAACTCATTAATCACATCTAGACTCCATATTTCTGTATTTACTAATGTATTTAGGTAAGCATAAATAAGTATGTAGTTAATAGATAACGGACATTATTATGCACATACAAAAACTTGACCCAGAAATTAATCCAATCACACTCAAAGATGGTAGAGGTGGTATATTCACATACTATCCAGAACAAGGAGACCCAGTTGTAGAATGGAGTTTCATTGTTACACTGAAAGGTTCACAACGTGGGCATCACTATCATAAAGAGTTTGATGAATATATTATGTTTGTAGAGGGCAATGGCGTATACTTAGAGTTACAAGACGATGGCACCGAGGTACCGACTCCTGTAGCGTCTGGTGACTGCGTTTACTTACCAAAGCACGTAGCACATACATTCATTCCAATGGCTGATTGTAAGATGGTCGCCATGATAACAAAGAAATGGAATGACTGTGACGAGCCTATTACCACGGCGGGTAAATAATGATTATCAATGAAGCAACTGTGTGTAGAGTATGTAGTAACCCGATACGAGAAGTCACCGACTTCGGTGAAATATGTATCAACGACTTCCCCGAATCAACTGAGACATTTAATCCCAGTGCGCCAATGATACTAGACCAATGCGAAGTATGTGAGTTAGTCCAACTTCGTCATACTGTTGACCCAAAGATATTGTACGGTGAGCATTACTGGTACGAAAGTGGATTAAATCAGAAACTAAAAGACAATCTAATTGACATCGCAAACATCATAAATGATTATACAACTACTGCTGATACTGTGCTTGATATTGGCGCGAACGATGGCACATTACTAGATGCTGTATCAAAGAAGAACATACGAATCGGATGCGAACCTGCTCCCAATTTACAAGAGAGTCTAAAGACGAAGTGTGACATAATCATACCCGATATGTGGCATCACAAACATTTTGCTATGTATGGCAAAGCAAAAGTCATAACAGCGATTGGCATGTTCTACGATATGGATGACCCAAATGAATTCATCTCTAGTGTAAAAGAAGTGTTAACTGACGATGGTTTATTCATTGCTCAGTTAATGACACTAGCACCTATGTTGAAGATGCGAGACTTGGGTAATGTATGTCACGAACATTTAGAATACTATTCATATAAAAGTCTTGTAGAATTATATGAACGCAATGGGTTAGAGATATATCACGTAGAAGAAAACGATACACAAGGTGGAAGTTATCAACTATGGGCTAGACATCTGAATCAAGGTAGTATCGAATACGAAGAAGATATTTCAACACTAGATAGTTTCTTCTCAGAGATTACACACAATGGACAAGTGCTAAGAGATACACTTGAAACATACAAAGACAAGAACTGTTACGTGTATGGTGCGAGTACAAAAGGCAATACGATGTTACAACTATGGGACCTTGGCAAGTACTTCAAGGGTGCCGCTGAAATTCATACTGACAAGTTAGGACGATACACAGTGGGTACTAATATTCCAATCGTACACGAAGATGATGCGAGAAAAGATGCTGATGTATTCTTTGTCCCGAACTTTGGATTCAAAGATATGTTTGTAGAGAAAGAAAAAGAATGGATAGCAAATGGAGGCATAATGGTGTTTGCTATGCCTGATGTAGAGATTATTACAGGGGAAGACAAATGAAAATAGCGATAACAGGTGGTGCAGGATATGTAGGATGTAGACTGAGTGAACATTTTTTAAAAACAGGACATGAGGTAATATGCATTGACTGGTTGAAATGGGGCATTCATCCTATATTAAATATCATTGACCATCCAAACTTTCACATGCACGTCTTAGATATTCGTGACAAAGCAGTTGAGCCTATATTAAAATCCGCTGATGCTGTCGTCCATCTAGCGGGTATCGTGGGATATCCATCATGTGATGCTGAACCGGTATTAGCATATGACATCAATGTAGAAGGGACGAAAAGAGTAATAGATGCAACGGGCGACAAACCCTTCGTGTATGCAAGTACCGGCAGTGTGTATGGTGCTTTAGACAGCACCTGTACTGAAGATTCTGGTACCAATCCAATCAGTAAGTATAGTGAATACAAATTGATTGGCGAAGAGTACACTGGCAAAGATGCTGTTATACTTAGACCAGCAACTGCCTTTGGTGTAAGTAATAGATTACGCAATGACTTACTCGTCAACGACTTTGTTAACAAAGCAATCAATGAAGGAGAGTTGACATTATTCGAAGGTCACTTCAAGCGTACATTCTTGAGCATCAATGATTTGGTTCGTGGATTTGCGATGGGCATAGAACAGTTTGATACTATGAAAGGTGGAGTGTGGAATGTCGGGGACGATAGTTTGAATCATACTAAGTTAGATATAGCAAACACTATACTTGAATATGTAGACTATGACCTTACTGTGAATACAACGTTAGAGCATGACCAAGATGGACGCAACTATTTTGTTGACTACACAAAGATTAAAGAACGAACTGGCTTCACAGCAAACGAAACACTTGCTTCTGGTATTTTAAATCTGACTAGATTGTACAATGCCACTGCGAACCAAAGTAGATATAGTTAATATATCTGCGTCATTTAAGTCTGCCTGTCCGGGCAGATGTAATCCTCTGGCAGCGATAGAGTCAGTGTTAGGAGTTTCTGTTTTCCATTGACTATGATATGGTTGTGAACACAAACTGTAATACACTGCTCTACATCCTATATTATTATTTCTTAGATACTTAGCCAAGTCATCTCTGTTGTTGACAATGATTTCTGGATACGTTGGAGTAGCATCATCTAAATTAGTATCAACGAATTCACACACATCACCAAGATACTCTCTGTATAGATTGAATATTTCTTTCTTTCGTTTGACGATAGCAGGCAGTTTCTTCATCTGCTCTACACCAACCGCGGCTTGAATATCGGTGTACTTGAAATTCATTCCCATTATATTGTAGACTTCGCCCACTGCTACAGTTCTACCAAAATTCTTAATAGCAAATATCTGATCACTAATGTTTTTATCATCTGTGATTATACAACCACCTTGTCCAGTTGTGATTATCTTTGGAGCACCAAAACTGAATATGCCTACGTTGCCCATCGTACCAATGTGTTTCTTCTTATGCCAACTACCCAATGCTTGTGCGCTATCTTCAATTACAAATCTTCCTTGACTTCTTAATTTCTCAATCTGTTTCTTTGCGTTCTTTGGATATCTTCCATTGATACTTGTGACAAATACAACACGACAATCATTCGGTATGTTTTTAAAGTCAATTGTGTATGTACTTTTGTCAACGTCTACTATCGCTGGTATTCCACCCATTAGAATGGCACCATTTGCTGTTGCTGCCTGAGTATAGGCACTGACCGCGAATCTTTCATTATGTTTTATACCAGCAATCATAGAAGCAATCAATAAGCCAGTCGTTGCACTTGTCACCATATGTGCATACTTGGCGCCAGTGTAGTCGCATATCATTTGCTCCATCTCTCTAGTCTTAGTGTGTTCCATTATCCATCCACCTGAGTTGATGTATTCTGTTACACTATCTATTTCTTCTTGCCCATATACTGGGTTCATGTGACTGTTAGGAATTATCATAATACCACCTGTATGTTTCTGTCAATGCTTCTTCTAATGTATACTTAGGTTCCCAGCCGAGTTCTTTCAATCTTGAATTATCAATACTGCGATTTAATATTCCTTCTGGTCTGTTCGTATTGTACCAAAGTTTGCCTTTGAATCCACTTATCTTTTTCAATGTCTCTGCTAATGTTTTGATTGATGTCTCTACTCCACTTGCTACGTTCACGGTGTCGTACTTGTCATTATTCAGAATCATATCCATTGCTCTCACGGCATCTTTGATATAAATGAAATCTCTGCTTTGATTTCCACTTCCCCATATCTCAATCTCGTGTTGGTCTTCTTTAACTGCTGTAACAAATTTCTGCATCAACGCTCCCATTACATGAGCATGTTCGCCAGTTCTATCACCAGGTCCAAACATATTTGAATTTATGGCAGTGCGCCAATGTGTCCCTGCTTTTTCATTCTTTGCTCTGCACTGATACATACCCATCAACTTTGGCATTGCTGTTGGCAAATATGTCTTGAACGGTTCTCCATTCATCAGTTGGTCTTCAGTGAATGGCTGATTGCCCACTGCTGGATAACTACACGTGCTTCCCTGTAGTAACACCCTGTCTATGCCAAACTGTGAACACACGTTGAACAGATTGTTCTGGATAGTCAGATTCTTTATCATCAATTCGTAACTCTTGTCTAAGTCTTCTTGTAGACCACCGACAGTTGCCGCGTTGATTATAACATGGGTAGGCATTGCGTCTTTAGTATGTAGCCGTTGAAATTCACTGTACGTCATAAATGAGTCTGTATAATCTACCGTAGATGTATTACCACCAATAGAATTACTAACTTCATTAGCGTATTGTTTTCCAACTAGTCCTCTATTTCCTGCTATATAATATTTCATATTAATTCCTAATCACAAAGTAGTCGTGTAATGATCTACCAGAATCTGGTCTTTTGTTATCCATTCGGTCTGAACGATCAGTACTGTCTAATCTACCTTCGAATTGATATTGCTCCAAGAATTCCAACTCTTCAGTGAAGGCTGGTAAATGATATACGAATGGATATGGTTGAATAACCGCAACCCCACCTTCATTGAGGCATTTCTTTATATTAGATACAAAGAATTTAAGTTCATCAACGTTATATGGAACAAAAAACGCATGAGAATTTTCGTCTGCATCTGTTAAATACCAGTCGTGTGTTATTCTGTGATTATGAAACTTCACTAGTTTGTTGCTATTCCACAACACATTAGTATGAGTGCATAATATTAAATCATATTTTTTATCTAACTCAAATTCTTGCTTTGGATATATATGTAATTCCTTTGGTTCAATGTCCATCTCCTTCCATACAGTTTCTAGTTCATATAGGTGTTCAGATGCTTCACCTGAAGAATTCGTACATTCGACATTTTTGAAGCCATACTCTGTAAGAAAATGAGGCATGATGCCCAACTGAGTTCCTATATCAAGTATAGAGATATCTTTTGGTGCGTTTATAAGTCCTACCTTCTCAAGCATTAGTGTGTGGTAATACCAGAACTCGGGAGTCATTGCTTCTAGGAAAGGACCACGATGAGTCTCTATTTTGGATTCACAATTATATATATTTGTGTAATTTTCTGCGAAATTACTCAAGTGAATATGCAACTCATCCCGAATATTTGGTCCAGCGTAATGAGGCGAAAACTGCCAAATATTTTTCATAATCTTTTTTCCTAGTAATTTATATTTTTCATAAAATTCAAAGTCGGTTACAAACGCTTTGGTTACTTTTTCTCTGTCATCGGTTGACCAGTGATACTTCGGATTCTTCTTCTTATCAATATCATACCAAAAACAATGATTGAGATGTTCGAGTGTATGTCTTGGCGCATCAGGGCTATCGATTAAATTATCCAAGTCTATTATTCCTTGAATATTTAATCCTTCAACGAAACTACTTTGTAATCTGCCTCGGTCGGTGTCACTATGCTGTTTAATAAATCCATCTAACGTTAGCGAAGTAGCGTGTAACTGTTCCTCTACTCTGCTAATCGGATTTCTAATTGCAACATATGTTGGCCTAGTGTCGAGGTTATCCATGTCGCCCCTATGTACCAACTTATATCCCATTAGCGGAGCGATCTCGTCTTCGAAGAATTCTGACCTATTGCCAGGGATTGTAACAAATAATGATTCTCTATTTTTATTGTACCAAATTTTATCCTTCATGTCATATCTTACATCAATGTTATCAGTCTTACAAACTGATCTTAGAATTCTGTTAGACACTCTTTGAGAATATACATCTTTATAATGATTGTAATTATATTCTAGAATTTCACTCATCTCGTGGCTGTACACTGAGTTTCCATATTCGTCTTCTTCACAAATATTAACATCATGACAAATAGAATCAATAGTAGAAGCAAGTTTTTTAATTCTTTCATCACCACTACATCTATCATACTCTTCTGACCAGAATTTGTCAAACGTTTTGAAACCTAATTTCTTCAGATGATTCAAATAACCTTTGTCGCCAGCAACTACAAATGGAATCTTACTTAGTATTGGTAATGACAATTTCTCACTAATAGAGATATCAGTGTCAGTACAAGAATATTCTGTGATGATTTCGAATTTTGATTTTGCTCTATGATTTAAAAGTTCGGTTACTCGATCAATGTCACTAGATCCTAACCACTCTATGATCTCTTTGTCTTCCATCGCAATGCGTTTACCGTAAAATTCATTCACCATTTTCTCAAAACTACTTCTACTCATCTGAGTGTTAACTACTTTCGTTGTCAACAAATCAGTCATATCTATATTGTATGCTACGTCATTACCGCATCCATCAATTTTTGATTCAGTTCCCATAAATGAAAAATACATATCATCAAAATCAATTCCACGTTCGATACATTCTATTAGCAATTTAGTTCGATGAGGTCTCATGCGTCTGTTTAAATAGACAGCAGACTTACGAGTGATGTCATTGTTCTGTGTTAACTCTTTATACGTGTCGTAATTGAATCCTATGTACCGAATCGTGCTTAACGAAACTGAAACAATGTCTATTACACACATCTTCCTGTCCACTAGATCATACGGTGATTCGTACATAGTCCAGTATACTACATTATCAGTGCATCCAATCTTTTGAAAATGGTCATTTATTATTCCATACATTGTTGTTTGATCGATTGACAGTGGCACAATCTCGCTGCCAAAATCAAAAATCAATAAAGCATTACCAGATTTAACATCTGCTATAACGCCCTCGTTATTGATAACATTGTTTACACTTTCTTCCATTATATCGATGTACGTTCTTTCAACGACAACATTATTATTTTTATCGAAAAACAACATATCGGAGTTGAGAACATAATATCTATCGTACTGCTTAGATGTTTCTATATTAGAAATAATTATATTATATATGCGGTTCTTATAATTGGGTCCAGCCGCAGCCAGCCAGATTATTTTATCGTGCAACTCATCATTACCTACGTTCTTATTATGAAACATCCGTTACATTTTGCCTTTGAATTCTGGTAGATAGTCTTCGATATTTTGATTACGAATCTCATCTAAGTTTTTTGTATACTCTTTTGCTTTCGCCCACTTTTCATCAGACGACTCATTGTTAAACATATTTAGTAACTGTTCCAACTTCCATTTATCGAACACACCAACGAACGATTCATGTATCTCATCTCTCATCTCTTTTGGTAATACAGCGGGCGATAGTACATCGGGATCATATACGAAGTTATGATGTACCCATGTGCCATGTTCTTTATAAAAGAAATTGTAGAAATCACCAAGAGATGAGTAGTTCATAAATGAAACAGTTTGTGTTATATCTATTTCGAAGTCTTCTTCTTTTAATCTTAGAAAGTTTTTCATAGCAGTGTCCCAGTTTGTTGGGTGCCTGATGTACTCGTTTCGTATTCCTAAATCATCTATGCTACAACTTACTTTCACATGGTCAAACTTACGCCACAAGTCTATAACTTTTTCATTCATCAATGTCATATTGATATTATACCACAACTTGATATCAGTCTTGCCCATTTCAACAAGACGTTCTAGAAACGCAAAGTGTTCTTTAATTAACATTGGTTCGCCACCATTAATGTAAAACGTTTTTACAGTGTCACAGTGTTGTAGTAAGTCTTCCCAGAAGCCATCTCGTTCTGGCCATCTGAAACCTTCCATTGTATTATAATCTGTCAATTGAAACGTAGTCTTGTTTTGTAACTTATCGTAATCATTGCGCCACTTAGAACTACTCGCTGGGTTACATGTTCTACATGCGACATTACAAGTGTTGCCTAGACGTAGTTCTACGAAATCTAATTGTACATCTTTCATATATCCAGTGTAATCAGTTACACCCCTTGCTACTTCTATCGTATAATCTGGATAGTTTTTAATCTCTTCTAATCGTTTACTTGTGATGCCCTTTGATTCTTCTACGTAACAACGAGTACATGCTTTTGGCTGTTCATCATTAAGCACTTCGAGCCTAGCCTTGCGAAAACTCTCACTGTTCATTGTATCATGAACTGTGTCTCTATTCAAGTTATAGAATCTATCACCGTCTCTCGAACTACTGAGTGCGTTCTTGTGATCTGCAATACAACAGTGAGTAACTCCACCATGAGGATGAGTTGCTAAATGTTGAAATAGTAATGGACAGAATGTTTTACTCATCTATTAACTCCACGTATATTATAGAAGTACACTTATGTAGTTCAGTCATTATTTCATCTTGTGTAGTGCCACCTGTATTTATTTTCCCCAATACAATTCTGCCTAAATTGAACATAGGTAAATCAATATCATAATAATCTCTAACATTATTTACATCACACCATTTATAATAACTTTCAACATATCTATCTGTTTCTGTTTCTGTTGCTTCTTGTGTCGTAAGATCCAAATTAATACACGTATGAACTGTATCTTGTTGTGCTACGCCTTTTGATGTAACTAGTTCGGTGTCATTGGTATGGTAGCAGTTATTTAAATCTTTGCCCACACGATAGTAATCCAACCGAAGGTCTCCCCATTGTTTATAATATGAAAAATTATTATAATCTTCAGCGGTCAGTGGGGATGTTACACTTGGTTTAGCCGGTGCTGATAATCGTAAAGAAGAAAAGAAACGATCCACCTCCAGTCCACCTTCTATTGAATGTACTAGCGAATTAATGCCTTCTAGTAATTGATAAATTTCTTCTTGAAAAGGCTTTTCAGATTCTTTTATTTTATTTGACTCATCTTCGAAATATAAATGAAGTGTATTAAGTTTTGCCATCTCTGTGTCACTTGACATAATATCTAATATTAACGATTTGTCAATATTTGGCAGTTGGTCTATTGTGTTAATTGTTTCGATGATGGAATTCATTTTAGTTTTCATGTCAAAAATCCCTTCAGCATTAGTATGCGATTTATAAATATTATAACTACATTGGAATGGATCTTCAAGAGATTCTTTATATAAGTTAATGAACTTATTAGTTGTAGTACATCCTTCGGTTAAATCATACGCGATAGTGTATGTAGATGCTTCAGATGTTGGACGGGTTAATATTATCTCGCCGTTTAATACAGTTGCGGTTGATGCAGTGTCCTGTTGGGCGAATGTTATTTTTAGTTTCATAATGTTTTACTCATCGATTAACTCCACATTACTTACCGAGGTACAT
>Ga0308003_1000674_pt1 | contig 15290 bp, 6 predicted proteins | sample Neamet36_FD_203159 | JGI IMG/M metagenome (GOLD analysis project Ga0308003, IMG submission 203159) | Marine microbial communities from water near the shore, Antarctic Ocean - #36 | ecosystem: Environmental > Aquatic > Marine > Unclassified | place: Southern Ocean | collected 2014-06-06
CTGTACCTGTACCTGTACCTGTATCTGTACCTGTACCTGTACCTGTACCTGTAACTGTAACTGTAACTGTACCTATACTTGTACCTGTACCCGTACCCACGGCCAGTGCGGCACCAGCAACGACTGACGTGACAGTCGAAACGGCTGGTGGATTGGTTGCAATGACCTACGTTGATGGTAGTTTGTTGGCCGATGAGGGTGGCGACGCTACTACCTCGGGCACTGCAGGTGCATTCTTGAGCAGCCGCGTCATAGGTGGTACCTCCCTCAGCAGTACTGTGGATTACATTGGAACCGCTGAAGAGAACTACAGGGTGGGCTTGTCGGTTGATAACCCAGTTTACTTTGCAGAGGATGTTGTACGTATCTATGAAAATGGTGTTAAGGTCTGGAATTCTGGTTCGGTTGGGTTAGGTGATACGTTCAGTGTTGAGCGCAGTGGCACAAGCATTATCTACCTTCAAAATGATGAGATTTTTCACACCTCATCAGTGTCCGTAAGCAAGGATGGAAGTATTCAGTTTGTTGAGGATGACACAGCTGTACCCACGACTAGTGCGGCACCAGCAACGACTGATGTGACCACAACGCCTGATGTGAGATTCGACGCGACGGGTGGATTGGTTGCAATGACCTACGTTGATGGTCGGTTGTTGGCCCATGAGGGTGGAGGCGCTACTACCTGGGGCACTGCAGGTGCATTCTCGAGCACCGGTCTCACAGGTAATGGCTCCCTCAACTTTACGGTGGATCACATACCCACCGTTGCACAGCGCTTCACGGTGGGCTTGTCGGCTGATAACCCAGATGAAAGCTGGATCACCGTTGAATACGCGATCAATATTACACAGAATAGATTAGCTATCTATGAAAATGGCGTTTACCTAGGGCTAGGGGATGTAGGTAACGTTGACCTTGGTGATATCCTCAGTATTCAGCGCAATGGCACAAGCATCACCTACCTTAAAAATGATGAGGTGTTGCATACTTCGTCCGTGGCAGTGAGCAGCGATACACCGTTATATCTAGACTCGGCTTTTTACGGCGTCGGTGGTAGTGTGGCAAACCTTCAGTTTGTTGAGGACAATATAGCTGTACCCACGGCCAGTATTGCACTAGCAACGACTGATGGGACAGTCGAAGTGACTGATGTGACAGTCGAAGTGACTGATGTGACAGTCGAAGTGACTGATGTGACAGTCGAAGTGAATAATGTGACAGTCGAAGTGAATAATGTGACATTCGACGCGACGGGTGGATTGGTTGCCATGGACTTCGCCGATGGTAGGTTGTCAACCCATGAGGGTAGCGGCGCTACTACCTGGGCCACTGCAGGTGCATTCTCTAGCAGCAGCCTCACAGGTGATGGCGCCCTAAAATTTACCGTGGATCACTTAGGAACCAATGCAGAGCCTTTCGAGCGTTACCTGCTGGGCTTGTCGTCGGATAACCCAGGTGCAGGTTATAACAGTGTTGAGTACGGGGTACACATTGCAGGGGATCAAAGATTTGTTGTTGAAAGTGGTGTTACTGTCACAGTGGCGGGAGCGGTTGCGGTAGGTGATACCTTCAGTATTGAGCGCAACGGCACAAGCATTAGTTACCTTCAAAATGATGAAGTGTTTCACACCTCATCAGAGGCAGTAAATGATGATACACCGTTATATCTCGACTCGGCTTTCATACGTGGTAGTGTTGCAAGCCTTCAGTTTGTTGGGGACGACATAGCTGTACCCACGGCCAGTGTGGCACCAGCAACGACTGATGTGATATTTGAATCGACGGTTGGATTGGTTGCCATGGACTTCGCCGATGGTAGGTTGGCGCATGCGGATGGCTCAGCTCCTGGTTGGGGCACTGCTGGCGCATTCTCGAGCAACCACCTCACAGGGGACGGTGCCCTAAATTTCACAGTGGATCACATAGGCACCTATGAAGAGCGTTACCTGCTGGGCTTGTCGTCTGATAACCCAGATGAAGATTATCGCAGTATTGAATACGCGATGTATATTGCAGGGAATAGATTAGATATCTATGAAAATGGCGTTCACAGAGGGTATTTCACTAGGGTTGAAATTGGTGATGTCCTCAGTATTGAGCGCAATGGCACAAGCATTTCCTACCTTCAAAATGATGAGGTTTTTCTCACCTCATCAATGTCCATAAGCAGCGATACACCGTTATATCTAGACTCGGCTTTTTTAGGTGGCAGTGCGGCAAACCTTCAGTTTGTTGGGGATGACATAGCTGTACCCACGGCCAGTGCGGCACCAGCAACGACTGATGTGATATTTGAATCGACTGGTGGATTGGTTGCCATGGACTTCGCCGATGGTAGGTTGTTGACGCATGCGGATGGCATAGCCCGTGGCTGGGGCACTGCAGGCGCATTCTCGAGCAATCACCTCACAGGGGACGGTGCCCTAAATTTTACAGTGGATCACATAGGCACCTTTGACGAGCGCTACATGGTGGGCTTGTCGTCTGATAACCCAGATGAAGATTATCGCAGTATTGAATACGCGATGTATATTGCAGGGAATAGATTAGATATCTATGAAAATGGCGTTCACAGAGGGGATTTAACTAGGGTTGAAATTGGTGATGTCCTCAGTATTGAGCGCAATGGCACAAGCATTAGCTACCTTCAAAATGATGAAGTGTTTCACACCTCATCTGTGTTTGTAAGTAATGATACACCGTTATATGTAGACTCGGCTTTTTTAGGTGGCAGTGTTGGAAACCTTCATTGGGTTGGGGATGACGTAGCTAGGCCCGTTGTTTTAACAGCAACTCAGAATGAGGTATTACAGAAGCTTTTAGCTGTATACGATTCCTTTTTTTCGCAAGCAGGAGCAGATGCGAGACATTCCTATATAGACACAATAGAAACACAACTGTCTTCTGATATCCCTATCCCAGGCGTGGTCACTGTTAGTAATGTAGTTCCGTATACCAACTGGAATTTTCGTCTACTAGGTCAACTAGGGAAAACAGTTGGAAGCTCAGAGTTAACTGATGAGAATGAGAATCAAGAAGCAGCCATTGCCGGCTTCGTTGCGGGAGACTTAGTCGCTGCTGCCGTGCTAGGAGGGCTTGCCGAATCCTTGTATACGGTCAGTAAAACGAACCATCAGTATCAGTACAAATTAGGTGAAATAGCGCAGTTGTATAATACAGACATTGCCCAAATCAATAATGAATTATCATCACTTCGAACTAGGCTCGTGGTTGTTCAAGGTGGAGATCTTGGTCAATACCTTCATGATACAGACCCAGTTGAAACACTGACTAGGAATATAGCCACTCATACAGAGCTTCTTAATGAAGCCCAAGCCCTGAAGACACAGTTACTTGATTTCGAAGCTGCTACTCAAGGGTCTAAAGGGAGTGGTGTAGCAGAGTTCACTAAAGCGTATGCTGATTATGCTCAGTTACGTCTTGATGTACTGGCATTGAAAAAAGTAGATCTACTAGTGCAGCTACAACATCATACCACCAGCCCAAGTGGAGATGCCGTATTGGGACATATTGATGGTATTAACAACGACCTTTCACAAAACCTTCAATCTACACTAGATATTACTATCAACAGAAACACTCAAGCCGACTTCTCAAGTAATGCGTCCACCCTGAAAGCTTCATTGTTGACTGGAGGTTTTAGTGGTTTTTATGGTATTCAGGCGCTGAGTTCATATGCGTCTTATGACGAAGATACGTCAATAGCAACGTATGCTGCCAATACGGGCTTTGCTTTATGGGCCGGGTTAGCTACTGCAGCGGAGGTGCTACAATATAAAGGTCATGAAAAGGTAGGGGGTGTAGTTTCAGGGCTTGCGGCAGCGGCATTTGTTGGGTTTAATGCTGCCAGCTTTGCGCCGATAGCACAGATGCTGGCAACAGGCAAAAACGCAGACGGCGTTGAACTCACTGATGAACACCTTAACATTATAAAAGCTGAGGTTGTTTTGCAAGGAACGTCTCTTGCTCTTGGTGTAATAGAGGGCGGTCTATCCATTGCGCTGTTAGCATTAAAGGCTGGTACTGCCGCATCAGTGGTAACGACAGCGATACCGCTCATAGGTGCTATAGCTTCGGTCGTTGGGGCAATCAATCCGTTAAAATGGGCTGAGTTTGAGGGAAAACAAGACCGTATTGATGCCATCAGGGAAACTGATACATATAGCTCAGGCACATTAAGTGAGCTGTTAGGTGAATCAAAGGTCATTGAAGAGGCTTTTTATGGCACGACGACAGGTTTAAATACCGTAACGGGTGTGACCGCTGGCGCAATCGCAGCAACGGGAATTGGGGCACCTATAGCGGCAGTGGTTGCTGTAATTGGTGGCGGTTTCTCCGCAATAATAGGTGCTTTCGAGCAAGTGGCTCTTGAAGATCTTGCCACCAAGTATGCAAATAAATTGCGTACTGATGAGAATGGAAACCCCCAAACCATTGAAGAGTTTTTTGCAGGGAGCTTCGAGGACAAACAGGATAAGGTAAGAGAGCGCTATTATGATTTTTTCACTGAACTTGTAGCAGATGATGGTACGGACCAAATTATCGCCCTTGGTGGTCACGGGCTTGATGTAACAGATGTTTTATTAGCAGCAATTACACGAACTGGTGGTGAACTTAATATAACCGCCCAAAATTTTATTGAAAAATTTACAGAGGATGGTTGGCAGGAAAGTCAAGTGTTGCTTGGTGCAAATGCCAGTACCACTTCAGCAGATATTAATCTGCCCGATGCTCATGGTGATAAATCTTTCCTAACTTTCACAACACCTTTGTTTGCTGCAGGGGATGAGCAGACAAGTCGCCGTGAACTTGGGAAAAATAAATACCACACAACTGTTGAAATTGCCAATCTTTCAGGTTGGACGATCAATGACTATGGAAGCAACGAAACTAGTTTTAATCTAAGTAAAGTGGTTGTATCGGCACAAAGCCAATCTGGAGAAGGGGTCGCTTTTGATGAAGATGCAGTGAATGACGCTAATGGTGTGAACGATGCCGCCGACGCAAAGAATACCATACACTATAGGTACGGAAGTTATGTCGTCAAAACGCCGTTGCCAATAAGACCTCCGGAAACGCATGATCTTACCCTGACAATAAACGCACATGGTGGGGATGACACTCTATTTGCATATGAAACTGGAGTTATTTTTGATGGTGGTACAGGAATAGATACAGCATCTTATGCAAGGCTTAATGCTGAAAATAGCGCAAACGGGATAAAAGTAAGTGTTTTAGAGAATGACAAAGGCGTAGTTATCGTACACAAAACTGCTTTACCGGGAGGTAAAGTATATAAGGAAACTATTGAAAGCGAAGTTGAGACAGTTGGTAAAAGAACCGAAACTGTTGAGTACCGTGCGATAAGTTTAGTAGATAACCAGTACTGGGTTGAAAGTGTTGACACTCTTCGCGGTGTTGAAATTATACATGGGTCGTCGTTGAGCGATACTGTTGATCTTACTCATGCAAGTCACATCACACATTTTTTTGGTTTTGGTGGAAATGATGCTATCCGAGTTGGTGAGTCTATTAAAGTCGTTAGCGGTGGTGCTGGACAGGATCAGATAGCTCTCAGCAGGAGCGCTCTGAATGAAGTATTAAGTGGTGACCGTGAGGTTGTTATTGATGGGGGAGAAGGGAGTTATGATATTTTTTCGATCTCATCGGATGCACTTACAAGCATACTCGATGAGTATGAAACTCAGCAGCTGCGTGAGCAGCTGGCGTTTGATGTGGCCCACCGCGCAATACCCACAGGCAACGCTAGCCAAACGCAGGATTTATTGGCTACGTCTCAATCACTTGCGAATATTTTCCGAACGAATGACCCTAATGCTTTGAAAAAAATGGCACTATTTAATACCGAGTACGTTAAGGTTGGTTTAATTGATCAGGGTTTGAGTACTGAACTTAACTTACATTTGGTGGATGATTATCGGGATGCAATCAACGGTGTATTCTCTAATATTGATACAGTTTCTACTACTTTCAGGGAATTAGACGTTTTTGCCAGCGCAGCTACCAGTCAACGCGGCGCTGTCCTATTTGGAGGGAACCATAATGATGCCCTTGAAGGTTCAAAATACGATGATTATCTTTACGGTGGACTCGGAGTTGACATTTTTTTCGAATCTGATGGTAATGACATTCTGGTTGGCGGCCCTGGTAGAGACATTTATAGCTATGGTACTTATCAGCTGGGTGATGAAAGTCGTTCTGGTCATGATATTATTACGGGTCCATTACAACATGACATCGCATTAAATATAATAAGTATATCGGAGCAGTTAGCTCCTCTTACTTTTTTATTCGCTTATGGAACGGATTTGGTGGTTGGGCTAGATGAGGGTAGAAGCGTTACCGTGGATGGTTTCTATGATCTTAGGGGGGGCTCTGATGTATGGCATATATACAACTCCATAGATACACCAACGGGCCTACCTTTGGTAGACCATCGAAACACAATTGTTTTCAATATAGAGGGGTCAAAAACGGACGATGAACAAATCGCTTTCATCGGTAGATCAGACAGTTTCAAAGGGACCGAAGAATATAGGCTAGCGGTCGAAACTAATTACATAAACTTTAGAGAAAGTGGAGGTTGGAGTGCTCTGGATCTTTCTTCCGACGTCACTGCAGATTTTGCTACATCTTTAGCCCTAGCTCATGAAGCAGAGAGCGGCGGAGCAAAAATAGATCCTAGAGCGCTTGGGGTGTTGTCTAGCTTGAATGAAGCTGTGTCCTCCTTCGACCAAATTGCAGGCGGTGATGGGGTTGATACTATTACGGGCACTAATGATCACGAGGTAATACACGGAGGCTCAGGTCTAGATATACTTGATGGGGGTGCAGGGTTTGATATCGCAAGTTATCAAGGTGGTGCATCTGCAATCAAATTTGATCTTCGAGGTGATCAAACAGAATTTTATAAATACAATGGTAACTGGGTTATTGGCGATCAGGTTACCAATTTCGAAGGGGTTATTGGTTCGGCCTACAACGATATCTTAATAGGAAACGCTGCCGATAACTATTTTAGTGGCGGTAATGGCGCGGATAAAATTAGCGGTGGTGCTGGCAATGATTTTATTGTCGGAGGGTATGCGCTTGATGATCTTGACGGCGGTGTTGGTTTTGATATCGTAAGTTTTAAAGGTTCATCTGCAATCAAGGTTGACCTTCGTGGTGATCAAACAGCATTTTATAAATATAATGGTAACTGGGTTGTTGGCGATCAAGTTTCCAATTTCGAAGGGGTTATTGGTGCGGAGGGGGGGGATGTCTTAACGGGAAACGCTGCCGATAACTATTTTAATGGCGAAGGTGGGCACGACATAATTAGCGGTGGTGCTGGCAATGATGTCATTTACGGCGGAACTGGAGCTGATACCATTACAGGTGGTGATGGTAATGATTTGATTCACGGCGGGCATCAGACTTATATTGATCGTCTAGATGGTGGGGCTGGTTTTGACATTGCAAGTTTCGAAGGTGGTGAACGTGCAATCAAAGTTGATCTTCGTGGCGATCAAACAACATTTTATAATAATGCCATTGGCTCAGGTTTTACTGACGGTGATGATTTTACTGCCGGTGATAGTATAGCTAATTTTGAAGGTGCCATAGGCACATCACTGGCCGATATATTTATTGGGAATGATGATGATAACTACTTTTTTGGTGGTGCTGGGAATGATAGTCTAACAGGCGGTGCGGGGGCTGATATCTTTGCCTTTGGCCTAGGTAGTGATCACGATACTATCCATGACTACATCATTGGAATAGATCAACTCTCTATTGATACTAACATAATTGATGATGTGAGCTTTAACCAAGTCGGTGAAGATGTGCGTATTGACATAGGATCAGAGAGTAGCATCGTTTTATTAGGGGTTAATTACAATCAATTTTTAATTGAGGATCATTTATTTAGCTAAATTACAAAGGTACTTAGACTAAATTTAGGAGGGGTATATGGATAATGATAAGAAGTTTTTAACATTCGGAAAAATTTCTTGGTTATGGTCCAATTCTAATTTGCATCGAGATTGGAGTGTCAACCAAAAAATGATCTTTGTGTTGCCCCCAATCGCTAGTGAACAATTTGCTATCGTAGAAAGCGATGGTTACCCTGTAGCTTATTGCAGCTGGGCGTGGTTTGATCAAGAAACAGAAGAAAAATACATCCTCAATCCAAGTGTGTTGGACCCGGATTCTTGGAATAGTGGCGATAGATTATGGTTTATTGACTGGATATCTCCTTTCTCTTCTAAGTACACATGGGCTTTACGCAATGAGCTTGCCAAAAAATTCCCAAATGAGGTTGCTCGGGGATTGCGTGTAAAAAAAGGTAACAAAACGGGAAAAATTATAACCTTTTCAGGAGTCGCACTCACCAAAATGGAAGGCCGTATGAAAAAACATCAGTATTTTAAGGATATGGTTGAGGGCCTTTCTACTAACCCTGATCTTGGCGAAGGGTTTTTTCTTAAAAACCTAAATAGAATACCTTTATCTGACCAAGATGAAGGATAGGGATATATGCTAATGACAACAATAAAAGGTGGTTGAGATAGTGGACCAGACTAAAAAACCATTGGCCCAAGTATTAAAGACCTTTAGAGGCACTTTTTTAATCGTTTGCTTTTTCAGTATGTGTATTAATGTACTGATGTTAGTGCCTGCTCTTTATATGCTTCAAGTCTATGACAGGGTCATCACTAGTGGTAGTGAAGGCACATTGTTGATGATTACTCTAATCATGACTTTAATGGTGGTGACGATGGGTCTACTTGAATGGGTTCGTTCCCGCATGCTTGTGCGTCTTAGTAATAATTTGGATATGAAACTTAATCAAAAAGTATTTGGCACTAGCTTTAAGCGAGCGCTATATACAGGAAACAGTGGTAATAGTCAGCAGGCATTGCAATCTTTAACAGGCTTGCGTCAGTTTATGGCCGGGCCTGGGTTATTTGCTTTTTTTGATGCGCCTTGGATTCCTATTTATCTGTTTGTGATGTTTGTGTTTCATCCATGGTTTGGATGGGTTGGTGTTGTTAGTGCAATATTATTGGCTTTAATTGCAGTGATTAACGAATATGCAACACGTGGTGGGTTACAAAAATCCAATGAACAAGCTGGCGTGGCGAATCTGTCAGTCAGCCAAAGTATGGCCAATGCTGAAGTGATTGAATCGATGGGTATGCTTGATGATTTACGGCAGCGTTGGCTTAAAACACAATACAAAGTCCTTTCATGGCAAACTATTGCAAGCGAACGTACGAGTGTTATTACTGCGATATCCAAAACAATTCGTATGTTAACACAATCATTAATACTTGGATTGGGTGCATACTTAGTAATTAATAATCAAATTACGCCAGGCTTGATGATTGCGGGGTCTATACTTTTAGGAAGAGCATTGGCCCCCATTGACCAAATGATAGGTACTTGGAAAGGCTTTATCACAGCTCGGGGGCAGTATAAACAATTGTCCAAAGCACTGGAGAGTGCTCCTTCAGAGAACGAAAACATGTCATTACCCAAGCCTAAAGGGGATGTCTCTTTAGAGGGGGTTGTGATGGCGCCACCAGGATCACGAGTTCCAACGATTAAAGGTATTTCATTTTCAGTGACTGCAGGGGAGGTGGTTGGCATATTGGGCCCCAGTGCCTCTGGAAAATCTACACTGGCAAGAGGTCTGCTAGGTATTTGGCCCACGATGAATGGCAAGGTGCGTTTAGATGGGGCTGATGTTTTTGCTTGGAATCGAGCCGAACTAGGTCCTAATGTTGGGTATCTCCCACAAGATATTGAACTATTCGCGGGTACTGTCAGTGAAAATATCGCACGTTTTGGGCATGTTAATGCTGAAAAAGTGGTTGAAGCTGCACGCGAAGCGGGTGTACATGAGTTAGTGCTCGGTTTACAACAGGGTTACGAGACTTTGATCGGAGCGCAAGGAGCCAATTTATCAGCGGGTCAGCGTCAACGGATAGGTTTGGCGCGGGCTTTGTATAACCAGCCAGGTTTAATCGTATTAGATGAGCCTAACTCTAATTTAGATGAACTTGGAGAGGTGGCATTAGCCTATGCTATACAAGGCCTGAAAAGGCGTGGCGCTACTGTATTTGTTATTACGCATCGGCCAAATATTTTAGCGGTTGTGGATAAATTAATGATACTCAACGAGGGAACCTTACATGGTTTTGGTCCTCGAGATGAAGTGCTGGGAAGTTTGAAAAAAGCGCCAAAGACAGCAGGAAGCATCACTTAAAGTATGTGCTTTAGTTTTGTGTGTTGATTAAGGTTTGAACTCATATATATATATAGGCAGTTATTAAAAGGTCACCAGTAATATTATGTCAATAGTGAATGATGAACAGGCGAGTCAACAATTAGTGGCAAAAAAAAATGCTCATGTAGCAGGCAAAACTGCCAACCCAGCCTCCCCCGAAACAGCTTTCACTAGCGAACCACCAGAGATTACAGCGGGAGACATTAAAGTGTCTAATCGCTCTGGTAAATTAGTAGGGCTTATTGTTATCTTTGTTATCTTTGTATTGTTTGGTGGTTGGAGCATGTATGCTCCACTTGATAGCGCTGTCTTGTCTAACGGTGTTGTTAAAGTAAAAAGCAACCGCAAAACGGTACAGCATTTGGAGGGTGGGATCGTTGAAGAGCTTAGAGTACGCGATGGTGATAACGTAAAAATAGGTGATGTTTTAATTGTACTCAATCAAACACAAGCTCGCTCTGAGCTTGAAGTCATTAATGGAAAATTGATTTCTGCACGTGCTATAGAAGCCAGGTTAATTGCCGAAAGAGATTTAAAAACAACGGTGGTATACCCCTTTGATCAACTGCAAGATCCTCGTATAAAGCAGCTGATTTCGATTGAAAATCAACAGTTCCAAGCACGTTCTCAGTCACTTAAGGGAGAGACTCAGGTGCTGGAACAACGAATTGAACAGCTTAGCAATCAGGAGAATGGCTTTCGTGCCTTAATATTAAGTAAGCAACGGTTGGTCTCTTCGTTTGAAGAGGAAATTCAAGATAACAAAGCGCTTTTAGCCGAAGGTTTTGTTAACAAACAGCGCTTGCGGGATGTGCAAAGAAGTAAAGACCAGTTGATCGGAGAGATAACAGAATACCGTACGAATATCAGTGGTCTTAAAGTCAAGGCAACGGAAACCCAGCTTGAAATTATACAACTCAAGAAACACTTTCGTTCTGAAGTGGTTAATCAACTAGCGAATGCTCAGGCCAGTGTTTACGATTTGCAAGAAAGAGCGTCGTCTATCTCTGCTCGATTACAGCGTGCCACAATATTAGCGCCCAGTAATGGGATGATAATTGATCTAAAGATTTTTACTGTGGGGGGAGTCATTGGACCAGGTGTTCAAATTTTAGATATTGTTCCACACGGAGAAGAGCTGATTATAGAATCACAAATTGCTATTAGTGATATCGATAATATTAAGATTGGTATGCACGCTGACATTCGATTTAGTTCGTTTAAAAGCGGGACAACCCCTGTACTTAAGGGGTCGGTGAATAAGTTGTCTGCGGATACCTTAATGAATGAAACGACAGGGGTGCCTTTCTATTTAGCGAGACTTACAATAAACCCAGAAGGCTTGAAAAAACTGGGGGTTTTGGAGCTCGTGCCTGGAATGCCAGCTGAAATATTAATAAATACGGGTTCTAGAACTTTATTTGAATACTTGGTTCAGCCAGCAACCAATGCTTTTGCTCGCTCTATGATCGAGCAGTAATCCATACTTAAAAGGTGAAAGGGTGAAAAAAAAATATATCCTCGTTTTTTTGATTCTCAGTAGTGGGTGGAATGTTGTCAATGCAGCAAGTTTATCTTCTTTGTACACAGAAACGATAGATTCCAATCCCAGTTTAATCATTTCGGGTGCGCGAAAATTGGCAGGGGAAGCTAGATTTCGCCAAGCTGAAGGGAATCTCTTGCCTCAAATATCCCTTTCCGGGACAAGCAATCGGACACGTTTGAATGATTCAGAGGAGACTAGTTTTAATGGCGAAACTTATAGTTTGTCTCTTACACAAACTTTATTCGATATCGGTAAAAATGAATTGAAAAACACCTCTCGCTTTGATGCGCAAAAGCTGCGGGAAAACTATAACGATGAGTTATCTAAGATTAGTCTTGATCTAATAGAGCGTTATGTCGCTGTGCTGAGTGCTGAAGACTTAGTAAAAAATTTGAAAGCTGAACAAGCGCTTTTGATGAGTCAGCTGCAAGGGCTCAAATCACAGTATGAACGACAGCTCGCCGTGTTAACGGATGTTCTTGATATATCCGCTAGGTTAGACGGGGTGAATGCACAAATTATAGGTGCAGCAAACAGTGTTGTAATTACACGGGACCGTTTAGCAGGCCTGGTTGGTAGGCCTGTTGATGAACCACTTGCTCGTTTCAAAGAAAACGCATTTTCAGGTTTTTATCATAAGGAAGATTTACAACACTGGTTAGATGTCTCATTAGCTAACAATAGCTCTCTGGCAGCACTTAGACATGGAATTGAATCTGCTAAAAGTGATGTTCGTCTGGGAAAATCAGGGTATTATCCGGTAGTTGATCTCCAGTTAAGTGCTCAGCGTACAAATATTGGAAGTGAAAATATCCAGATTCAAAAGAGAGGGGTATTTGTGGGCGCTATCAATCTTACTGTCCCCATATTTAGCGGTGGGACCACGACAGCAATTGTAGAAGAAAAAAGAGCAATGTTAATAGAAGCTCAAGCTATTTACGAAGGTGAGCGGCGAAAAATAGTGACGCAGGTACGTGAAGCATATTTGAATACAAAAGCGAATATAGCAAACATATCCGCATCAAAAAAGGCTATATCTTCTGCCAAAGTGTCCTACGAAGCGATGTCCAAAGGCTACAAGTATGAAACTGTTACTGTGGTTGATGTGCTAGATTCAATAAAGCAAGTGCTAAGTATCACTACTGAGTATCATAGATACCACTATGACTATGCAGTCAATTGGATTAGGTTAATGAACTTAAGTGGAAAAGATAGTATGGATAGCATCAATATGGCTTCTAGCTGGTTATTAGAATAATGACGCTATGGACGATTTTTTTAGGTTGACCAGAAGCACTCACGGATAAAACACGCTAGGGCAATTGGTGGGTCAATTTAAGTCGGCGTCGACATGCCGCTTGATCCACATAAGTTGTCCCTCCTTTATTATAAGACTTCATAAAGTCCGAGGGCCTTAACTAAGAAATAATTAGAGTCGAAAAATGGATGAAAATATCGCTGTGGGGTCTGCAATGGCTTTCCATATATTTGCAGGTGTTGGGGCGCTTACACTTGGAGTTGTTCAAGTGTTTTTTATGCCTAGAGGAACAAAAGAACACAAGAAAATTGGCTGGATTTGGGCTGTTTTGATGCTAATTCTTGCAATGACATCCTTATACGACCTTATCGGTGATGGCTGGTTAAGTCTCCCAGCTCATGTTTTCACCGTAGCTACTTTTGTCCTTTTACCCATAGCCGTGTGGTCCGCAAGAAATAAAAAAATAGCCTTGCATAAATATTCAATGATTCTTTTATTTTCTATATCGATTTTAGCCTTTGCAGCGCTTATTGCTGCTCCAGGTAGGTTGTTTAATGTTTGGTTTTTTGGTGGCGGCTGAGAAAATCGCTATAAGTTGCCTCAACATTGAATCAAATTAACAAGCACTAAAGTAAACAACTGATCCCTAGTTCCAGCAAATTTTAACCTGAGCAAGATAAACGCCCATGAAAAAACAGTTTCCGTTTAGGGTGGACGTATCCATAGTATGATTTCATCTTGAAGGTTTTTTACAGCAGTTCTATCAGAGGCTAGGCTTTTTATATGCACCTTTAAGTGTTAAAAGTGCATTATTAGCTGTGTTGTTGTGTATGCCGATAACTGGCACAAGTGGCATGCTGGAGGAACAGGGACGAAAGCTTTTTTACGATAAGTCTTTATCTATAAATAGCACGGTGTCTTGCGCGTCTTGTCATCAGCAACAATTTGGCTTTTCAGATCCTCAACAACTATCCAAAGGTGTTAGTGGCAAGGCTCAGCTTAATAGTATGTCTTTAGTGAATAATTTTGCTGGCATTGAGCGTCAATTTTGGAATGGGCGTTCCCCAAATTTAGCCCATCAAGTATTGCAACCCATACAAGACTCAACAGAAATGGGGCTAGCCCTAAATAAATTAGAGCAACGCACACGGGTGAGTGCAGCTGAGATATCTAATGCATTGGAGGCGTTTGTTTTATCTATTCGTGCACCAGCTAACCGCCCTAAAAGCGCTGCTGCAATGAGAGGTAAAAACGTGTATTTTTCGCCCCCTAACCGTGGTGGTGGTGGTGGGTGTGCTAGATGTCATACTTCCAAACGTGGTGATCGCTATTTCACAGCCCCTAAAATGGCTCAAAATGGACTATTTAGTACTCAGTCTAAGGTTCCTTCGTTGGTGGGAGTTGGTCTGACCGCACCCTACATGCGTGACGGACGATTTACTAAACTTTCACCGGTTGTTAATCACTATGCTAATTTTAATAAGCGCGGACGAGGCCTGCCTAAAAAAATCAATTTGTCGGCTAATAAAAAGAAGGATTTAGTTGCCTTTCTTAACAGTTTAAACAATGAAAAAGCAATTATGCATAGAAGCTTGAGCAACCCTAATCAATAGATTTGCCAATAGGACTTTTGTGCCGTGTAGGAATTAACTCCTTGCTTGCTATCAGCCTGTTAGCTCTGATGCGACTATGGTATAGCCATGGCGTTATTCATTGGAGGATTGATCAATATTGGTAGCAAGTTAAGGCAGTTAGAAGATAGCTATAGAAACCCTAAACCTTGCGCAAGCTCACACTCACCACCTGCAAAACCCCAGCCTCAATATTAGCCATCACATTAGCGCTCATAGCTGCCGCATTGGGACCTAGCGCCAGTGTTGGTGTGAATCTAGGCTTAGCTTCAGCCTTGCGCTTAACTGCTGAATCAGCAGGCTGTGGCGCCAGCTTTTGGGCGCGAGTTTTGCGTATCCACGCCAGTGCGCTTTGGGTATCGTCTTCAAATTGCTCCACTACAAAGCCTGCATCTATTGCTAGGCGTTCAAAGGTAGACCATTGGCACAGGTGGCTTTCATCTTTTTGGTAGGCCCAAGGAGTAGGGTAAACTACATCGGCAGCTAAAGCATTGGGCTGCAGCATCACTTCGTGCAGCAGTAGCTGGCCCTGTG
>Ga0308003_1000687_pt1 | contig 15150 bp, 17 predicted proteins | sample Neamet36_FD_203159 | JGI IMG/M metagenome (GOLD analysis project Ga0308003, IMG submission 203159) | Marine microbial communities from water near the shore, Antarctic Ocean - #36 | ecosystem: Environmental > Aquatic > Marine > Unclassified | place: Southern Ocean | collected 2014-06-06
TTTTGAATTGGGGGAAAAAAATTTAAAACTCCCCTCTTGTTGCGCTCGGCGTGAGTTTTTGGATTTAGTCCACCTCCTCTGTTATTTCTCGTTTTTTCTTAGAAAATCTGCACCGCCACCCACCCACAAAATACCCGATTTGGCATAAACCTTGTGATTTGGTAGAAAAGTAAAAATGTAGAACTTTTATGTTTCGCAAGAATCAAAACTCCTGACTAAAACTAACGATGAAAAGGACTAGGTTTGGGGTAAAAAGGTCAGCATATACCCTTAAAGAAAGAAGTGAAATTGTAGAAGAATATTTTAAGGATGGCGGTGCGTTGAGAGACTTTTGCGAAACGAAGCCTTACAGTTATCCATCACTGTCTAATTGGATTCGTTCATCCCGGAGAGGTGACTTTATTGATGTGCCAAACAACAACCTTTCAGGGTTTAGACGGAACGTTGATATTTTGAAGGTGTGCTATAATTATTATGAAATGGCCTTGCACGGTGTTTGTGTTTTATTAGTGGTGAATGGTTGTTGTTGCATAGGAATTGAATGGTTATCTATCTGCTTCAGATACAGGAAGACTTGCAGGCGAATACCTCTGTATAGTACGTGGTGTTGGATGCATGAAAGATGAATTGCGAGTAGTTGCGAAGGTGGTTATCCCTAAAGGTACACATTTGGGTTTTTATGGAGGGTTCTTCTCATTGACAGATAGTGCTGGGGGATGCTCATGGAATTTGAAGAACGGTGGATATTTGAACGGCCGGGATATGTTATCTGGATATTTGAGATATGTGAATGCACCCGCTCATGGTGAGAAGCCTAACACATGCTGTCGGCATATGATTGACTCCCATTCAGTGCAAGAAACAGTGTATTATGTCACCTTTGAAGAAATCAAGGAGGGGGATGATGTCATTGTCTCATATGGTAAAGAAAGTGGTCGTGTTACTGAATATTTTACTGAGCAGTTGGAAGCTATGAATATGAAGTCGAATAACAGGAACATCAAAGCACTCAGAAGAGCTGCAACATGTGCCCGACGATCCCCTACTGTTCCGCAACTTGAAATATTTGAATCTGACTGGACACCAGGTGACAATATAGTTTAATAAGCATAATGCGCATGTACTTAACTAATACTATTTCCCTAACAACTGCATTATGCCATTCATGCTTCTTCTAACTGGACAGCTATAGCCTGCTGGAGCACAATTTATTAAGTTACCTTTAAGAACCGCATTATGCTATTCATCCTTCTTCTAACTGGACAGTAATAGCCTGATGGAGCACAATTTATTTTACTCATATCCCATGGAGATCCATTCGCATGAGCATACTCCATACAAGACTGTGTTCGTTCAGCTAACCCTAACGACCATTCACATTTTAACGGAAACGGATCGGGTAGTGTAGAAGGATAAGGCCATTCACCCCATGGACAACCTTTCGCACGAGCATACTGTAAGCAATCTATATTACCACCTAAAGCTGCAAGAGCACAAGTATCTGCATCCCATAGGAGTCCTTCTGTATGAGCGTATTGCAGGCAGGACAAGTTACCATTAAAAGCAGCAAAAGCAAAAACCTTTTCATTCCAAGGACATCCCATAACATGAGCGTACTGTAGACATGGTAGATGATTTGCTCCAGCAGCATTAAGACAAACAGTTATACCCCATCGGCAACCGTTTAGGTGAGCAAACTGTAAACAATCAAGTTTACCATATCTCGCAGCTAGAGAACAAGTATATGCATCCCACGCACATCCATTCACATGAGCATACTCTAAGCAAGCCAATTGACCTGCTCCAGCAGCCTTACAACAGGTGATGCTATTCCATGTACATCCATTCACATGAGCGAACTGTAAGCAAGCGAGATGACCAGCTGTAGCAGCTAAAGTGCACGTGCGTGAATTCCATGGACATCCTTTCGCATGCAGATAATCTAAACAGGCCAAGTTACCGTTTCTAGCAGCATTAGAAGTGGCAAAGTATGTGAATGGATATCCATTCTCATGAGCAAATTTCAGGCAAGACAGGTGACCTTCTCTGGCAGCAATCCGGATAATATGGAAGCAGGAAGATAGTCTGTCTGCGAGCGGATGGTTGAGGGATCTGAAATTTGTCTGGCTGTGACCGTATTTCATCCAACCCAGAGATCCAAGTTCACTAACATCTCGCATAAAACCTTTTTTGAAAGGAAGTAATGTTAACATTTGGTCACTGAAATCCAAATGCTTAGCTATCCCAGTGCCATTCCCATCTCTCCAATTCTTCACTTCGTTTACGTTAGCTGCAACAAAGGAATATATACTAGGTGACCATGTACTATAATCAACTCCCCAATAGTCAATGCACAGCATGATACCCGCGAAGTCATTTAAATCGATAACGTGACAATTTTCACGAATCAGATGAGGTCTTTCGGTGAACAAACAGCATTGTAGGTGCAGGTGCATTAAAGTCGATTTGCTGAAGAAATCAGAACACTGCAGCCATAAAGGAACATTCTCAGTTTCAACATTTTCCGTTTCATTGACCGCTGATAAGGAAACAGCGGCTACAGTTTCAACATTTTCCGTTTCATTGACCGATGATAAGGAAACAGCGGCTACATTTGACATTTTATGCATATAAACAGCTTGTATTGTTTATATTGAGCATAAAACAGAAACTTTTTCGATATTTAATGGTAGCTTAAAATAAATTGCGTGTTTAAATAGCCTAATAAATTGCGTGTTAAAAAGTGAAACCGTTACATAACCGTTATAGATAAATGTTCCACCTCGCAACACAAAAATTGTCAGGCATCTGTTTAGTTCACTACAAATTAGTGCGCATCATGGGAAAGAGTAGGAATAGTAAAGGACAGTTTACTAGTAAAGGAAAATTGCTTCGTAAAACAACTGAACCAACTCCAACTTTGTTTGAAACAGAGGTTCTGGTAAGTTATGTACGTGTTTCAGGCAGTGTTCTTTTCGCAAATGATTGTACATTCGCCATGTAGCGCCCAATTCTGGAGAAGGCACAAAAGAAGTCGGATGGCAAAAGCATGTCCGGTTATGATTGCTTAACGGCATTTAAACATGAATCGAGAGAAAGGGTGGTGGTAAATATAATTGAAGTGTTGCTCCCGCACCAACCAATGTAACATGTTCCACATTTTGTTATACGTATAGACGCCAATAAGATTCCCTAACAAGGTCGATGAAAATGTGATGGCGGCGACCATAGAATACATGGAACGAGTAGGTTCGCTTACGAATAACGCGAAAAATCAGATAGTCTGGGCGGAACAGTCAATTGTAAAGGTAAAGGTACTTATTTGCGAACGAAAAACTTTAGTTGGCACATCTGAAGCATTCAAGTATGCGGACATGAAGTTAGCTGAGCACCTAGAACTTTTGGAAGGGTTCATTCAGCATTCTGTTGAAAAGTTAGCCTGGTCACAGCCTTCTTACGATCAATGTAAGAAGGAGCATCTGTTGCAATTGGACCTCCCACACCCACGAGTCTTGGAATTCAACGACCTCTAATGTGAATACGTTAGGTAATGTAATGAGTTTGCAATTATTCATAATGTATCAGGCAATATGTACCATTAACCAAATAATATAACGGTCTTTTTTCTAACGCTATTATGTGTACTTATACCGATTATATACATTGACTGTTCAAAGACAAAAAGAAAGTAAAGTGAAGGCATAATTAATTAACCTGCTCAGTTGTACTCACTACATACGAATTTATTAAGTTTGGGTACCATATATCTTAGTTTTGATCTTTAACTCCTACTCAAGAGGCGTATCAGTAGTAGCGGGAATGGAAGTTTCATCAGCTAACATCGGCAGATTGAACGGTTCATACGGATATAATAAGTTTGGATACCATATATCTTAGTTTTGATCTTTAACTCCCACTCAAGAGGCGTATCAGCAGTAGCGGTATCACAAGTTTGATCAACTGCCATCGGAAGATTGAATGGTTCAATCTGTTGGAGTGCAGACTCCATCGATTGTCTTTCTGTCAGAGTCATGACCTCCGTTGGAGGTTCATTAGTTATGATGCGCACTATAACTTTACCGTTTTGCTGCACCATAATGCAAGTCGATTAGTTGTATTAGTTAAATTGTGTACTAAAGTAACTAAAAAGAAATAGAAACGCAAATTAGTGTGGTTCACCCTGAGGCGTTGTAAAAGCAAAAGCAATATAGCAAAAGCATAACCGGTATGTTGGCGCGATTGTAGAACAATTGTGGTAAATGAAATAATGAAGCATTAGTTAAAGACCAAACAGAACGCATTTGCAGGTCAACACCTGCACGTCAATGTCAAGGATATAATAGACGTAACAGGGTGAACTAACTGTACTAGAAAGGATGTGGAAACGATTAAAGTTTCGCTTTCTTCATAGGCGAAGCTTCTTGGATGCTGACTGACGAAGCACAATCCTCGAATAGGTCGGAAGTGATTGCTTCAACGAAATCAGCCTCAGGCTTCTTGATGTCGTTCCACGCACTGGGATGGGGGACAGGCTCCCCTCCTAAGCGAGCTTCATCATTCCATTCAAGTAGTTTGGGGAAGAACTTAGCTGCGGGTTTGTTTTGTTCGCGTCGTTCAACACCTATAAATTGGTATTATGAAATTGGAATAACTGAGTGAACAGCTTTTCTTTGTTTATATAGGTCGTAACAAATTTGTGTTTACATAAGTTAAAATAAATACCTTGTTCTGCAGACAATTTGTATTGGTAGCGGACTCCTAGACTTGCCCAGTATGTTCCAACCGTTTCTTTGCGCAGCATCATGTCTTGAGGAGTACCGTCCGCGTTATCGCCCATGACAATTAAGGCCTCGCATTGGCCATCATTAGTCATTTTTCTATTGTACATCGCAGTAAGTTAACTTAAGGTAAACAATAGGATTGGTGAAAGGAAAAAAATAAGACGAACTTGATATAAGCTAGCAGAATTTCAACCGCTACCTTTCCAAAGGCGGAAATGACAACCTTGTCACCGTGCACGTTCACACCCATCCAATTTGCCAGACACTGCTGGTAATCCTTACCCATTTTGTTGACGAGATTTAAAACCTTGCTAATAGCTGCATCGTCCATATAGTAAACAATTGCAGCTAAAGCCTCGAAATCGAATGCTTCGGTTGGTGTTGGTATATCATCATTATTCGCTTCATTATCATCAACTGATGTCTTAGTTGGGGTAACATCCGCTGCCTTATTAGTAGAACTAGTAGCAGAAGAAGTAGCCCTTTTTGATGGCATATTGATTTAGTTCGCAAGGGGCTTTTATGTTTGTTGGTTTGTTTTTTTGCAAAACTTTTTGTGTGGTGAGGGCAAAAAAATCTTCAATAGGTTTTTGAAATTTTGGAACCAAAAACATTCCGTTCACTAAAGTACTTCAAAGTTTAACAGTTTCATTGTAGTCGTTCATATAACATGTTCACATGAGGCTATTTAAACACGCAATTTATTAGGCTATTTAAACACGCAATTTATTTTAAGCTACCATTAAATATCGAAACAGTTTCTGTTTTATGCTCAATATAAACAATACAACCTGTTTATATTCCCAAAAATGACTTTTGGAGATGGAAAGCTAGTGCGGATAAAGCCTAAGTCAATTTTATACGATGAAACTAGGAAGGACGTTATTGGAAAGCAAGTAGGAGAGAAAATTGGAGTGAATAGTAATAAAGGATTTAAAATTAAGGTGCATTGGGATGACTCGCCTTCGGCAGATGATACATTGTTTTCAACAAAAGACTTGCAGATAGTTCCACTTAAGGATTCTCGTATTCGTGATCGTGTGGATTCTCGTATTCGTGATCGTGTGGAATCTCGTAATGGTGTCCACAATGAGGGTACTAATGTTCGTGTGGATTCTCGTAATGGTGTCCACAATGAGGGTACTAATGTTCGACAGCGGAAAGTTGCCGCACAAAAGGAGGCCATTAACAAGGATGCCGCTGCTTACAAGGTATGGGATGAAATATTAGTGGATGAATGTTATGCAATTTAAATGATGTGCATGTGTACCACAGGCGAGAGTGGATAAGACTATGATTTTCCATGCCTGCTGCGCATGTACCTATGAATGTGGATTGGAAGGTTTAGTTTTGAAAGAAAAGTTCCAGGACTTAATAGACAAATCTGCTCTACCCACTCTGTACGCACGCATGATCGCTCCTTGCTCAGATGATACTTGTTTGCCCTCCGACCGAAACTACGCGATCGCCGCACGGGAGGAGTTATTGGAAGATGGCACTATGAAGAATTGTAGTTATTTGTGCAAAAAATGCCAGACGGAGCTACGTAAAGTTCACGCAAGTGGTGCATTACCTTGTCCCAAAAACGCGTTGGTTAATGGACATTTCAAAGGCTCCTGTCCTGAAGAGTTAAAGAAACTTAATTTGACGGAATTGTCATTGATCAGTTTAATTAATGTGGTGACCAAGGTATCCCTGTTAGGTAATTTAAACTACGGCAGTAAAGGTACAATGTTCAGTATCATCAATGATATCAGTGTATTGTTGCCGTCTCTTCCACAACGTCCTACAATCGAGGATTACGCCTTCATTCGTGCACATGGAAGTAGTGAATCATCACTGAAGCACCGGTACAGTCCATGGAAGGTATTGCAGGCTCTGAAGTGGTTGGAGAATAATAATCCTCTCTATTGTGGGAAAATTTCCATTCCCGAGGGTGAAAATGAAATGTGGACGGATCCTCAGTTAGATCAACCTATAGACGTCATTGAAATACCTGAAGAATCATCCGTTCAAGTTGATGAATCAGATGTTGCAGCCGGTTCAGATGGTCACGCAGCTAACCCAGGCGCCACCCCTTCCGATAACACTGATGTTCTACTCATGCCAGCTAGTGATACGGCAGATATAATTGACCAAGTACGAACTATACTGACAGAAGGTAATTGTCAAATACCACCTGTGCTTAACCGACTGTCGGGTGAAACAGTATCCATGCAGTCAACTGAATTCTTCATAGAAAAGGCATTTCCACACTTGTATCCATATGGTCGCGGTGGACCTGGGTCTGAGAATATTGAGTACAATGCTTCGTACATCAAGCTGGTGCTCGGTCTGGGTATTGGACGAGAATTCCAGCAGTTTCCTACATTCATCTTCTACTCTTACAGATGGATAATGCACAGAGCGGTGGGTTCCATAGGTAAGAGTGGCATATTTGTACATGTTAATGTCCTGTATATTACGGGTGTTTACATAAGGAGTATCATGTATATGTTACGTACATATCCATCTATTCTGACACCTGTCCGTTTACATAAGAAATGACCAAATCTTACCCTAACGCGCTAACCACATGCTACCATAGGTTGGTTAACAGAGCGTAATGCTAACCCAGATGATGATTCACCAAATCTAACGGTTGAAAAGGCCACTGCATTCCTCCAATATGCGCAGAATAAAGCTCCAGTTGATGCGCAATTGATATCAACAGCGGAGATAATGTGTATGAAGAACAGAGCAATTCCATTCGCTAATTGTGCTCCTGGAACTGAACTATTTTTCATGGGGGAGAAAAAGAAGCTAATGTCCATGGCTTCATCTCCGGTCACAACTTCCAAGGGAAGGTGGACTCACTTTGTGACGGAGTCAATGAATGACTTGTATTCACCGGAACTTTATGATAATGTAATCACCTCTGCTAACCCAACTGCCACTGAACATGGAATACACCACTCAGCTACTTTGGAAGAACGTATGCTACAGTCAGATAAGCTGACCTGGTCCGAAAGGGCAGCCGTACTGCGCGATCATCCGTGCATGGCAGCACGTATGCATGCACTGCAATTGGACGCCCTATTCGAGACCATAATCAAAGGTAAAAGTGAACCTTTCGGAACAGTGCTGGATTTTTGGATTCGAGTAGAATTTCAAAACAAAGGCACAGCTCATGCTCATATGTTAATAAACACACTGCGAGATCTAGCGGACAAGAATGCTGTAGGGGATTTGGACGTTGATGATCCTGAAGTAATTGCACGTCTTCTAGAATTGTGTCAACGAAGCTGCACCGCTCGATTGCAACCAAGGGATCCTACCGATAAAAGTGACTTGTCGGAAGACGTAGCTGAGCATGCACATCAAATAGAATTGGAAAAAGATTATAAGTACAATGTGCGAAGGAAAGAACTGTTCAAGGACGATGCGGTATGCCATCCTTGTAGACAGCGATTTCGTTCTGATGTTGATTACAGCTTTGATCCGGTAACTGGTGACATCCCTGATCTGTATGTTAAGAAGCAATTTAGACGTTTGCAGTTACACAACAACATGCACATATGCAGGGGCAGTTGTTTTAAGTATTGCACTCCAGGCACCTATATTTGCCGTTATTGCTTTCCTCGAGAACCTTTGGAAAATAATGCAGTGTTGTGTGTCCTCATAAGCGATCGAGATAGCCGCAAACGTATGCGTCACAAAGTCCATCCACCTCGAAGTAATGGTCACTTGAACAACTGCCCAGCTAATCCAGCGCTCTACTGCGCCTCCCGAGGCAATATGGATGTACAGGTTCTCACTAATAGTGGTGGGTGTGTTGAGTACACATGCAAGTATTGTGGAAAAGCTGATACAGCGGAAAGTACTGTTCTGCAGAACACAATTTCCAGAGAACTATCCAACCACGTTTTACGACTACCACCACATGAGCAGCCAACAATTGGGAAAAAAATCAGAGCGGTGATTAATGCGATCGTCCAAGGTCAACAAATTGGTGCTGTGCACGCGTGTTACATATTGATGAAGCAGAAGCTAGTGCATTCATCTCGGAAAGTAGAAAACGTGAGTCCTCTAATCCGAAAGGATATAGATTCGCAACCTATGATCATTAATGAACAGCTGTTAGAGGAAATGGATGATGACGACAGTGCTTTATCAAACAGCCCACGTTGCACTTTCGGACGCAGAGATGCTTACCATGCTTTGCTAAAAGCCCAGAAGCTAAAATATGATGACGCTAACTTCGACTTCTTCTCCTTTCTAACCAGCTATTCGGTTGAGACACTGTCACCCACAAAAAAAACTCCCAAGTCTGCGACTGATATTCCACAGCTTACCATGGATGACGATGGTTTGATAGAAAACGCTGCCACCTGTTATATCAACCGGGTAAGCAGTATCATTCGTATATACCTGTGATAGGTCATGTCGTATATCATTCATAATATGCGTGCTTACATATAGAATATGGAATATTTCTGTATGCGAAAGTTGTGCAAAATGTCTTATGCTCCTGTTTACACCTGTTCACATGCACTTTAGGTGGTATACAGGGCGAGGAAAAATCATGCTGTGTTAAAATTGACTCCCCATATACCTGCCATGGAGGACACCGAAAGGAGTGCATACAGCGTATTGCTATTGCACAGTGATTGGGGCATGGAAGGAGAGAGTGGATTATTGGGAAACTGTGACAGTGCCATCGAGAGGTTGAAGCAGATTTATGACACTCTACCTGAATATGTTAAGCGGAATTTGGGAAAGAAAGTTGTATCGGAGGCTCACCTAGACAACACAGGGGAACCAGCTGAAGCACCTTCACCAGTTACAGAAGATGATTTCGATAACCACGCCGATGGTTTTGAAGATGATGAAATTGAAAAGGATTCCCCGAATTATGTACCGGCTGAATTAATGGAGGGTGCCGACGATGTTGCGCTGAAAACGAATAACTGGATGACACACACAGACATCTCTAAAGTGGCGTACTTAAGCAACTTTATCCACAATATGAAGGTAAAGTCCCAGGCAGCCGCACAAGTTTCCAAATCTTTAACCACGCAGGAGGTATTACTTCGTGCAGATGATGCTAGCTTGCACTTTCCTATTCACAATGTGGATAATGAGAGAGATATCCTTGAGGGCCTCATTGCTTCTTGTAATGTACGACAAGCAGATGTTGTGAAATGTGCTACACCGTATCTGGATGGCACAAAGAATGAGCAAATGATCATGGTTCTTAGTGGCGAGGGTGGTACAGGTAAATCTCATGTCATCAACATACTCACTAGCATTACTCAACTATGTCATGGAAGGCAACAAGGTAGATTTGGTTGCGTTTGCAAGGCAGCACCAACAGGAGGCTCCGCTTACAATATAGGTGGATTTACTTGGCAAAGTGCCACCGGCAAGTGCAATTTCAAAAAGTTCAACATGACCTCTAAATTGACAGCAGGGATAGTCAATAGACTTCGCAGAGATTTCAAAGGTTGTCGGTTTTTTATTCTTGATGAAATAAGTATGCTTAGTTTGGAGGACATCAATGAAATAAGCTGTCGACTTCAAGTAGCGATGGATAGTACTAAACCATTCGGTGGGCTTCATGTTTTACTTGCTGGGGACTATTATCAAATGCAAAGTATTAATGGTCGAGCAGTGTACACCGCTACGGAAAATTGGACTGAATATGCCCAGCGAACATTCAAGGAAGCCGTAGCTGGAAGACAAATGTTTACCACTCACCTTACACATTTTAAAATGCTCACAGAGAATGTACGTGCTAGGACTACAACAGGCGAACCATCACCTTTCGCTACCGCCGTTTCCCAAATCAGAATAGGGGAGACATCTGGAACTAGTCTCGAAACCATCAACTCACGTGTCTTAAATGGTACTGAACATGCGATTCGTGTTGCCCATCCACAAGCCTTATGGATCGCTTCGACACATAAAAAAATTGCGGTCATTAATGCTACTCATGCTGCCAAATTAACAGCCGCTGGGAATCCACTTGTACGTATTCTTATATATCATATATAAACCTGTTTACATACTATTACACCTGTATCCTAACATGTACCAATGGCTACCTATGTGTAGGTCCGGTTAATAGCGAATCATGTTGGAAAAAATGCATCGATACCTACACCTGACGCAAAGATGCGGTATAAACTGTACGGTGTCAAAGGTGATCCGAAAGGATCCATCAAAAATCAGCCTCTTTCGTACATCGATCTTCAAATTGGAAGCCGTGTACGACTTACTAAAAACCTTACTGTGCAGAATGGTTTATTCACTGGTACGATGGGCACCATTCACGGATTTGTGTACCGGGGTAAGGGTCCAGATATAGATAACCTAATGCCCAGTGAGTTCGCTTCTTTGGAATACAGTGAAAGAGAGCTCCCTATTCTATTGGTTCGCATGGATGGAGTAGATGATTCCGTAGATCCATCGAAATCCACATTTCCACACTCCTGTTCGCAGGATACTACTAGACTAATACCCATTTGTGCTGAACCAAGTACTTTGAGTATTAGAAATGCGTACCACAGGGTCATGTACCCACTTTTATTAGCTCATGCACGTACTGGGCATAGCGTTCAAGGGATGACAGCACATCATGGTGCAGTTATCGCCCCTGGAAGTCGATTCTTTGCAGGAGATTACGTTGCCATTTCCCGAGGAAAATGTTTATCGCAAATATGGCTGCTTGGTGCACTACTGGCGAAGCACGTGACTTCACATCCACAGTCTCGCGTAACTATTGAAAAGGAATATGCCAGATTAGTAAGCTTATTCCCGTTTAGCATAGATGACCGTTAGCGTGCATATGCTTTTGTATATACCACACATGTGTACATAAACGCATACATGATGAATTAATTATTAACCAACATTATCGTGGCTTCAATGTACTTAAAGCTTGTTACCTTATCAGGAATACAAAAATCGGTGTTCACCCTACAGGATGCTCTACCAAAAATCTTATTCATGAATAAGTAACGCACGATTTGTGAAATAATACTTCGAGCATCACGTATATGATGCTGAAAGTTTGTTACCTTATCAGGAATACAAAAATCGGTGTTCACCCTACAGGATGCTCTACCAAAAATCATATTCATGAATAAGTAACGCACGATCCTTTCGTAAGAGGTACGTTTTGTTAAATAATAATCGTTCATACGATAAATTTGTTAACTTTTTATAAACGAAACCGCCGCACAAAAAAGAAGCTTTATGTAAACGCATAACAATTGGTACTATTATGGGTCAAAAAGTTCGCCGTAGTATTAAAAACAAACCATCAAATCGTAATAAAAGTAAAGTGAATAAAGGCTACTTTAAAAAAGCCAAATTAGAAAGAGATCGTGAGCTGGAAACTCGTTTTGTGGAAGGGCCGGACGATGTAGATGATGATATTCTGACCGTACCGTTCCTCAGAACCAAACGCCAAAGTTTGCAGCAGGACATATCTTCCGAAGTGTGGGATTTCTATCAGAAACACCCACAAGGGATAAACACATGGGTAAAGGTAAGTTCAGGTAAAAGTATAGCAAATAAAAATGGTTTGGGAATAGAACTGTGTGTGCGAGCTATAAGAAATATTCCTCCATATACTACTATCTGTGTATATGCTGGTGAACTGTATACTGGGAATGAAGCACCAGAAGGGCTATATACTTTGGCTTTCGGTTCCGGTAACTATGTTGATGCTGAACCTCAGCAGTACGACTTAGGTTACCTGTATTGTAACGGACTAGGTGAAGAAGTATCCTGTCCTCGTAACCATGGTAGGTATATTAATACCATTTTCGATGTAGACAAGCATTTATATAATGATGATGGTAGTTTGATGTACAAATACAATGCACAGTTTAGTGGGTCTGTATGTGGATGTGACGCCATGTTCGTGCGCACCATGGCCGAAGAGGTTCACGCTGGGGATGAGATTCTAATCAAATATGCTGAAAGTAGATAACTTTTGCTATGTTAAATGATTAATTAATTAATAACCATTATTGTTCATCTTCACTATACTCAGGGGGTACACTGACCAAATATCCCAATATCTTATTGCAGATATCCATTTGTCAGAAAAACTTATTCGAACACTGAGAAAAACGAACATCGATCACAGAAAGTCTCAGAAGTTGGGGCCAAACAAAAAAAAACTGTTCGTATCATATGAACAATATAAACAGCACAAGCTAGTTTATATGCCCATAATGAATAACGATAAACGTACAATAGATAATGTATCTAACACATCCGATTCTTTGCCGTCTGCAAAAAAAAATAATGATACTCAACCGTTCACTACGCCATCTGATGGTCAACAGTCCACTGGTGAAGACTCTGGGCAATCCGCAGGTACATGTGCAGGTCCACCAAGTGGCCAGCCATCTGATGAAGCAGATCCAGCGGAGGCATCTCATCAAGCAGATCTACTGGAGGCAAGGCGTTCAAAAAAATTAAAAAGGGTACAAAAGCAACTCGGTACTACCATGCAAGGTCCAATGTCAGAAGAAGGTTTTATGTTATTCAATTATTATATTATTATATTTATTAACATACTACTTTAATATCATGCATACAGAGCAGTTAAAGATACTCCAACTGCAGAATTATAAGAAAGAGCAAAAGAAAATTGATGCAGCGGCTAAAAAACGGGAAAACAGGACCAAGGCCAGCAACGATTCTAATGCCTATACAGGTTCGTTTTATAATTCACTTTATTACTACTCATATTCATTACATATTTTTATGTTCACAGGGCCCCAAGCGCGTGCTGTATATGTTGCCCCTGAACATGATGTACATGTTGCCCCTGTCGATGATGATGCTGCTGCCACTGACCCTGATGTTATTTCTTATGACGGTGGTAATAATGGTGATGGTGATGATGACACTGCTAGTGAAGTCTCTACTGTCTCTACTGACAGCTTCACTACTGATGTTTCTGTTATGTCTTCTGTCCCTGCTGGAAATGTTGATGTCGCTGTTGCAAATGTTGATGTTGATGGTGAAGTGGTTATTGATGGCACTGCTATTGTGCTTTATGATGCGCAGTTTGCTGCTGCACAAACTTTAGCTAATGCTGGAAAAGTTGATCTACCTGCTGGAAATGTTGATGTCCCTGCAGCACCTGAATGGAAGGAACATACAGACGAGAATGGGGGAACAGACCCGTTTGTTAGTGGAGGACTGTACGGTATTGAGAAGGAAACACCACCGAATGGGCCTAATGTTGATCTCCCTGCTGGAAGTGTTGATGTCCCTGCTGCAAAGGTTGATCTCCCTGCTAGAAATGTTGCTGGTGGTGGTGGTGATGATCGAAATTATTTAAGTGCTGTTCTCTCCAACCAATCGACTGCAACTGATGTTGATGCAGAATTTGATCATCTTGGTGCTCGTATTTCTGGTGAAACTGTACAAATTGTGCCTCAATTCAATCCTGATGGTACTCGTGATTTTAATGAAAATGAACACAAACAAATATGGGATCTATTTGGTCCTGCTACTGGCAATGGATTAGGGTTTCGAATGGTTGAAGCAGCTCTTCAAGGAATGTGGGACCACAATCTATCGGCTAAACTTTCAGTCGAAAATTTGGATGAAGCTCAGCTTGTGATCTTGAAACTTGCTATTGATGCGTACAGAGTTGAATATTGCGCTGGCACTAATCGTGATTTTCAAACAAGTGGCAAGCCTTCAGCTATGTCTCAAGTGCTTTTCTATCAGCATAAAATCAACACTCGAGAAAGTGAATTACATGATCTTGAAACAAAATATTTGGAAATGAAGGAGGCTATTATCAAAGAAGATGAGAATGATGTGAAACAGGTTCACTATTACAGTATTCAACATCTCTATGAAGTGCTGCCAGACTTGAAGGATGCTGCCACCAACCGTATGACTAGGCTTACTGAAGATATAGAGGAATTCAATGAACAATGGGAAAATGCCCCTGGTGTCTAAGCATGTGTTGTGCTTTGCTAGTGTTCAGCTACATAATTGGTAGTATTACTTGTTGTGATACATCACTCGAGATACATCATTGTTTTTTAATTAATATTAATATTAGTATTATTCAAAATCTCTATACTAAGTCCAGAGGATACTGCACCCTACGATACTTCTTAAACAGCACTTTATGGTCAGGTTTAGCGCAGATAGGAATCAATCTCGTAACCGTGTCATCGCACGAGTGATGAAAAGTTACTATACTTTACTAAACACTCAAGATTTTTTTCCGCCCACCCGGGGATCCGTACACACACACACACACACACACACACACAACACACCACCCACACAACACAATGGAGCCCCAACAATTTTTGAAATAATCAATCCAGGCCTCTAG
>Ga0308003_1000691_pt1 | contig 15117 bp, 13 predicted proteins | sample Neamet36_FD_203159 | JGI IMG/M metagenome (GOLD analysis project Ga0308003, IMG submission 203159) | Marine microbial communities from water near the shore, Antarctic Ocean - #36 | ecosystem: Environmental > Aquatic > Marine > Unclassified | place: Southern Ocean | collected 2014-06-06
GGCTCCTATTGTTAAATCTATTCCATATCTTATTAAACCGGATGAAATAATACCAGGAGTGGCAAATTATTATGCAACTACTATTTATGATGGTAGAGATTATGCTAGTGTTTTAGTTAAAAATAGAGAGGGTCGTCCAATAAAGATTGAAAATAATAAAACTTGTACAAATGCTAGAGTTCAAGCATCTGTTTTGTCATTATATGATTCAGCACGTTTAAAGACTCCTTTAAAAAATGGCGTTGAGGCGGAATGGTCGTTAGTAGACTCAGATATAAAAGATCGATTATCTAAAATTAAGGATAAAAAAATAATTTTATTAACAGCTACTATATTAAGTCCTTCTATTACAAGTTTGCTTGATAATTTGTCTAAAAAATATAAAAATGTAGAGCACATCATGCATGATGCTGTTCCGTATGATGGAATTTTAAATGCAAATGAAGAATCTTTTGGTTTACGAGCAATTCCTAGTTACTATTTTTCTAAAGCAAATGTTATAGTTTCTTTTGGGGCTGATTTTATTGGTAATTGGCTTAACAATGACTACTCAACAGACTATATTTCTGGAAGAAATCCTAAAAAAGGAATAATGTCTAAGCATTATCAAATAGAAACAAATTTATCTCTATCAGGATCTAATGCTGATAAACGAATTGTAATAAAGCCTTCTGAGCAAAAAGTTTTATTATCTGATTTATATAGTTCATTATCTTCTGGATCAGGTCCAAAAGATAATAGGCTATCAGAAATAGTTAAAAAATTAAAAGCTAATAAGGGTAGTTCTATTATTATATGTGATAGTAATGATATAAAAACTCAATTAATAGTTAATGCAATCAATTCTATTTTAGGAAATTATGACCAAACGATGTCCATGACTATGCCATCGTATATTAGGCAAGGTAATACTGCTAAGGTCAATAACCTTATTAAAGAGATGAATAATAATGAGATTGGAGCTTTAATAACTTACAAGGTTAATCCAGCATATAATCTCCATAATGCCAAAGATTTTTCTAGTGCTTTATCTAAAGTACCTTTAACTATTTCAACTTCTCTCTATAATGATGAAACGGCATCGTTAATGGAATATGTTTGCCCAGATAATCATAATTTAGAAAGCTGGGGAGATGCTCATCCATCTTACAACACATACAGTTTGATGCAGCCAACTATTGCTCCTCTATTCAATACTAGGCAGTTTGAGGATACCTTACTGAAATGGTTGGATGGCAGTGATTATAATAGTTTCTTGTCTGATTTTTGGCGAAAAAGAGGAGTTAATTGGGAAAAGGCTGTACATGACGGATTTTTTAATATTAAAGATAGAAAGTCTCAAGTAACTAGCATTGCAAAATTAAATAAGAATGTATTATCTTCCGAAATAAATAATACAAATAAAATTGAGTTAGCCATATACGAAAAAATTGGAATAGGGGATGGTACTCAAGCAAACAATCCTTGGCTTCAAGAGTTGCCAGATCCAATATCCAGAGCATGTTGGGATAATTATATTACTATTTCTGCAGTAACTGCAAAAAACCTTAATTTAAAGAACTGGAATGTAGCAAATGGGGCTTTAAATGGTAGTTTAGTTAATGTAACATCAGATGATGTTATTATAAAAAATGTTCCAGTAATGATACAGCCTGGTCAAGCTAATAATACAGTTGGATTATCTTTAGGTTACGGAAGAATGAAGTCTGGAAAAGCTGCAAATGGTATTGGATTAAATGCATTCCCATTATTAAATTCTAAATTTGTTGTTTTGGAGAACATTGAGGGAGAACATGAATTTGCTTCTACTCAATTACATCATACCATGATGGGTAGAGATATGGTTAAAGAAACATCATTGGCAGAGTATATCAATAATCCATCATCAGGAAATCACACAGAGACTTATCCTACTTGGAAGGGGGATCTTAAAGCTGACGAATTAACTTTTTATGATCAGCAAGATCTTAAAACAGGACATTTTTGGAATCTATCAATTGATTTAACATCGTGTACTGGTTGTGCAGAATGTGTTATTTCGTGTCAAGCAGAAAACAATATTCCTGTAGTTGGTAAACAAGAAATTAGAAATAGTCGTGACATGCACTGGATGCGTATTGACCGTTATTATTCATCTGATATGACTCAAGAGTTGGCATCAAAAAATGATGTTTCTACAATTGATATGTATAAGGAAATGGAGGAGCCATCTGAAAATCCAGAGGTAGTCTTTCAGCCTGTTATGTGTCAGCACTGTAATAATGCCCCATGTGAAAATGTTTGTCCTGTGGCAGCCACTACACACAGTAATGAAGGATTGAATCAGATGACTTACAACAGGTGTGTTGGTACAAGGTATTGTGCAAATAATTGTCCTTATAAAGTAAGAAGGTTTAATTGGTTCCAATACTCAGATAATGATAAGTTTGACTTTAATATGAATGATGATTATGGTAAAATGGTTTTAAATCCTGATGTTGTTGTAAGATCAAGAGGTGTTATTGAAAAGTGCAGTATGTGTATTCAGAAAATACAAGAACTAAAATTAAATGCTAAGAAAGAAGGAAGACCAGTACTAGATGAGGAAGCACAAACTGTTTGCGCATCTTCATGTTCTACTAATGCTATTGTTTTTGGAGATTCAAACAACAAAGAAAGCGAAGTCTATAAGCTTAAAAATGACGAAAGAGCCTATGACTTATTGGATCATTTAAATGTTGACCCTTCTGTTTTTTATCAAACTAAAGTACGAAACAAATCCTAATGCAAAAAGAATCAAAAATAAGAGATCCTTTAATTCTTGGAAACAAGACTTATCATGATATAACAAGAGATATCGCTAGACCTGTTGAAGGTAAGGCAAACAAGTATTGGTGGATTTTATTTTCTTTAGCTGCAGTTTTGATGTTGTGGGGTTTTGCTTGTATGGCATACACCATTGGTACTGGTATAGGGGCTTGGGGTTTAAATAGAACAGTTAATTGGGCTTGGGATATCACTAATTTTGTATGGTGGATTGGTATTGGACATGCTGGTACATTAATTTCAGCAGTTTTATTATTGTTTAGACAGAAATGGAGAATGGCTATTAATAGATCTGCTGAAGCAATGACTATTTTTGGAGTAGCTCAAGCAGCTCTATTTCCCCTTATACACATGGGTAGACCTTGGTTAGCTTATTGGGTTTTCCCAATACCAAATCAGTTTGGTTCATTGTGGGTTAACTTTAACTCGCCTTTGTTGTGGGATGTATTTGCTATTTCAACTTATTTCTCCGTTTCTTGTGTCTTCTGGTACATTGGTTTAATTCCAGATTTTGCAATGCTTAGAGATAGAATTGACAAGAAATTATCCCCAATGAAGAAAAATCTTTATGGCTTAATGGCGTTTGGATGGAGTGGTAAGGCTAAACATTGGCAAAGATTTGAGGAAGTATGCTTAGTTTTAGCCGGTCTTGCTACACCGCTTGTTTTTTCTGTACACTCGATTGTAAGTATGGATTTTGCTACCTCTATTATCCCAGGATGGCATACCACAATTTTCCCGCCTTATTTTGTTCTTGGAGCACTTTTTTCAGGATTTGCTATGGTTGAAACATTATTGATTATCATGAGAAAGGTTGTTAATATGGAGGCTTACATTACCATTAAGCATATAGAATATATGAATGTTATTATTCTCTTCACAGGTTCTTTAGTCGGGGTTGCGTATATTACAGAACTTTTTATGGCTTGGTACTCTGGTGTGGAATTTGAACAGTATGCATTCCTAAATCGTGCAACAGGACCTTATTGGTGGGCATATGCCAGTATGATGACGTGTAATGTGGTAATTCCTCAACTTTATTGGATATATAAAATAAGAACCTCATTTGTAGCTACATTTATATTGTCAATATTTGTTAATATAGGAATGTGGTTTGAACGTTTTGTAATTATTGTTACTTCTCTTCATAGAGATTTCCTTCCTTCATCATGGACTATGTTTTCACCTACATTTATTGATATTGGAATTTTTGTTGGAACAATTGGATTCTTTTTTGTTTTGTTTTTACTTTATGCAAGAGCATTTCCTGTTATTGCGCAAGCTGAGATAAAGAGTATACTTAAATCATCAGGTTCAGAATATAAAAAGTAAAAATGAGAGATAAAATTATACATGCAATTTTTGATGATGAACAAGATGTTTTGAAAGTTGTTAAAGAATTAAAAGACAACAATATAGTTGTTAATGAAGTGTATAGTCCATTTCCAATACATGGTCTTGATCCTATTTTAGGTCTTAAAGAGACTAGAATGGCTATTACAGCATTTATTTATGGCTGTATTGGATTAAGTTTTGGAGGGCTTTTGATTTATTATATTATGATTTCGGGTGTTGGTAAGAGTTGGCCAATGAACATAGGAGGAAAACCAAATTCTACATTTTACCATAACCTTCCTTCTTTCGTTCCAATTATATTTGAGTGTACCGTGCTTTTTGCAGCTCATTTAATGTCAATTACATATTTAATTAGAAATAATTTATATCCGGGTAGTAAAACAACAAGCCCTGATCCAAGGACAACTGATGATAAATTTTTAGTTGAAATTCTTTATAAAGAAGATAAAAATAATATTATAGGATTACTTGAAAAATCTAATGTCACTGAAATAAATGAGAAAGATGAAAGCTAAATTTTTAATAATTTGCAGTCTTGGTTTGTTGCTAGCTTCTTGTGGTAATGATGGTAGAGGGTATGAGTATATGCCAGACATGTATCGTTCTCCATCTTTAGAGACATATGGTAAAAACAAAGTTTTTAGTGATAGTCTTAATGCTAGAGATCCCGTAAAAGGTACTATTGCAAGAGGCTATTTGACAACATTTAATTTTGGTCCTAGTCAAGAAGATTATTTACTTGCAGGAAAAAAAGCTACTAACCCATATGATACTAATGATAAAAACACTGTTGAAGGTAAGGCTCTTTATGCAATGTTTTGTAAGCATTGTCATGGGCCTAATGGTGCAGGAGGAGGGTCAATAACTCATCCAGTATACTCTGCTATCCCTCACTATAACGATAGTATTCAGGTTAGGAGGTCAGGAAACACTATGCGAGAATTAACTTCAGGACAGATATTTCATGCAATTACTTATGGCTTAAATGCAATGGGACCTCATTCTTCTCAGCTAACAGAAGAAGAAAGATGGAAGGTTGTTTTATATGTTCAAGCACTTCAGAATTACAGTAATGAATAATTTAGATAATATTAATATGTATACTCCAAATAAGAATTTAAATGTAGCCTCATTGGTTATGATTATAATTGGGCTATTTTCAATTACAATTGCATTTATTTTTGATAATCATGCTGCTTGGACAAATCTATTATTTAATAATTATTTCTTTCTTGGTATTTCTGTATTTGCGGTATTTTTTATTGCATTACAACATGTTGCCGAAGCAGGTTGGTCTATAGCTATAAAAAGAGTGCCTGAAGCTATAATGACCTTTCTGCCTTACACTTGCTTTGTTATGTTATTTATTGTAGTCACTGCTGTTTTTCATTTTGGAGGTAATCATATTTATCATTGGTTAGAAGATGGTATTATGACGGAGGGGGCTCCTAATTATGATAAAATAATAGCAGGAAAGGAACCTTATTTAAATTCAATGTTTTTTCTTTTTAGGTCATTTTTATATGTTGGTATTTGGTTATATTGCGCAAAAAGATTAAGGCAAATTTCTTTAGATGGAGACAATGAAGGTGATATTGGTGAAAAGTCATATTGGAAAGGTCTTAAAGTGTCTGCTTGGTTTATTGTATTATTTGCTGTGACTTCCTCAACAGCTTCTTGGGATTGGATTATGTCAATTGATGCACATTGGTTTAGTACATTATTTGGTTGGTATATTTTCAGTGAGTGGGCAACAATTGGTTTTACATCAATTTTATTGCTAGCACTATTGCTAAACAAGCAAGGTTATTTAAAGCATTTAAACGACAGTCATATTCATGATTTAGGAAAGTTAATTTTCGCTTTTTCCATTGTATGGACTTATATGTGGTTCTCGCAATTTATGCTAATTTGGTATGCAAATATACCTGAGGAAGTCACCTATCATCTTGAAAGAATAGAGCTAGAAAATTATAGATTTCTTTTCTGGTTTAGTCTAGCAATCAATTTTATTGTTCCAACACTTTTTCTAATGAGTAGAGATGCTAAGAGAAATAAGAATCGTCTGGTATTTGTTTGTGTAGTCATTTTAATTGGACACTGGATAAATTCATATTTATTGTTTGCTCCAGGAACACTACATGAGCATGGACATTTAGGGTTGCTTGAGATAGGAGTAGGTATTGGTTTTCTTGGATTTTTCTTAAGGGTTTTCTTATCAAATTTAGCTAAAAGAAATATTGAAGTAAAGCATCATCCTTTTTTAGAAGAAAGTCAGAACTTACACACTTAATACTATATTGTTAATATAAAAATTAAGGGTCAGCTACACTGGCTCTTTTTTTGTCAATTATTGTTTACATTTGCTGTTAAAATGAGTGAAAACATAAATCCTGAGCATAAAGTTGATTCTGAAGAGGAGTTAGCTATTGAGCAAGTATTGCGCCCTAAATTATTTGATGATTTTGAGGGTCAAGAAAAAATTGTAGATAATTTGGAAGTATTTATTCAAGCCGCTAAAGAGAGAGAAGAAGCACTAGATCATGTTTTACTACATGGTCCCCCTGGGCTTGGAAAAACTACTTTAGCGAATATTATTGCAAATGAGCTTGACGTAGGTATTAAAACCACATCTGGGCCCGTTTTGGATAAGCCAGGAGATTTAGCTGGCTTACTCACTAATTTGGAAGATAGAGATGTTTTATTCATTGATGAAATTCACAGGTTAAACCCTATAGTTGAGGAGTATTTGTATTCAGCTATGGAAGATTATCAAATTGATATTATGATTGAATCAGGACCCAATGCGCGTTCTGTTCAAATAAAAATAAATCCTTTTACTTTAATTGGTGCAACTACTCGATCAGGTTTATTGACAGCCCCCCTCAGAGCTCGATTTGGAATTAACTCTCGCCTTGAATATTATAAAATTGATTTATTATCTAAAATTGTTAATAGGTCCTCTTCTATTTTGGATGTAAGTATAGCAAAGGATGCAGCTATTGAAATTGCTGGAAGAAGTAGAGGCACTCCAAGAATTGCTAATGCTTTATTAAGACGAGTACGAGATTTTGCGCAGATAAAAGGAGATGGTAGTATTGATAAAAAGATTACTCAATTTTCTTTAACAGCTTTAAGTGTAGATGAACATGGTCTTGATGAAATGGATAATAGAATTTTGACTACTATCATTGATAAATTTAATGGTGGCCCAGTTGGGTTGACAACTATAGCTACTGCTGTAGGTGAGCAAGCTGGAACTATTGAGGAAGTGTATGAGCCTTTTTTAATTATGGAAGGATATATAATGCGTACATCTAGAGGTCGTCAAGCTACTGAACTAGCTTTTAAGCATCTAGGAAGGATTAAGCCAGCTAATCAAGCAAATTTATTTTAGTATACTTTGTCAAAAACTTCTAGAATTGTTTGCTTGTAATGAGAAAAATAGGTTAATGCCCAAATCTTTAAAGCTGCTGTTTCATGTTTGCTAATCCATCTAGCGCTTTTTTGTAATTCTTTTTTAAACAGTACTTTATCAAAGCTTACCTTCTGAAGTATTTTTTTACTGAATTCTAACATTGGCTTTATTGTTTATAACACAATAACCCCAAATTTAACATTTTATTGTTTTTCTCCCCAACTATATGATTTATTATCTAAACCACTTAGCATCAAAACTCGATCAATTACAGTGGCAGCAAGTTCTTCAAAGTTTACTGGATTGCTATAAAATGACGGAGTTGCAGGGCATATAATTCCTCCTGCTTCAGTGATAATTTTCATATTATTAATATGAATTAAACTAAGTGGTGTTTCTCTGGCTACAATTATGAGTTTCCTTCTTTCTTTTAAGATAACATCAGCAGCTCTAGTTGTTAAATCATTACTTATGCCTGTAGCAATTCTACCCATAGTCCCCATTGAGCAAGGACAAATAATCATTGTACCATAATTTGCCGAACCACTTGCAAATGGTGCCATAAAATCCATCTTATCATAAAAGGTAAAAGGATAATTATTGTAATCAGAATTTCCTAATTCTGTTTCCCATACATATTTTGCGTTGTCGCTCATTAATACGCCAACTACTTCTATTTGTTCTTTTAGTTGAACTAATTTATCAAATAGGACCTTTGCATATATTGATCCGCTTGCTCCTGAAACTGAAATTATTATTTTGTGTTGTATATTCATAATAGTATGTAGTGTAATGCGAAACTCATTACAGAATTATATTGCCCTTTGTTAAATTGAAAAGTAGTATTTGAAGCATGTGCTCTTATTGGTAGAATAGAATTACTGATTCGGCTATTTAATATTAATCGTTGATTAATAAAATAATCAATTCCTATAAAAACACTAATATCTGTTCTGTTGAATTTTCTTGAACTATTGGCAGAAATCTGACCGTAAATATCATTATCAGAAGCTGAAATCAGAAGTGCAGTTTCAACTCCTCCTTCAATCGCTATTGTACGGCTTTGTTGATATTTTATAAGTAAAGGTATTTCAACGTAAGATAAACTAATGTCTGAATAGCTATTTTCGTTCATATTTGGATTATTACTGCCTTTCTGAATAAAAGTCATTTCCATTTGACTTCTTACCGCATTGTTAAGCTGCAAATCAATAAAGCCTCCAATTAACAATCCTGCTTTTTTAAAACCTCCTAAATTGTCTCCAGAAACCTGTGAGGTGCTAAGCCCCAGAATCATTCCGCCTCCAAAACTCTGTGCTTTAATGCTAATTGAAAGAGATAAACAGCAAAGCAATATTATAAATCTCTTTTTCATATTATCTTAAACTAATACCAATCCCTAAAGTTGCTGTTGGATATTCTGAAAAAGTATAATCTGCCTGAATAGTTATTAGAGTCATATTTAATCTTAATCCAATATTTTTCCTTAAATTTTTATTAGATACAAAATCTACTTCTAATTTTTCTTCAAATTGAATTCTATCTAAATCAAAATTAGCATCTGTCATAAAAGTTGTACTTGCTGAGTTGTATCCTAACCCAATATAACCAGTGATCATTAATATTTTTTTTGATGCAACTAAATTAATAGTAGTAGCCTTAGTCTTAAGAGAAATTTTTTGTCCAGCTATTTTTAATTCTGTATTAAGAGAGGTATAACCTCCTTGCAATGAAAGACTCATTGGAATTGCATTACCAATTCCTGGTACCCATTGTAATAAATCATGTTTTACTCCAACTCCAAAAAGATTTACATTGATATTATTACCAACATTTAGAATTGGCATATACCTTATGTCAATAGCTGTATTTTTTATTAGCCCTATCCCTGCTTGGATCATTGGTAATGGAATTGCTGGAGTTTTAAATCCCCCTGGCATTTCAAAATCAACATTTAAGCCAGTACTATTATTGTTGTATGTCATTGTAGTTGCATCAGCGCTTCCAAATATGGTAGAAGCTTCAGTATCATTAGAAGTAAAAAGATCTCCTCCAGCAGCTTTAATGTTAAAAGTTTTTGCTGAACTTGGAATAATCACAGTATTTAAAGTCAATGTTAAATCAAAGCCACCTAAATTGTGTGGTTTTGCAGTATTATACCACCCGCTGTTTAAACCTGCTCCAAAACTTTCAGCCATTGGAGTGAAATAGGCTTCAATTAGTTTTTCTCCTTGTGCAATGTCATCTGCAAGAATATTTTGGATTTGACCAAAAGAACTTAATCCAGAAAAGATTGCCAAGATTGTCCATAGATTTTTTTTCATGATGTTAAGTTTATTTATTCATTAAATGAGCTTCTTCAACTTGCAGTATTTCTTTGTTGGTATTGTCATAAATATAAGCAATAACTGACATATTTGAAGAGTCCCATCCTCCTGCATCTCCATTCCCCAGTTCTGCTATATTTTCAGAATAATCAATATTAAATTGTTCTAAAGAGGCTAAATCATAATTGATTATTTTTTCAATTTCATCAGAGATAGTGTAATTACTTGAGGTACTTAAATTTTCATTAGAAAGTAAAGCTCTTAACGCGTGATTGTGTTCGTAATTTTCAACATCTTCAGATCCATCTTTTTGCCAGTTGATAATATTACTTTCAATTATACAAACTACTAAATTATAATCTCCATTGATATTATTTAATATTTCTGTATTGACGGTTATTACCCCTTCATTTGCAGAAATATTAATGCCAAAATCAGTTTCTTTTTCTAGTTCAGTGATTACTCTAGCTAGCCATTCATCTTTACCAAGTCTATGTTCACTTGGGTATCCTATTCTATTAATCATTCCTCCTGGTAGTCCCATTTCAGAAATGCCAAATAAGTCATCCCATTCTTTCCCCCATTTTGTTCTGAAATCATATTGATATTTTGGTGCTTGGCTTATAGGGTAAGGCCTTGCGAATGATTTACTAACATGTAGCGCCATACCGATAATTCGATCACCATAAAGACTATGTATTGCTTCTAGTTCTCTTGCAGCTGACGGGCAATTTTGACATGTATGGCCTGTAAAATCTTCAATTAATATTTTTTTGACATAAGTGTTAGTGTCTGTAGGTATAACATTTTCCGTATTAATTTCATAAGGTCCTTCAACAATATCACAAGATGTGATAATTAAAATTAAACTAAAAAGTGTGATTATATTTTTCATATTAAAAACTTGAAGATATTGTTAAACTAAATCCGTTTGATGAAGGAACTTCTTTGCAGACTCCTCCTACGCAGAAAATTCCTGCTCTTTTTTTGCCATAACCAATAGCAATTCTGTTAGCTCCTTTTAAAAAACCACAATTAACATTTACATAATGAAGTTGCTTACTTACTTTATCATTCCCCCAATTATACATGTCTTGTACTGCAAAAAACCAATGTGGAGATATAGTATATTCTGCTAATCCCATGCTCCAACTTCCCTCCCCACCATCAGCTAATAACTCTTGCAGTTCAATACGAATAGTATGCCCTTTCTTGATTTTATAACTTATGTCTGCAATAGCAATAGTGGATTCAACTATTCCGTAAGTTCCAGGAGTTTTCCCTTCTAATACATCTTTATTGTAGGATTGTTTAGCTAGTATACCTGTTACTTTAACTCTCTTATTAATTTTTTTGTAGACCTCTAAGTTTATATCTCTATAGTATAGTTCTTCTCCTTTAACACTAAAAAACATTGGATTGTGCTCCTCATTGTCATTCAAGTATGAGCCTCCTCCATTTAGAGCATTAATTCTAGAAAAATTAAATATTATTTTTGTGCCATATTTCCCGCCTAAAAGACCGCCCTTTTTTATTTTATAGAACACATCAATTTGAGTGCCAAACTCCCCTTCTGACTGAGTTGCAGATGGGTAAAGTGCTAATAAAGTATAAGTATGTTGTTTGGTAAGTGTAGGAATATAATTGATTATATATTGTTTTTCCTGAGCTCTCTCTGAGCGGAATTCCATGTGATCTACTCTATGCATTTCCGCTATAATACCAAATCCTCTTTTTGAGTAAGTAAGACTACTCATTAATGCATTTCCATTTGCGTAATTATTTCCTTCAGCAGTTAGCGATCCCACAGGGTCGTTTAGCTTAATTGCATATTCTCCTGAATAGTTCCATCCTCCATTTATTATATTTAAACGAGATGAGTAAGCAGCAACATTTTGAGGTAATTTAAATTTAGGATTGATATCTGATTGATATCTACTTATGAACCCTTGCCCAATAATTATTCTTGTTTTTGATTCAAAATTTAAAGCTTCATTAATATTAACTTCAGCATCAGCTCCTCTAATAATGCCATCAGCGTAAGTAAAATAAGTTCTACTCTTGCCTATAAATGTCTTTAAATAAACCCCTTTTAATGGACTGTATTTTAAGCGAATTCCATCCATTGCATTGTCAATTCCTAAGCCCTTGTTTTCATAGCTTCTAAAAATTAATCCGCCACCAATTTGTTCATAATAGTTTCCAGCAGTTACTTCAAGTCCATCAATAGTATATGATGCATAACGGAATGGAATCCCATTTCCTTTATAATTATCATCAAAATCTAGAAGTGCATTTAGGTAGCTTTCGTATCTCAAGCCAGCAACAAAATCACCTTTCGTATAATTAATGTTTAAGTAAGCGTTATTGAGAATAATTTCATCAGCTGCCTCAGCTCCAATAAGTTCATCCTCTTGATAGCTTTGCATGTTCAAATCAAAGTTTCCATGAATTTCGCTACTATTATTTTGAGAGAAACTATTAAGTGTTAATAAGGATAATATTAAAGTATAGGTTATTTTTTTTAGCATTAGTGTGCTATTTTTTTAATTTGTTCTAATAGCTCATCTTCATCACCATCAACATATCCTTTGTGTTGCCAAATTATTTCTTTTTTACTGTTTAATAAAAATGTATGTGGTACTGTTGAAATTCCCATTGCCCTTTTTAAATCACCATTTGGATCTATATAAACTTCATAATCCCAGTCAGATGCATTAACATAAGGAGCAACCTTTCCCATTGATCTTGAATTATCAATTGAAATAGCTACAAGCTTCACACCTGTTTCATCTTGCCAATCTTCATAGACCTCTGCAATGGTATTGAGCTCTTTTTTACAAGGCTTACACCATGTAGCCCAGAAACTTATTACAATTGGCTTGCCATTATTCTCTATTTCTGTAATATTAATACTACCACCATCAAGTGTTTTCACTTCTACTGAAGGTAAAGATCTGCTTTGAGCAATACTTAGGGTCGAAAAGAGTATAGTTGTTATAATGGATAAAAATAGTTTTCTCATTTTATTTGTTTTTATTTTGGCTAATTTAATAATAATAGCTGAATTAAGAAATAATAAAAAACCCCGAAAAGTTCAGGGTTTTTTAATAATTATATGTTGTTAGGAATTACTTAGCTATAGTAATTTTCTTAACAGTAATTACATTCTTAGTTTTAATATTTGCAAAGTAAACACCATTACTTAATTTAGATACGTCAATTCCTTTTTGCGATCCAGATGATAAAACTACTTTACCAAATAAATCAATGATTTCAATAGAAACATAAGAGCCTTCAATTGTTAATATATCCTTTACAGGATTAGGGTAAATTGAAAGGTTAGAGATTACTTCACTTACATCAGTTGCACTACATGCTGCATTACAATCAGTTATTGAAGTATATAGTCCTGAACCTGTTCCAGGATCCACACATCCGTTGATAGGGTCACAATCCCAAGAAGCAGGAGGGCCGCCTTGAGAGCCTGTTTTAAATGCACCACCATCGATATCTGTAAAGACCCCTCCTTGAGTTAAAATTGTGCCGTTTCCATCAGTTACTGAAAAAGAACCAGTACCATATCCTGCATCAATTCCATCACCATAACTGTCATATATTGTAAATGTGTGACATTCGTTCGTATTTAAATTTCCTGTGGTTGGAGTTTGAATAGTAGTTCCTGCAGCGCCTAAGTCATTATAAGGTCCGCCAGAAATTACATTTGTTCCATTTGCATCCTTAATATCCCAAGTTGTTTCTGATCCATATGCATCAGTTTCAACTTGAACAGTTACAAAAGTGTTAGTATTTTGTGTTGCTAGCAATACATTAAATGAAACTGCTGGATTGTTTGATGGATCAGCATCAACTATTCCATTTGGATAAGTTGTGTTTATAGTAATAGCATCATTACTATTTAATCCTATTAATGCAGGTAATGTAATATTGTCAGTTCCGTAAGTAGTTAAATTACCTGTCCATGGAGTTGTAGAAACTATAGTTCCATTTACTGCTACTTCAATTGTTAAAGTTGTAAGATTTAAGATTCCATAATTTTGAATCATAATCTCAGGAATTAAATCTCCTTCACAAGTTAGGGTTTCACCAGCATAATCAAATGTTCTAGCATCATTGTCATTTGAAGCAGGAGCAGGACATGCGCTTACTAAAGAATAAGGATTAGCTGACTGTCCACATTCAGTTACTATTCTATCAGGACATACTTGATATACAGTTGGCCAATATCCAATTTGATAATCTGAAGTAACCTGAGTGCTATTTGATCCTGCATATGTAGGTAGTATTGGGTAAGGAGTTCCTGTAACCCAATCCCCTTGAGATCCAGCTCCTCCATTTAAGTCATCTAAACTTCCTTCATCTCCTTCAATGAAAAAAACCATAACGTCATCTGTTGTGTTAGCGCTAACATTTGGATATCCTAAAGGGCCATGATTAATATATAAATCTTCCAAAGCACCTCCAGTATGATAACCCCAACAAGGAGGACACCAAACTGCTGAAAAATCCAGAAAAACAGTGTATCCTTGATCTAATAAGGCATGTAATTCATGACTAGTACCATCTAAGTCCGTTAAAGTAAAGTTCGGAGCTGATGATCCATTAGGTAATTGTGCTTTTACATTATTTAGTGATAATAGTGCAACCACTGCAATGAGTAATACTTTTTTCATAATTTTTTTTGGTTAGATTAAATAATTTGTCAAATATACAAAAAATACAGCAGTTTATGAGAATGTTAATTTAGAATCTTATGTATTCAACAATAAAAAATATTAAAGTAAAATTTTGTACCTTTGGAAAAAATATTACCATGAGAAAAATTATACTTTACGTACTTGTTGTTACACAAATTAGTATTGTTTCTGCACAAAGTTTAGTTGTTACGGGAGATAATTCAGTATTGAGTTCCGATATTTGCCTAAGGACATATTCTTATTTGACTGTAAAAAATGTTTCTAATAAGGAACACGATGTTATTTGTGAGAAAAATGTAATCTCTGTGCCAGCTGGGATGGATAACACTTTTTGTTGGGGCGGCCTTTGTTATGGTGTCAATACATTGGTTTCTTCTCAATTTTTGACATTGAACTCTGGTCAAGGTAACTCAGTGTCATTTACTGGATATTTTGATGCCTATTGTGAACAAGGGATTGGAATTGTCGAGTATTGTTTTTACCCTGTTTCAGA
>Ga0308003_1000694_pt1 | contig 15062 bp, 10 predicted proteins | sample Neamet36_FD_203159 | JGI IMG/M metagenome (GOLD analysis project Ga0308003, IMG submission 203159) | Marine microbial communities from water near the shore, Antarctic Ocean - #36 | ecosystem: Environmental > Aquatic > Marine > Unclassified | place: Southern Ocean | collected 2014-06-06
TTGCATCAATATAATTTAGGGATAACCTATTAAATTTTTAGACGGTTGTCTCACATAATTTCCACCGCGCCTTGGTTAAAGATCGGTTGGCATACTTAAAAGTAACTCTTGATGCTACGCAAATATATAAAACATTTGAGACAGTTTAACATTAATAATATATTAGTGGTAACATAAAAGTTAATTTTCATATGTTTAGGTATGAAATTAGTTCATATCAACTGTCCTCCAGATCCTGCTGGAACTTTTGAAAGTATGCGTGCATATGTGTATTATTTTCCTTAAGAATTTCAACTACGAAAGTTCTCACGAATCTATTTAGAATTGGAAGAATAAAATCAATTATTATATAAAGAAGATAACTAAAATGAAAAAATAAAGGTTATAATGAAGTTCTAATTACTTAAATTATATATATATATATATATTTGAGAGCAATTAGTCTAAATTATTTGAAGTATTAAAATAAAATGAACAAAAAGGATGGCTAATGAAATTTCTTATGAGGATGTTACTCCAAATCCAGAGTTTTTAATTAAATCTATAGCGGAACAAGGATATACGTTAGAAACGGCATTAGCAGATCTAATTGATAATTCAATTACTGCAAAATGCGATAAAATTGATATTCATTCTACTCTAATTGGTAACTCGAATAGGATCCGGATGTTTATTGCGGATAATGGGGTTGGGATGACAGAGGAGCAATTAACTAAGAACTTGAAGTTTCCGAGCAGCAGTATTGACGAAAGTAGACTGGAAAATGATTTAGGTAGGTTTGGTTTAGGTTTAAAAACAGCGTCATTTTCTCAATCAAGAAAATTTACAGTGCTTTCAAGAAAAAAAGGAACTAAGAAATTTTCTGGTAGGACTTGGGATGTGGTTGTATTGAAAAAAGGCAAATGGATAATCATTAAAGAGTCTGATAAAAGTATACAAGATTTAATTACCTCTTATAAAGATTATTTATCCAAAAGACTAGATAGTACTAAGCAGTTTTCTCAGTTTGACCCAAACACAATTGTAATTTGGGAGGGTATGTTTAGGTTTGATGAATATTATTCAAAAGAAACAATTACACATTTGGAAACGGAACTAACCAAAAGAACTGTAGATTACTTAGGGACAGTATTTCATAAGTTCATCCAAAATGATAAAATAAAATTAACCATAAGAATAAACAATGATATTATTGATCCTTTTGATCCTTTTAGCAGTATAGAGTCGACAAAAAAAATGCAATCTATGCAACCACTTGTTATGCCTTATCAAAAAAAAGACTTTATTAAAATACAAGGATTCATTTTGCCAGTTGAGGCGTTAAAAGAGGAAAGGAAATGGACTACTAAGAATAAAAGTTTAACTGATCTTGAAGGGGTATATATTTATAGAGAAGATAGATTGATATTTTTTGGTGGATGGAATGGTTTATTTCGTGGAGGCGGGAAAAATAAATTAGCTAGGATATGTATTCAAGTTGGGAACAAAAATGATAAGTTACTTCATTTAAATGTTGCTAAATCAAAAATCACCATACCCTTTGAATTAATTGAAAGAGTTGTGGATTACTGTAAAGATGTACGGTCTAAAGCTGTGCTAGAATTAAGTAGGAAAGGATTGAAAAAAAAGGCTTCAAATAGTAATAAAACAAAAGAGGTACTTTTGGAAAAGATTTTTACTACGAATAAAGGTGTCATCTATAAAATTAATAAAGAATATTCAGTATTGAAACTTCTTGAAAAGAGTCTTAATCCTGATCAGAATGTATATTTAAAAACATTATTAGTTTCAATTAATTCCTTAATTAATGATCAAAAAAGTGTTAATAATGATTATATTGAGATTTTAGAAAAAGCAACTACCCCAGATATTTCCTCGTTAATCAATGGAGTACGGCAGTTAAAAGATGAAGGAATGAGTAAGTCAGATATAGTTGATTTGTTTTTAAGTAAATGGGGTTATAGTGAAACTGATGTGCCTGAAGAAATAAATAATGTATTAAAAGATTGAAATGCAAGAACAAATAGAAGTAACATTAAAACAATTAGCTAATAATTTTAAACTTGGGTTAAGTGAGTACGAAGGATTTGATATAGATAAGTTTTTAACACCTGAACTAGAGAACAAAATTAAATTTGTGACAAAAGCTTATATAGAAGTTCAAGAGAGGGTGTTTGACGAAAATGAGTTTAAAACTGCCTTTTCACATGCATTAAGATGGTTTCGAGCAAATCAGCCTGTAACTATTGAACGTGGGTATCACCTTAAGAAAAAAATAGAAACATGGCTCACAGAGGCTAGGAAATCAAAAATTGGATGGGGTGATGGATCTAACAAAACCTACAGGGACCGATATTTTGAATACCTGAACGATATTGGAAGACCATCTGATGTAATTAAAGAAGCTGAAGAATCAACATTAAGAATAGTTTCAAGTTTATCAGACCCTGAAAAGAATGAATCATTTTTCACAAAAGCTTTAATAGTGGGTAGTGTACAGTCAGGTAAAACGGCAAATTTTAATGGTGTAATTAATACAGCAATAGATTCCGGATTTAAATTGATAATTGTCTTGTCTGGTATTATGGAAGATCTGAGACGCCAAACTCAACAGAGAATCGAAAAAGAGGTAATAGGTTTTAACCAAAAAGGAGTTGGTGTAAAAAGGTATAATGCAGATCACATTAATAAAATTACTTCTGATGAAGCGGATTTTTCGACCACATTGATGAATGCTCAAACAAACTTGCATAATCCTAGTGGTAATATCCTTATTTGTAAGAAGAACGTTTCAGTTTTAAGAAATATTTTAATTTGGCTTGAGGGGCAAAAACAATCTGAAGGAGAATTGTCTATACCGATGTTGATAATTGATGATGAAGCTGATAACGCTTCTTTAAATAATTTAGGACATAAAAGAGCTCCCGAATTTGCTACTAAAACAAATATGCTTATAAGAGCTATTTTAGCAATGACTAATAGGAAAAGTTATCTAGGATACACTGCCACTCCTTTTGCAAATATATTACAGGATCGTAATGAAGCGAGAGAAAGTAATTATGAATTAGCATATAGAGGAGCGGATTACTCTTTTCCATTGGAGGATAATTTATTCCCTGATCATTTTATTGAATTATTAAACCCTCCTTCAAATTATACAGGGATAAAACAGTTCTTTGACACTAGAAATGAAGACATAAAAAAAGTAAATGGATTAGTAGCAAGAGCTATTGATTTGGATGACCCTTTATATTTTATGTCAGTTCCGCCTAGATTTTTTAAAAATTCTGATGAACAAACTACTTCTATTGAAACAGGAACTAGAGCTGCCAAATCGCTTGATGGGTTCCCTAATAAGAAAAATCGTTTACCAAAGTCTTTAGAAGAAGGGGTTTATTGCTTTGTTCTGTCTATTGCTATGAAATTATCAAGAGAGGAAAAGATTCAAAAACAACCAAATTATTGGGCTAAGCATAGGACTATGTTGATTCATATTTCACTATTTTCACAATGGCAGAATGATTTGGAACCATTAATAATAACTTTTCTTGAAAAAATTATTACTAAAATTAATAATCAAAATCAAGGCACTGGTGTTTGGAGTGATTTTAAAAGAATGTGGAATAAGCATTATAAATATATTGTTACAAATATACATAATGATTTATCCTACAAAGATGAATATATGATGCCTTTGAATTATGAAAATGATGTGCAAGACTTTCTTTATGAAGCACTTAAGGGTATTGAGGTTGTAACCTTAAATAGTTCAAGGATTAACAATGGGAAAAAGTTGATTTATAACGATAATGATCCGAAAAAATATATTGCCATAGGTGGAAACAGACTTTCAAGAGGCTTTACTTTAGAAGGGCTAACGATAAACTATTTTTTAAGAAAAGCAAATACAGTTGATACTCTAATGCAAATGGCTCGTTGGTTTGGGTATAAGCCTGGTTATCTTGATAGTTGTAAATTATTTACCATAAGTAAAAATATAGAGAAATTTAATGAAGCTTCATTGATAATGGAAGATCTTGAAGATAAGTTCAAATATTTAGCCTCATTAGATGGAAGGCAACCCTCTGATTATACTTTGTGGATTAGAAATAATCCAGATGTAATAAAATTAACGAGAAGTAATTTCTTAAAGGGAACAACATTAAAACACCTTTCTTTTAGCGATGTTGTAGAGCAAGGTACGGACTACAAAATAGAGAAAGATTTAATACTTGATAGTTTTAAGGAATTTAAAGAACATGTTCAGAAACTGAAATGGACAAGAGAACCAGATAAGAAAGGTTATTTATTCCATGATACTGATAAAGACGGTTTACTCAGTTTTACCAAACTGAAAAGCACGATGATGAACCTTAATATTTTAGGTCTAGAAGAGTATTTGGAGTTATGTGCAGCTGAAAATAAACTAACTAATTGGAGGATAGCATTAAAAACGCCTGCATCTAAAGGAGGCAAGGTTCAAATGAAGATTAATAACTCGAATAAGGAATTTAACATGATAATAAGATCAGGTCCTTCAATTGGCCCTGATATAAAAAGTCCTTCTAGTTCGTTTTTGAAGTTAACGGTAGATAATGTATTTAAAGTTAAAAATAGTAATATAATATCTCCTCCGGATTTTTCTGTCACACTTACAGCAAATGAAAAAAAGAAGGTGGAAACTGAGTATAAAAGAAATAATCAAAATAAGTCAGTTCCAGATATGGCATATAGAGAAAGTATGGATCAGTCTACTGGTATTTTAATTATTTATTTAATGGATTTATCTAATGTGTTTAATCTAGAAAAAGATACTGAATCAACAAAAGAGTTAAATAAATATTCAAAAGAAAAAGGCTTAGATGGAGTTGTTGGTACACCGCTAATAGGTTATGCAATTGGCTTTCCTAAAATCGAAGGTGTTAAAAATGGAATAGAATTAACACAGCATTTTTTCCCAGAACCGAAAGATATGACTTTTGAGCAGTTACAAAGTTTTGTAGTTTCAAAGGATTATAATATAGATCCACTTGATGGTAGTTGGACATTAGATTCTCTTCTTAAGCTTGTACTAGATATAGAGGAAGATGAATCTAAAGCAGATGATGAAGCTGCTAATGAAGATGTTGACACAATAAAAGAAATGGATGATTCTATTGAAGAATAAGAATCTAATAAAAAGAAAATAATGGATACAATTAAATTAGAGAAAAAATGGGGATTACTTAATACTCCTTCAGCAGGGAAATTAGAGACATTAAGAATAGATACTTCTTGTCAACCAGATTTAAATATTGGGCTCAATGATGCCGGTAACAGATGTTTAGTTTTATATTTAAAAAAGTCTTTTAAATCTAAGTTTGTTGGAGAGGAAAAAGAGAATATCAAAACTTCTTTTGATATAAAAAATCATTGCATTGTATTGGAGTTATTGGATAATTTATATAATCCATTGTTTAATGACTTGATAATCTCTCTTTACTTAAAAATTAAAGATATTACTGATATAGCATTATCTACAAATACTTTTGTGAGTACGATAAATGGTTGGTCTGCATTTTTTGAAAACAACAGAAATACAGGACTCTCTGATGGTGAAGTTAAAGGATTGTTTGGCGAGATGAAAGTCCTAGTTGACTTACTTACTGATAAGAATTCCTATGGTGTGGATGACGTTTTAAAAGGGTGGACTGGACCCTATGATAAACATTATGATTTTTGTTTTGAAGATGTAAATATTGAAGTTAAAACTAAAAACAAAGATTCAAATGAGGTGAAAATATCTAGTTCATATCAGTTGGATACTGAGCTAGGCAAAGGAATGAGCCTCAATGTGGTTTCAGTAAATAAAGGTCATAATAGTGGAGAGAACCTTGAAGATTTGTTTAATGAAATTAGAGATTTGATAAAATCAATGAGCGGAGATCAAGGTATTTTTCTGCAAGCTTTATCGCAAAAAGGGCTTACTAATGTGACCATTAAAAAATATAATCATATAAAGTTTGTAGCAATTAAAAGTGAAATTTATGACTGTAATCATATTGAAGGAAAAGTGACTTTCCCTAGAATTGTAGATTCAAGATTGTCAAGTAACTTAAGTAATGTTCGATATGCCATAAATTTACACGAATTAGATAGTTTTATTGTAACTGAAAAAAAATATTAAGAAAATGGATAATCAAACTTTTGTTAATTTTAGAGAAAAACTAATTGAAGATTCAAGTGATCTTCGGGGATTTAGAAGTGAAGAAAGATTCCTTAATGATGTTGTGCCTGACCTGTTAACGGTCAAGCTTATTGATACGGATGATATTAATTTTATTTATTATAAAGACATAAGTGTCAATAATAAGATTAAAATAAATGGGTATTGTATTAATCAAACAGGAGAAAGGTTGTTATTGTTTATTGTTGATGAATATGCACTTCTTACGCCTAATATAAAAGAGGAAGAAATTTTTATTAAACAAGTTAAATATTATCAAGATCAGTTTAAGTCGTGTTTAGATTTTGCACATAAGTCTATAAAAAGAAACCTGGAAGTAAATGATTCTGATAACTCAAGCTATTTAATTCATCAATTAGGCCAGACAGACTTTATTGACAAACTAGAAACAATCGAAATATTTTTGGTTTCTCTTACTGTTCCTATAGTAGCAAATAGTAAGGACTTTAAGCTTAAAAAGCATAATTTCAATGATGATAAAATTGTTACGAGAATAAAAACGGTAGGTTATGAAAAAGAGAAGGAAATATTAGTTGTTAAACAACTAATCTCTTTGGATAGGCTGCATGATTACGCTATGTCAGATAACGCCACTGAGCCAGTTGTAGTTGATGTTGAAAATGACTTAGGTGTGAAACTTGAAGTACTGAAGGCCGCTGATGAAGAAAATTTCGAATCTTATCTTTGCGTGTTGCCCGCTGAAGGAATAGCAAAACTATATGGAAGATACAGTACAAGGCTTTTAGAAAGAAATGTGAGGTCTTTTCTACAGTTCAAAGGAGTTAATGCCGGAATGAAAAGGACGATTGCTGATTTTCCTGAAAGATTTATAGCTTATAACAATGGATTAACTATTACTGCCACTGATTGTGTAATTGAAGAAGTTGGAGGAAAACTAATTCTCAAAGAGTTGTCCGATTTTCAGATTGTAAACGGAGGACAAACTACGGCTAGCCTATTTTTTGCAAAGAAGGGTAATAGAAATACTCCATCTTTAGATGTTAGCAGAATTAATGTAATGGCTAAAATAAATATTGTCAAAAACGTTACTGAAGATGAATTGTCAGAATTAGTGGAGTATATAAGTTTGTATTCAAATTCACAAACGAAAGTTTCGAATGTAGATAAAAAAGTTAGTAATCCTAAGATAGCAATAATCAAATCTCTTTCAGAAAGTATTATTGCACCAAACAATAATAGGTGGTATTTCGAGAAAATGAAAGGTGAGTTCAAAACGATGCTTTTGTTTAAGGGGTGGGACAAGAAAACTGGAGATCAAGAGTTTCCAAAGGAAAGAAGGCTAACAAAAACAGAGATGGGGAAATATTTTACGGCTTGGGGTGATCAACCTTGGTTAGTGAAAAAAGGAGGAGAAAAGGTTTTTGCAACTTTCATAAGTAGTTTATCAAATGGGAAAAAGGGGATTGAAATTAATAGAGATTTTTATGAGGAGCTTATAGCGAAATCAATTTTATTTCGTGCATTAGAAATTATCCATGGTACTAGAAATAATGCTATTGGACAACTTAGAGCAGCGGTGGTTCCATATACAATTTCTACATTATTTAAATTGTTTGGTGGTAGTAATAAAAGAAATTCAAGCTTTAACCTTGCGATTATATGGAAAAAACAAGGATTGTCTGATACTTTACGATCATTTTGTGAGAATATCATGAAACAAATGTATGTTATGATAAATACATACAAAACTAGTGATGATGTAAGCGAAAACACTAAAAAAGAAGAGTTATGGGAACGCATTAAAAATTCTATAGAATTTAAAGAAATATTGGCTTCGTCTGATGCTAATAAAATACTAACAGAATATGCCAATGCCCCAAAGAATACAAAAAAGTATAAAGAAGTTGATTTTTCTACTTTACGTGAAATGTCGGATTATTATGCTATAGGTCCGAATGAATTAAGAGGAGTTTTTAAATCTCTTGAAAAGGATCTAAATAAAACCGAAATAAGAAAGATTCCAATATTAATTAATAAATTATATCCTAAAAATAAAGTACCAAAGGACATCGGTAAAGATGGTGTTGAAATATTAAGAAAGTTAGTTAAAGAAGCTTATAAGAAAGGTTATAAGTTTGACACCAATTTGAACGGTAAGTGGAACGATCCTATATTAGCTTTGGACAATTTAATTATTGAACTTAATAGATGTGTTGATGATCAATGTGAGATTGTGTCAGAATTCAAAAAACATGAGAGTATAGCATCTCATAAAAAAATGAAATATACTGGGGTTATTAATACTATAGGTCAAAAGATGAAACTTGGTGAAAGTCCTACTATTGAAGAGTTATTTCGAGTTTCTGAATATTTTTCAACAATAAACAATACGGGGAAAAAAAAAGCTTAGACTCAATCATAAACCTTAAGGATAATCCCTCCATCGATGAAATAAATTCTGATAATAACCTAGTTATAAAGCCTTTTAATAAGGTAGGTGGATTGGGTGTTGACTCTAAAGGGTTTGGGATTGAAAAGCAGTTAAAGGATACGCAAGATTTCTATATTAAAGAAGTTGTCAAACAAGATATAGACAGAACCCCATCGATTGGAGTTAAAGCAATTCGTAATTACTTTAAGGTAGAATTGAATAATGGGGAAGCTACATTTCTTGTTGTAAACTATAATGGACATCTGTTACCAATTGAAATAAAGAAAAGAGAAACAAGAGAGGAATTTAGGATGTTTATTACTAAATTTATTAAAGTGATTAAATTTGAGCCAGGGGATTTACTTGTTTTTGGTAAAACAGAGGAAACAGTTCATCTCTTTTTGGTTAAATCAGGTAGTTTGATTATTAGTAAGTTAAGGGGTTTGTTGAAAAATAGGAAACATTATATAGGTCCAATAAATATTGAGTTATCGCAAATTGTCTAAATAATATTTGTTAAATTATACACTTAACTCACTAAAGAATAGACCATTAGTTGTTAATAAATATAATAGTGAACAGAGATGAAATATATTAGATTACATAATGCCAAATATTACTTTAAATACTCAAAGTAAGTTAAAAGGACTAAATAGTATTCAGATCTCGTGAAAATGATGAGTTAATTACAAAAAAAATGAATTACTATTTTTGGATTGAACTAATCTGTAGAATCAAAATTCACCATTCTTATCACTTCACAAATTTCATCATTATTAGAAGAAAAGATATCACTTAATTTATAATGAGATTTCTTGAATTTATCTTCATCATGATTAATTAATGGAAGTGTTCTAACCTGAATGTTAACTTTTTTTCCGTGAGTTTCAAATTCAAATTTATGAGAGAAATTTTCATCTTCATCAAAATATAAGGGATAGAATAAAATCACTTGATTGATATTCCAAATATTAGAATACGCAAGCATTTGATAAACATCAGCGCTTTCTATTCCATAATTCCTTTTTTTATCATTCCCTTTTATCGGCCATATACGCTTATATTTTGCGTCAGCTAAAACTATTTCTCTATTATCTTTTTCGATTAAGAAATCAATTGATGTTTGAAAAATAGGTTTCTTTGTTTTAAGGTCCTTACCAATATATTTTTCTTTTTGAGTGAGAATTTTATTTACGCCAATACTTGTCTTATTCTTTTTAATAAATCCTTCAATGAAAATTTCGAAAAATTTTGAGGATTCTATAACAAATGAAAAAATGGTATTATCTTTTGAATCAGAACTAATAATGCTATTTGAAAGAAACATTTTACAATAGTCAAGAACTAAAACATACTCTTCATATAATGGGTTAAGCATAACCTTATCACAATCTTCAAGAGTCACAAATTCATCCTGGACTTCATCTAAGGAATGAATAATTGAAGTTAATAAATTTTTAGTGTTTGAATTTTGAATATATGGAAGCAAAAGTTCTTTACAGACGTATTTTATAATTCTATTTAACTGATTATCAAACCTAAACTCATCAAATTCGCAAGGGATTTGATGCCAATTACCAGAAGCAATGTTGGAAACATATTTCTTAAAATTAATTTTCCCCTTTACCTCAGATAGGTTTTCAGAAACAAGTTCATAAGAACTATATGAATAAGTATTAATTAGTTCTTCTGTATAATAAGCAAAGTTATACACCAATAATTCGAGTAAATCAGTATTTGTGGTTGCGTCAAAAGAAGAGTATACTTTTGGAAATCGAATTTTATCTGAAAAAGACATCCACCATATTAAATGAGAAAATACATAATGATGAAAATCTTTGTCATCTATTCGATTTCTATTTTCTTCAGTATCAAATATTTTTGGTAAAATATTAATTGTAGCACTCTTGGTTTTAATAACTCCAAAGTAATTACCCCCTTTTATTGAATTTCCATTAATAGTCAGAAACTTTTGAACTTTTGATTCATTTGAATATTTTTCTGAAAGACTATGGAAAGCATACTTATTATCCCATATATTTTGCAGGGCATGGTTTATTTCATTGATATCAAAATTAATATCATCACCTATAGGTTTATTCTTTTGTTTCTCAAAAATGTTTATTATTTTATACATAGAAGTTAATCCTGTATTTTATTATACTCAGATAAAATGAAGTCTTTTACCGGCGCCCATAACTCATAGTAATCATTTTCTAATTTGTTAAATACCTTGGCGTGATTATTTAATTGAATGATACTCATATGACGAAAATTAATAGAAAAATCTCCGACATTAATATTTTTATCAATTAGGTAATCGTTTAATTCTTTACGAATAAATTTATTATCAGTCCCCATTAATTTAATGGCATTAACTAATATTTTATGATTTATTTGGTTCGAATTTCTAAACCATTTGGGAATTCTTTTTTCGATCTTTTTAATTTCTTCTTCGTCACTCGGATTTTTAGGTTTAGGAGAATTAGAAGTTGAAGACTTAGATGATACTTTATGTTTTTGTTTAACTCTTAGTAATCTCATTTTATCTAACCAAACAGTATCAATTGAAATCTTATTGTCAATACTAACAAGGCAAGAGAATAAAATCTTCTCAATGACTTTAATATCTCCTCTGAAATATTCATTTAATAATGGTATAATTTTTTTATTTATAACATCTACCAAATCATCATTTTTCATGAAGTAAGAATGTCCAATTAAAAAATCGACCGTTTTATTATTATTTAAAATCTCCTCATTTAACTTTTCCATAAAGATTTTCTTATCAACATCGTCTACCAATTTAGAATCAGGATACATTGCTTCAAATTCAAATCTTCTTCTTAGTGCTATATCAATCATTGCAATTGATTTATCAGCAGTGTTCATTGTACCTAAAATGAATAAATTAGAAGGAACAGTAAAGGGTTCACCATTAATTAATGTGGTATAAAAGTTTTCTCTTTTATCTTCTTCTATTAGCGTAATTAATTCTCCAAATACCTTGGAAACATTGCATCTATTAAACTCATCTATAACTAGCACATAATTCTGATCTATATTTTGAGATGCATTTTGACATATTTCCATAAATACTCCAGGAACATAATCAAATTTCATTGGCTCTTTAGAATCTTCTTCAATTACCGGCTTTAGACCAATCATAAAATCCTCATATGAAAAACTCTGATGCATTGTAACAAATTTAATTCTGCCATTAGACTTTTTGATCTCATCATAAAAAATCTGATCCACATTATTTTCATCTTCTTGAATGATCTTTACTGATCTTTCCTTTGTTGTGAAAGTCTTACCAGTACCGGGAGGGCCATATAAAATAATATTTTTAGATTCACTCATATCCATGCTATTTTTTAATTCTATTTTTCTTCCAACAATTGATTCGAGACTGTTTGTTAACTTATGATTAAGCCCTTCCATTATATCATTAAATGTTGAATACTTTTTCATTTCACTCCTGACTATATCAAACACAAAGAGATTATTTTCTCTTTCAAAGATTATGATATCATTTTCTCTGACTTGGTACTTTGCAAGCATATCATCGAAAAAGAATCTGATTTCATTTCTTGTATTTCTTTTTTGTAAAGAGATATATATCAATTGATCATTATCTAGAAATTTTATTTCTATTTTTTCACCATGATCCAAATTATGTACATAAAAATAATTACTTGCAGATAAACTTATTGTAGGTGTTCTAACTAAGTCTTGATTTTTAACTTTGAGTAGATAATATTTATTTTTCATTAGATTCAATTAAATTAAAAAATTCTGACAATCTGATCTTTAGTGCACTACATAATTTTTCAAGAACAGACACGGAAATATTTCTAGCCCCCTTCTCTATATCATGAATATAACTTCTATCTAGATTAGCTAGCTCAGCTAATTTCTCCTGTGACAAAGATTCCTTGTGTCTTAATTCTTTGATTTTTACACCAATTATTGTCTTTGTTTTTGTCATACTCAAAATAACCAAAATGATGACAATTGTACAACGGACAATAGTCTACATATTTCAGTTAATTTGTGTACAATTATTTCACAAAAATTACATTAAATTTAGGTATAAATGTATATTAGCAATTATGAATAACCTTCCGGATAAATACAAGAAATTAATTACTATAGGTATAAAGTCTTCCTCTAACCTACCTGATTTAAATGACATGACAGACAGAGGATCTTTTCCTCTCAAACCATGGACAGCAAATAAAACTATTGGCACGATAAAAATGATTAATGATTATAATCTTAAAGATGAAGAATCATTTGTAATTAAATTTGAACAACTTTCAAAAATTGGATTAGAAGAATTAACAAATAAAGTATATGAACATCAATTAACATATTTTAAAAAGTACAAATACGATATTGAGACAATATTTAAATACACCTACTGCTGCATAGTAGTTAATAGTTTACAAGGAAATTCTTTAGAAAAAGACTTTGACAAATGGGCAAAAAAAAATAATATTAAAATAAAGTCTCCACCTCCTGTTTTAGATCAAAAATATCATATAGATAGGATTGAATTAAACAATAACAATACTATTAAATCATTTGTATCAATAAAGCCAAATAGCTTTAGCAAGAATTATATTCAATATACAGATGTTTTTAGCAGACTTGAATTATTGACGTCCATTACAGATATTAAATGGGCAATTTACTTCAGAAATAGTGATGGATTTTGTACAATAACTAATGACTCATTAACAATGAGTGAAAAAACTAAGATTAAATCAGATGCATCAACCTATTCAAGCTCTGAAATCAAAGAATTAAAATCAATTCTTCATTCAATATAATATTTGTTGGTAAGTATTCACTTAGAATGTTGTGTTTGATGACTTCATAAAATAGATTTGCTAGAATGAAAAAATACTCATACATAGACTTGTTTTGCGGTGCTGGGGGCCTTACAATAGGATTTGGAAACCAAGGATTTCATCTTGATTTGGCTAATGATATATCTAGACCAGCTCTTGATACACTAAAGCATAATTTAAAGCACACTCACCCTGAAACAGATAAAAGACGAGTTGTACTTGGTGACATCATTGAATTGTATGAATTTCTTGGTTTAAAGCAAGTAGAACAAACTTTTGTTGGAAATGCTGTTGTTAAAACAAATAGAGAGGTTGAGCTTAAACGAAAAACCGACTCACTAATAGAAAATACAGCTGTTCAAAAAACCCTTCAAAGTATTCAATCAACAGATGTATTAGTTGGAGGTCCCCCATGTCAAGGTTTTTCTATGATTGGGAGATCAAAAAAGATGACAGCCGAAGAGAGGGCTAAAGGATTTATTGACGATCCAAGAAATCAACTCTTCAAATACTATTTAAAGTTTGCTGAGAAATTAAATCCAAAGATTGTATTGATTGAAAATGTGAAAGGGTTAGTTTCAGCATCAGGATACAGAGATTTAATTGAAATAGCTCTTAAAGAGACCGGAGAGTTTGGATATAATGTTTCCTCAGAAGTTCTTAACGCTAAGGATTTTGGTCTAGCACAACATCGAGAGAGAATATTTTTTATTGGAATACGGAAAGACCTTTCAGAACACTCAAGTATTAAAGCCGAGGACTTATTTGAATCTATATTAGCAAAAAAATCAAAAAATTTAAAGGTAAAAGATGTAATTAGTGACTTGCCAAAAATTACGGCAAATCCAAAACCAAATAATTACAAAGAAGAAAGCGAATTACCTTATTCTAACTCAAAATGCTTTGGGAAAAACATTTCAGAAATTAGCTACAGTAAACTGTTATCAAAAAGTAATAAGCAATACCTAAAACTAATTAATTCCTATCAAGGTAAAAAAATAAAAACACCTTTCTTATACAATCATAAATCAAGGTATCATAACGAAAGAGATTTATTTATATACAAGAACTTAGTTCCGGGAAAATATCTTAACGATCCAGTTAATAAAAAAGCATTATCTAAAGTTACTTATGGAGTTCATATAGATGAAAATGGAGAGAGAAAAATAAATGGATTTGGAGATAAATATTTTAAACTCAATCCTAATTCTGTTTCAAAAACAATAATTGCTCATCTTGAAACAGATGGTAATTCATATGTTCACCCTGGAGAAAACCCTAGAAGTATTACACCAAGAGAAGCTGCTAGAATTCAATCTTTTCCTGATTGGTACTTTTTCACGGGTAGCACACGAAATCAATTTAAACAAATTGGAAACGCTGTCCCCCCTACTCTAGCAAGTATAATTGCAAAACAATTTGTTATTACATTAAATGAAATAACGAAATGAAAAAATTAACATTTATTGACTTATTCGCTGGTTGTGGAGGTCTATCGGAAGGTTTTTTATCTACTGAGAAATATGAAGGATTAGCTCATGTAGAATGGGAAATCCCTATGGTTAGGACACTTCGAAGACGATTA